>ERZ773083.635-NODE-635-length-27210-cov-3.282084_pt1 | contig 27210 bp, 26 predicted proteins | sample MGYA00511465_ERZ773083 | MGnify/ENA primary metagenome ERZ773083 (study PRJEB29015, sample SAMEA2738001) | human oral metagenome | biome: human oral; feature: human-associated habitat; material: dental | place: China | collected 2060 ... | reverse complement strand
CATTTATTATTTAATATGATGACTTTATATTGGATAGGACCTATAGTAGAAAAATACTTTGGTAAAATTAAGTTTATTTTTATTTACTTTTTATCTGCTATATCTGGAGCATTACTTACTATTGGATTAAATATGAATTTAAGATTTGCTACAGTAGGAGCATCTAGTGCAATATTTGGATTACTTGGAGCAATAATATTCTTTGCATACAATTATAAAGATAGAATTACTGCTAGCTTATTAAAACAAATGACAGTAATAGTAATAATTAACTTAATATTTGGATTTTTTCAACCTAATGTAGATAACTTTGGACATTTAGGAGGATTACTTGGAGGAATAGTAACTGCTATGTTACTTGGCACTAATAAAAAGAGAAATATTATTGAAATGTTATCTTCTTTAATTGTGTTTATAGGACTTTATTTAATTCTTATATATTTAGGTTTATTTATGGTAAAATAGAATAATAGAGGTATAGTATGGATAATGATAGTTTTCAAAAAACAAATGTTTATAGTATAGAAACTATAAAAAGAGAAGAAGTTATTATTACTTTAAAAGAAGTTTATGATGCTTTAAAAGAAAGAGGATATAAACCTATTAATCAATTAGTAGGATATCTTATGAGTGGAGATTTAGCATATATATCTTCTTATAAAGATGCTAGAAAGAAAATAGCAGTAATATCTAGAGAAGATATAATAGAAACTCTTTTAAAAAAGGAACTTGAAAAGTGAGATTTTTAGGTTTAGATTTAGGTACAAAAACATTAGGAGTTGCAATTTCAAGAAGTGGAATAATTGTAAATAAACTAAATACTATAAAACATGATAATAATTTAAAATTTTTAGTAAAAGAAGTAAAAGCTTTATGTGATGAAGAAAATATTGATATTGTAGTTCTTGGATATCCGAAAAATATGAATAATACAATAGGAGAAAAAGCTTTATATATAGAAAAATTTAAAAAATTATTAGAATCTAGTGGTATAAAAGTAGAGTTACAAGATGAAAGACTTTCAACTGTTAGTGCAGAGAAAATGCTTATTAACTTTGATGTATCTAGACAAAAGAGAAAAGAAATAATCGATAGTGTAGCAGCAACTATAATACTAGAAGATTATTTAAAAAGGAGAACTAATGGATAAAGAAGAAAAATTTAAAGTTTTAACTGATGATGGTAAAGAAATAGAATGTGATGTATTACTTACTTTTGATTTAGAAGAGACTAATAAACATTATGTAGTGTATACTGATAATACTGTTGATAGTGAAGGTAATACTAATGTTTATGCATCATGTTATGAAAATGTTGAAGGAAAAGATAATGTTAATAAATTATCTGCTATAGAAACAGAAAAAGAATGGAAAATAATAGATATAATATTAAAGAAGGCGGAAGAACAAGTAAATGGAAACTAGAACAAGATTAAAAGTAAAGAAAAAATCAATTATTTTATTAATATTAGCAATAATAGTGATTGTTGGATTATCACTAGTATTAAAATATTATAATGATTTACAACCAGTTAACAAACAAGAAAAGAAAAATATAGAGTTTGTTTTAAAACCTGGTATGACAGCTAAACAAGTAGCAGAAGAGTTAAAAAATAAACAATTAATTAAATCTAGATCATCTTTTATGTTTTATTTAAAAACAAAGAATTTTCGTTTAAAATCAGGTAGTTATAATTTGAATAAATCTATGTCTGTTAAAGATATATTAACAAAACTTGCTAGTGGTAAGAATGATGCAGTTGTACTTCTAAAATTTTTAGAAGGTTGGGATATGGATCAAGTTATAAAAGAAATAACTTCTAAAACAAATAATACAAAAGAAGATATTTTAAAATTAAAAGAAGTATTAAATAAACAAGAAAAAATATATAACAATATAATATAGGTGATGTAATGGATGATATGACAAAAAGAAATATTATAATGGATAATTATCAAAATCCATATAAAAAAGAAGAACATAAAGAATACGATTATAAAAGAGCAAATAATCCAAGTTGTATAGATGATATTAATTTATATATAAAAATGAAAGATAATGTTATAGAAGATATTACTTTTACTGGAGAAGCATGTGTTATATCGACTAGTGCAACTAGTATAATGATTAGAAATTTAATAGGTAAAACAAAAGAAAAAGCTATAGAGTTAATTGATAATTTTATTAATATGGTACATGAAAAAGATTATGATGAATCTTTACTTAATGAACTTATTGTGTATGATAAAATATATCTTCAACCTAATAGAGTTACTTGTGTATTATTACCTTTTAAAAATATAAAAGAGTATTTAATGGAGAAATAATTTGAAAATAGTAGGTTTAAATAAAGAAAATATAATTAAAATATCTAAATTAAAAAAAGAAGCAGATTGGGTTTTGAATTATAGATTAGAAAGTTATGAAAAGTTTTTAAAATTAAAAGAACCTAATTTTGGACCAAATATTAATATTGATTTAGATAATATGACTTTATATAAATATGATGAAGATAAAAAATCTGTTACTAATTGGGAAAATGTTAGAGAAAATATTAAGTGTCAAATGGATGAATTAGGTGTTACTTCTAGTGAAAAATACTTAGGTGGAATGGGTATTCAATACGAAAGTGAAATGGTATACCAAAGTTTAAAAAAAGAATTAGAAGATAAGAATATTATTTTTTGTTCTATAGAAGATGCTATTAAAAATCATTCTAATTTAGTAAAAAAATATCTTGGTAAATTAATAAAAAATGATGAACATAGATATTCAGCATTAAATTCAACTCTTTTTAGTGGAGGATCGTTTATTTATGTACCTAAAAATACAATTTTAAACAGACCTTTACAAAGTTATTTTAGAATAGATACTGAAAATTTAGGACAATTTGAAAGAACTCTTATCATAATAGATGATAATTCGAAAGCAAGTTATATAGAAGGATGTACTGCTCCTATAACATCTCTAGATTCTTTACATGCTGCTAATGTAGAAGTTTATGTAGGTAAAAATTCTTCTTTTAGATTTACTACTGTTCAAAATTGGTCTAATAATGTAATTAATATGGTTACAGAAAGAGCTTTAGTAGAAGAAAATGCTGAGATGATTTGGATAGATGGTAATATAGGATCTAAAGTTACCATGAAATATCCATCTTGTGTTTTAAAGGGAGATAATTCTAGTGGTACTTGTGTATCAGTTTCTCTTGCAGGAGATAATCAAATACAAGAGGGTGGAAGTAATATGATACATATTGGTAAAAACACTAAGAGTAAAATGATATCTAAAAGTATTTCTAAAGGAGAAGGTATAGCTAATTATAGAGGTAAGACAGTTATTAAAAAAGATGCAGATAATTCTTGTGCTATGATAAAATGTGATAGTTTATTAATAGATAAGGATTCTAGAAGTGATGCTTATCCTAATAATATTTGTTTAAATTCATCATCATCAATAGAACATGAAGCTACTATATCAAAAATAGATAATAATAAATTATTTTATTTAATGACTAGAGGAATATCTAAAGACATGGCAGAAAATTTAATAATTTTAGGATTTTTAAGTGAATTTAAAGAAGAATTACCTTTAGAATATGCAGTAGAATTAAATCATTTATTAAAAGAAGTATTATAAACAGATTTTTTAATCTGTTTTTTTCTTTGGCTATAACTATTGAAAAATATGCTAAAACTTTCTATAATTAAAAAGAATAGATAGAATAGGGGATTATAAATGAGAGTTTCATATATTACAAAAGACAATATTATTAATTTTGATTTACCAAAGAAAAAAGCAGGAAATTATTGGATTACTGATAATAATGATGAAGAAGCTAGAAATGTAATTAATATAAAAGCTTTAGATGATAAATGGGAAATGACTAGTAATTCTGAAACTACTATTATTTTTAATGCCCAAGCTTTAAAAAGCGTGTTCTTAGAAAATAATACTTTTTATTCTTTAAAAGAATATGGTAAAGATAGTTTATCTTTTATTTATACTTCTGATGTTTTTGATAAAAGTTTTAAAGTATATGAAGCTACAGGAGATGTAAGACTTAAAATTGGTAAAGCAACAGATGCTTCTATTATTTATAGTAATTTAAATATAAAAGATACTAATAACGAACTTATTTATCAAGGTGGTAATTGGATAATTAATGATTTGTCGTCACAGTTTGGTACTTATGTTAATAATAAAAGAGTTAGTTCTAAAGTTATAAAAAATGGTGATGTAGTATTTATTATGGGACTTAGAATTATAGTACTAGGTAAATTACTTATTATAAATAATCCTAAGAATCAAGTTAGAATAAATACTAATTATTTATTAAGTAAAAATTTAGAAAAAGAATCTGAAAATAGACCAAAAGTAAAAGATGTTGATCCAGCTTTAGTAGAACTTTATACTGAAGATGAATATTTTTCAAGAAGTCCTAGATTTAGATCTAATATAATGACTACGAAAATAAAGGTTAATAACCCACCTAGTTTTCCTCAAAATAAGGAAAGACCAGCTATACTTGTTATAGGACCTATGATTACTATGGGTATGGCTTCAGTTGGTACACTATTTAATGTAGTCTCTCGTCTTGCACAAGGTGCAGAATTAATGAGTGTATTTCCTCAACTTTTAATGTCTTCTACTATGATGGCTGGTACATTCTTATGGCCATTTTTAACTAGCAAATATGAAAAGAAGATGCTTGCCCAAAATATCAAAGATATGACTAAAAAATATAAAGAGTATATTGATACAAAAAGAAAACAAATAGCTCTTATAGGTCAAGGCCAAAGAGATTCGTTATTAGATAACAATGTTAGTTTAAATGAATGTGAAAGTATTATAAAAAGTAGAAATAGAAGACTTTGGGAAAGAGATTTATCACACAACGATTTCTTAAACTTAAGACTTGGACTTGGTAATAAAAATATTGAATTAGAAATAGACTCTAGTGGAGGAGATTCTAATAGTGATGGTGATTTATCTAATTATATGAATGATATGATAAGTGCATCTAAAATACTATATGATGTACCAATTACAGAATCATTAATCAGAAAAAATGTTATAGCTATAGAAGGTAAAAAGATACAATCTAGAGAATTTATTAATAATTTGATTTTACAAATGATAACTTTTCATAGTTATAGAGATTTAAAGATAATAATATTTAGTAGTGAAGATAACAAAGAAAATTGGGATTTTACTAAAAGTTTACCTCATTGTTGGAATGATAGTCACGATAAGCGTTATGTAGCATTTTCACTAGATGAAATGAAAGAAATATCTTTTATATTAGAACAAGATTTAAAGAAGAGATCTACTAATCCTGAAACAGGAGAAGCTATAAAATTTAATGGAGATGATGCTGCAACTGTTTATAAGAGATATTTACCATATTATGTTATTATTACTGATAATTTTAAATATGCTAAAGATTTACAAATAATAAGTGATATTGTAAATAATCCAATTAATATGGGATTTAGTATTTTAATATCAGGAGAAAATTTAAAAAATGTACCATCTAAAACAAGAGCATTTATTTCTCTTGGAGATAAGTCATCAACTTTATTTGGTTCAGAAATGCTTACTAATAGACAAAAAAACTTTATTCAAGACAAAGCTGATTATAATATTGAACTTGTTAGTAAAAAGTTAGCTAATATTCCAATAGCTGCAACTGGAGGAGAATATTCATTACCAGATATGATAAGCTTTTTAGGTTTATATAAAGCAGGTATGATAGATCAACTAAATCCACTTAATAGGTGGAAGAAAAATAATCCAGTTGTATCGTTAGGAGTTCCTATAGGAGTAGGTACTAATGGAGAATTATTTAAATTAGATTTACATGAAAAATATCATGGACCTCATGGACTTATAGCAGGTATGACAGGGAGTGGTAAATCAGAGTTTATTATTACTTATATACTTTCACTTGCTATTAACTTTTCACCAGAAGAAGTACAATTTGTGCTTATTGACTATAAAGGGGGAGGTCTTGCAGGGGCATTTGAAAATAGAGAAACAGGAGTAAAACTTCCTCACTTAATAGGTACAATTACCAACCTTGATGTTACTGAAATAAATAGATCACTTTTATCAATACAAAGTGAACTTAAGAGAAGACAAGCAGCATTTAATAAAGCAAGGGATAAACTTAATGAAAGTACAATGGATATTTATAAATATCAAAAATATTATAGAGCAGGTGCACTTGATGAACCTATATCACATTTACTTTTAATATCTGATGAGTTTGCCGAACTTAAGAGTCAACAACCAGATTTTATGGATGAATTAATTTCAACTGCTCGTATTGGGCGTTCACTAGGAGTTCACTTAATTCTTGCAACACAAAAACCAGGTGGGGTAGTAAATGATCAAATTTGGTCAAACTCTAAATTTAGGGTTTGTTTGAAGGTTCAAGATGCAGGAGATTCTAAAGAAATGATTAGAAGACCTGATGCAGCTGGATTAAAACAAGCTGGACGTTTCTATTTACAAGTAGGTTATGATGAATTTTTTGCAATGGGACAATCAGCATGGGCTGGAGCACAATATATTCCAAGTGAAAAAGTAGTTAAACAAATAGATGATTCATTAGAATTTTTAGATGAAACAGGTAATGTCATTAAAACTATAAATAATGAATTAATAGAAGAACGTAAAGCTCAAGGTGAAGAATTACCTAACATTATGAAATTCTTACATAATATAGCAATAAGTGAAAAACTTGAATCTAAGAGATTATGGCTTGAAAGAATACCTAATGATATATTTTTAGATAAATTAAAAGAAAAATACAATTATCAAAAAGTTGATAATTATATAAATCCAGTTATAGGAGAATATGATTTACCTGCATTCCAAAAACAAGATATTTTAACTATTCCATTAAGCGAAAAAGGAAATGTTTATATAGTTGGAGTTAGTGGAAAAGATATGTTCTTCAGAAGTTTAATCTATTCTTTAGCTGAAACTTATACACCAGAAGAAGTAAATATGTATGTACTTGATTTTGATACAGAATCATTAAAAATGTATAGTGATAATATCATGGTCGGTGATGTCATGGTTGCTTCAGAAGGCGAAAAAATTCAAAACTTCTTTAAGATGATAGATAAAATTAAAGAAGAAAGAAAGAGAATTTTAAAGAATTATAATGGGGATTACCAATTCTATTTAAAACATGGTGATAAACCTATGCCTATGATAGTAATTATGATTATAGGAGTTGAAACTTTCTTAGAAAGTTTTGCAAGCTATGAAGATTACTTAAAAATTTTAAGTAGAGATTCTCAAAAATATGGTATTTCATTAATTGTTGGAGCATCCGCAGAAAATGGATTAAGAAGTACTATTTCTAGAAACTTTAATATTAGATATTCATTAGAAATGAACAATCCTGATGATTATAGAAGCTTCTTAGGAATTAGATCTAAACTTTTACCATCTAAAGGGGTAGCAAGAGGTTTACTTGCAATAGATGGAGAAGCTTATGAATATCAAACAGCTAGATTTGCACCAGATGAGTTAATAAATGAAAAAGTACAAGAATTAGCTAAAATTTTAAAAGAAAAATATAAAACAGGAGCTAAGAAAGTACCAACACTTCCAGATATTGTTAGACTTGAAGATGTTAATGAATCATTTACATCTTTATCAGATGTATCATTTGGTTTAACTACAGACGAATTAGAATATGCAAGATTTGATTTACATCAACCATTATTTACAACTTTAACTAGTGAGTTTACAGAAAATATGATTGATTTAACTAAAACTTTAGTAGAAGGTATTAAGAAAATACCAAATACATCTTTACAATTTTGGGATGGAAATAGAGAATTTAAGGATCATATAAGTAGTGAATACTATGTATCTCAAGACTTTATAAATATTTTAAATCAATTGAAACCTTATTTAGAATCTCAATCACAAAAACTAAAAGATGCTAATATGGATTATTCAGTTTTACAAGATCAACCTAATATACTTATAATGACTAATGATTTTGGTTCAATATATGCAAATTGTAAAGGTGATGATAAGACTTTAATGAATCAAGTGTTAGCTTTAGCAAATCTTACTAAAACTCTTAATTTCTTAGTAATAGATTCTGCTACAAATATTAAGAAATATAGATATGATGAATGGTATACTAACTTTATAGATGCTAAAGAAGGTATTTATGTAGGTAATAATATAGGTACAGCTAATTATCAATTCTCTTATGAACCAAGAAGTTTAAGAGAAACATTAACTAATGATTATGGATATATTATTAAGAAAGGTATACCTACAAGAGTTAAATTTATTTCAAGTAAGAAAAAAGAAGGTGAAGAATAATGAATAATAAAGTTTTAGTCGAAGTATTCTTACCATCTCTTCAACAAAGTTATAACGTTTTAATTCCTATAAATAAAAGAATAGTAAACGTTGTAGCTTTGCTTGAAAAAGCTATAGTTGATCTTAGTAATGGATATTTCGAAGAAATGGGAGTATGTAAATTATTTAATGAAGAGACTGGTAACCCATATGATGAAAGTTTAACTGTAAAGGAAACTGACATAAGAAATGGTACAAAATTAATAATGTTTTAAAAATAATAGCAAAATCAAAATAAATATGATATATTTAAAAATAGATAGTAAACTAGTTAATAGTTATTGGAGGTAAATATTATGGCTATATATGGAAGTGCAACAAGTGGTTCTGGAAATAGTGTTATATCATTACAAGAAATAAATACGAAAAGGATACAATTTAAAGAAGGTTTAGAATCAGTAATTGATGCTTATAAAGCAATACTAAAAGATTTAGAAGAATATAGTGCAATGAAAGAGGGTTCAGATGTTGGTAAACAAGCAGAAGACTTAATTGCTAAAATCAATGAAATATTAGTTGGTTTAGAAGGAATTTGTAATAAACATTATTCTTACTTACTTGCAGTTTTATCTGGAAGAGAAGAAATGGATAGTTTACAAAATGCAGAATTATTCAATACTTTACAAGATGTTGGACTTGCTACAGGAGCAGGAGATGGACAAAATTCTACTACAGTTCAAGGAGATGGAAACAATGTTCAAACAGCTGGTAGAGATATAAACACTAATTATTATCAAAGAGCAGGAAGAGATAATAATGGACATAATGGAGTTGGAAATACTGGGCATGCAGGTTATGGTAACTCTGGTAACATAGCTGCTCAAGGTAATGGTATAGGAAATAGAGTAGCAGATAGTAGTAATAATGCAGGTTCATATAATGGTGGTGGACGTTCTGGAGGATCAGGTTCATCAGGAGGTGGATCAAATCCAGGAAGACAAGGTGGTGGAAGTACAACTAATGTTATAATTCCACAACAAACAGGAATAGGTACTTCTTCTACATCACAAACAGAAAGATATTGGAAATCAACAATTACTCAAACTACACCAAATACAACACCACAAAATCCAGCATTTAATCCAAAACTTCAAGTGGCTGGAGGAGCTAGTCAATCTAAAATTAATTTAGTTAATAATGTTCCAGGTTCATCAGGATTTTCTGGTGGAGGTGGAGGAGGAAGTTCAACATATAATACTTACAACTATCCTCAACAACCATCAACTTCAGATGTTAAACCAGAAGTGAAACCAACATCAACTCCAAGTCAAAATGCAGAAGTAACTGGTAAAGGTAATGCTAGTAATGTAGTAGGAGATGGAAATGTAGTTGGTAACAACATGGATGCTCAATCATTAAATGGAGATGCTGTTAACCAAGCTGGATTATTAAATGATAATTCTCATGATTTTGTAGGAACAGTATTTGGAGATTTCGATGATAGTAAGACAAGTTTTGGAAATAATACATTAGGACAAGATTTCACAAAAGCAGGTTTAGGTTTACTTGGACTAGGTGGAGCAGGTCTTGCTTATGGAGCATATAAATACAATAAAGATAAAAATAACAACGAAGAAGATGAAGCATATTTAGATAACCAAGTGGATAATCAAATGTAAATAAAGAAAGCAACTTAGTTGCTTTTTTTAATCAGGATATTATAATAATATTAGAAAGGATAAAGAAAATGTTAAAAAATAAAAAAGGTTTTACTTTAATAGAACTTATTGCAGTTGTTATTATTTTAGCAATTTTAATGATGATAGCGATACCTAGTATTACATCAGTTATTGAAGATTCAAGAAAGAAAGGTACTATTAGTAGTTTACAAGCATTTGTAAACAAAGCTAGAACAGATATAAGTTTAGGACTTGATGAAATAGAAAAATATTCATTTTTTAATGGGGATAATAAACCTGTAATAGAACAAAATCCTAATCATTTATATTTCATACCTTGGGCATGTTTAGATGTACAAAAAGGTGAAAAATCAGGTTATGGAACATGGTCTGAAGAAACAGGAGTATTTGTTAAGTTTAGAGAAGATAAAGATCCTTTATATTTAGTTCAATTTAAGGATATTACACTACATTCATTACCAATGGTAACTTCTTCAGAATTAGATAAAAATACAGCACAATTAAGACAAAAAATTAAAACTAATAATAAGATAGCAAATCCTCTTAAAGATGTAGTTACATATGATGGTAAAAGTTATAGTGTAGCAGCTAGAAATTTAGTAATAGCTAAGAATCCAGATGGAACAGCTTGTGTTAGAAAATAAAAAGTATTAGTAATTAAAAGTTATTAATACTTTTTTTCTTATGATATAATCTAATATAGGTGAAGTTATGTATTTAAAAGAAATTAAGATATCTGGTTTTAAATCATTTAGAGATAATATTATAATGACTTTTGATAAAGGTATATCATGTTTAGTAGGACCAAATGGAAGTGGAAAAAGTAATATAATAGATGCAATTAGATTTGTACTAGGAGAACAATCAAGTAAGTCACTAAGAGGAGATCAAGGAATGACTGATCTTATTTTTTCTGGTTCACAAAATAGCAAAGCTTTAAATGTAGCAAGTGTATCATTAACATTTGACAATAGTGATAATTATTTAAAAATCCCTTTTAAAGAATTATCAATTAAAAGAAGAATCTATAGAACTGGTGAAAATGATTATTTTATAAATGGTGAAAAAGTAAGACTTAAAGATATCGTTGATTTATTTTTAGATTCAGGAATAGGTAAAAATGCTTTTTCTATAGTAGGACAAGGTGAAATAGCTAAGATTTTATCAAATTCATCTCTTGATAGAAGAACAATAATAGAGCAAGCAGCAGGAATAGCAAAATATAAAGAAAGAAAGATAGAAACAACTAGAAAATTAATTAAAGTAGATGATAATCTAAATAGGGTAAAAGATATATTAGATGAATTAAAATTGCAACTTGATCCCTTAAAAGAACAAAGTATAAATGCCAGAAAATATACAGACTTAAAAGAAGAGTTAGAAAATTTAGAAATTTCATTAATTACTGAAAATATATATAAAGATAATAATAGTTTAAAGGAAGAAGAAAAAGAATTAGAAAAGCAAAATGATAAAAAAATAGCTCTAGAAAAAGAAGATGAAGAAACATTTTTAAAAATAGAACATTATAAAAAAAATATTAGAGAAAAAGAGATTATTATAGATAATTATAATGATAAAATACTTAATTTATCAAATATAGTTAATCAGTTATCTTTAAAAAAAGACCTAATATTAAAAGATAAAAAATATAATTTATCAGAAGATAAAGTTAATTTAGAGTTAGTTAATATAAAAGAAGAAATTTTAAAAGAAACAAAAAATAAAGATATTTTATTAAAGGAAATAGAGTTAGCTAAAGAAGAAGAAGTAACTAAAGAAAAAGATTTGAACACTTTATATGAGAAAAGTGAAAATTTAGAAAATAAAATATCTTCAATAACTAAAGAAATAAATGAAATATTAAGAAGTATAGATTACTCTAATTCTAGATTAACTTATTTAGAAAATTTTATAGATAATAAAAACTCTTATAATAAAGCTTTATCTTCAATTCTAAATAATCCTAGATTAAATGGAATAGATAAAACTATAGAAGAAGTTATTTCTTGTGATGAAAAATATGAAATTATAAAAGAAATATCTATAGGTCCAATTAGAAATAATTTAATAGTAAAAGATGAATATAGTGCAAAACAAGCAGTAGAATATTTAAAAAATAATAAAATAGGAAGACTTACTTTTTATCCTTTAACTAGTATTAAAAAAAGAGAAATTTATGATATAGATCATCTAAAATCTAATAATTCTTTTTTAGGTGTTTTATCTGATATTTTAGAATATGATCTAAAATATAGTAATATAATATCTAGTTTATTTGGAACTACTTTAGTAGCAAAAACAATAGATGATGCATTCTTAATAAGTAATGCTGTTAATAAAAAATATAAAGTTATTGCACTTGATGGATCAGTTGTTAATCCATATGGTTCATTAACTGGTGGATTTTCTAAAATTAGTGATAACTTACTAAGTAGTAAAAGAGAAATTTTAGAATTAAAAGAAAAAATAAAAATAGATAGTAAATTAAAAGAAGAATTAGAATTAGATAATCAAAAAAATATAAATGAGAAAGATTTAATTAGCAAAGAAATATTTGATTTATCTTCAAAATTAAATTTTTTAAAACAAAATATAGCAAATAAAGAAGAACTAAAAGCAGAAAAAATAAAGCTTATAGAAGATTTAGAGTTTAATACAAAAGTTATAGATAAATCTGAAAATAATAAAGTCTTAGATAAAATATCAAATGACTATTATGAAAAAGAAAAAGAAAAAAATTTACTTAGTTTAGAAAAAGAAAAAGAAGTAAAAGAAATAAAAAAATTAAGAGAAGATCTAGAAGTTCTAGAATCAACTAAAAGATCTATAGAACTAGAAGTAAATAAAGTTAATTTATATATAAAAAATTTAGAATTATCTATAAATACTAAAAATATCAAGATAGATAATAATCTTAAAATTTTAGGAGAAGATTATTCTATCACTTATGAAAATGCTAGAAATAAATATATATTAGAAATAGAAGAAAGTTTAGCAGAAGAAAAGATTCTTAATATAAAAGAAGAAATTAAATCTTTAGGTTTTGTAAATTTACTTGCAATAGAAGAATATAAAAAGGTAAATGAAAGATATACTTTCTTAGAATCTCAAGAAACAGAATTATTAAATGCTAAAGATACGCTTAATCAAATGATTAATGAAATAGATAATTATGTAGAAACAGAGTTTAAAAAGACTTTTTATGAAGTAAATACTCATTTTAAAGAAATATTTAAGAAGTTTTTTAGAGGAGGAGAAGCAGAATTAATACTGACAGATCCTGATAATTTATTAGAAACAGGAATAGAAATAAATGCAACACCACCTGGTAAAAAATTATCTAGTATCTCTCTTCTATCTGGAGGTGAAAAAACTTTAACAGCTATATCATTAATTTTTGCAATATTAGAAATTAAAGATACTCCATTTTGTATATTTGATGAAGTAGAAGCAGCACTTGATGAAGAAAATGTTTTGAAATTTGGTGAATATATAAAAGAGTATAGTGATAAGACTGATTTTTTAATAGTTACTCATAAAAAAGAAACTATGGAATATGCCAAAAGCTTATATGGTATAACTATGGAAGAAGAAGGTATAAGTAAAGTTGTAAGTATAAAATTAGTAAAAGGAGAATAAAATGATACATTTTACAAGTGATAATCTTAATAGATATATTGCTTTTAAATTAGGGGTTGAACGTTTAAATTTTGATATATTTGAATTATCTAAATTAAAAGAATTAGAAATAGATCCATGTGCAGATAATTTATATTTTGAAGTATCAAGTGATATATTTAAATACTTTGTATCTCTTGAAACTTTAACTATTAAAAATATGCCATGTGATGAAAGTTTTTTAAATGAAATACTTAAATTACAAAATTTAAAATCATTAAGATTAGTTAATTCATCAGTTTTTGATATAGAAAAATTAAGTACTAAAAAGTTAACTACATTGATATTAAATAATACTTATATTAATAATATGGATAAGTTAAATAATTTTAAATTTTTAAATAAACTTTCCTTAATAGATATGAAGAAAGTTGATATATTATTTTTAAAAGATTTACCTAATTTATCTTCATTAACTTTAACAAATTCTAAAGTAGAAAGAGAAAATATATTAAGTATATTTAATTTAATAGAATATTTAGCAATAGATAATACAGATATTAAAGATATTTCATTTTTAAATGATATGATGAAATTAAAAGTATTAATAATTGATAACAATCTTTATGATAATAATAAGAAGTTAATAAATTCTCTAATTAAAAGAAATGTATGTGTTTTAGAAAATGGAATCCATAATTTAAGTTATAAGGAGTTTGAAGTATGAAATACGATTACATGTTAGAGATAGAAAAATTAACTTTAAAAGATATAAATGATATAAAAAATTTTAAAAATACTAATGCTTCATCTAATTTACTTGTTGTTATCAATAATACTCTTGATTTAACTAGTGATATTTTAAATGATTTAATGGATGTTAAAAATATAAAAATTCAAGTAAAAGGTCCATATAATAAAGAGTATGTAAGTAAATATAACAATTTATCTTATGTTAGAGAACAAAATATATATAGTGTTTTTGAATTAAGAGAAATTATAAGACAAATGGAAGCGATAGAAGAAGTTATTTTAAATAATTTAAAACCACTTCCAAAAGTATTTATGATATATGATTATTTAAGAACTAATTATGATATAGATTATTTTTCTAAAGTAAATGATTTAAAAGGTATAATTTTAGGAGATTTAAATCCACTTTCACTTAGTATTATCTTTAAAGAAATGTTAGATAGATATAAAATACCTAATGAAATAATTTTTTCTTTAGATAATTCAATAGCATATAATAAAGTAACTATTTCAAAATATAGCTATTTATTTAATTTAGCTGAAGATACATATAACTATCAAAATAATATGTATTCAAAAATAAAATATTTTTCCAATATGGATATTAATACTTTTTTAAGAAGATATTCTATTAATAAAAAAGAAAATTTAGCTAGTTTAACATCAGTTGTTAAATTAGATGAAGATACTATGAAAATATTAAATAAATTAACTAAAAGAGTATCTAGTAATGTTAATTTTAGAATTTATAAAAGAAAAGATGAAAGTAGAATTATAGTAGGAGAAATGAATAAAGATTATTATATGCCTAAAGATTTAAATAGATATTTTATAGCAGATATTTATAATAATGAAGAAATTAATAATCCTAAGATATTTTACACTAAAGAAAAACTATTAGAAAAAGATGATGAAATAGCAGATACATTATTAAGTAGAGAAAAAATAGATAATTTATTTAAAAATAATAGATATAATTTAGATGAAGAAAAAAATGAATATGTTGATAACTTAAAAGTTAAGACATATAAAAAATCTAGTTTTGATTGTTTAATATTAGAAAAAACTTATAGTAGTAATGTATACTTCTATAATTATTATGAGTTATATAAAAATAAAAAAGATGATATAACTTTTTATCAAACAGAAATTATTACTTCTAATGATTTATTTAAAGTAAAAGGTGAAAAATTAATAAATGAATTTTTAAAGACTGCTAAAGTATCTTTTAGAAGTTATTATTTAGATGGTTTTATGGGATATTGTTCAGATAGTAATAAAGAAAATTAAAATAATGTAAAGCAGAATACAAAAATTATTGAATTATCTTTATATTTATTATATACTTTAATCATAAGGTAGGAAGGAGATTAGATACTATGTCAAATGTAGATAGAGTAGTAATTAAATATCAAGAAGCAGCTAGTGAATTTGATAGAATGGCACAAGCAGCTAATGAAATGGCTCAACAAACAAATCAAGTTAAAAATGTAACATCAAGTGTAGTAGGATCAGGTTGGGTAGGACGTGATGCTCAAGCATATTCTTCAACTGTTGAAAGATATACAACAAAATTAAATCAACAAGCAGAAGGAATGTTACAAGTTGTTGATAAACTAAGAAAACAAGCAGAAGATAGTTTCCAAAAAGAACTAGCAGATGCTAAAAGAGCTGATAGCGAATTAGGAATATAAGGAAAGGAGAATTTGAACAATGAATGAAAGAAGAATTTCAATAACAGATTTAAACAATTATACATCTCAATTAAGTAATTTAAGACAAGATATTGTTGATTCAATGAACAAATTTTCTCAAGGATTAAATAACTTATATGCTGCAGGTATAATTGAAGGTGCAAGAGTAAATCCTCTTGAAGAAGCACATGGAATGGTTAAACAAACAGCTGGTCAAGTTAGCGAAACTTTAACAAGATTCGAAAACTTCGTTAAGAATGATGTAGGAGTTGAAGGTCAAAACTTAGAAGCTTCTCAAGCAAACGAATTAGGAAGCATGATAGCTGGAATGACAGCATTCAAAAACTAATTAAATTAGTAAAAAAGATAAAAATACTTCTTTTTAGAAGTATTTTTCTTTTATTTTACATAAAGTTAGTAAAAAACTTTGATATTTTCGTTTAATTATTATAAAATAATAAAAGAATAGGAGATACTACTATGAGTGATGGATTTAAATTAAATTATGAAGTAGCAAGAACTACAATAAACAACGTTAAAGAAAAAATGAATAATTTACTTCAAGAAGTAGAAGAAATATCAAAAATTATTAATACAGATCAACAAGATTGGCAAGGAACAACAAAAGAAGCTTATGTTAATAAGTTGTCAGAAACAAAGAAGGAATTAGCAAATTTTATTGATAATACTTTTACTGATCATATGAAAAAAGAATTAGAAAGAATAGAAAATCATAATTCGCAAGAAGAAGATTTAGCAAATACAGCAAATAATGGTTTAATTTCAGGATAATAAAAACAGAATTGGAAAGGTAATAATATGAATAATAAAATTGTAAATTTAGCGCTTTTAGCAGAAAATGCTGGTAAGTTAGATAAAATAAAAGTAAATTTAAATTCTTTGTTTGTTGATATACAAAAACTTTTAAGTGATTTAAGTACATATGAAGAAGGGGATTTCAAAGAACAAAGAGATGAATTTGTAACAGCATTAAGTCCTATAGTAAGTAAAATAGATGATATATTATTAAAATATATTGATTTCTTAAGACAATTAATTTCTTCAGAACAAGAATTAGAAGGTTCTCAAGCTTCTGATTTAGCAAAAGAAACAGAAGAAATGAAGAGAAGATCTGGATCTTCAGGATCAGGTGGAGGATCTGGTTCTGGAGGTGGACGTTCTGGAGGAGGAGGTTCCACAGGTGGTGGAGGTTTAACTCCAACAAGTACTGGTGGAGCAACTCCAGCTAATAATTCATCTCAAGGAACAACACCACAAAATAATGGTGGTCCCGCAGCAGGAACTTCTTCACAACAATCTAGTGAAAAACCATTTACATCTAATAATGGTGAAAGAAGAAATGGTGTTATAGAAGATCTTTTAAGTAGATTAAGAGGAAATAATACAAATACAACATCTAATAATGGTACTAGCGGAAGTAATAATACAGGAACTGGCTCAACAGGAGGATCAGGTTATACACCATCAGGCTCAGGTTCTGGAGGAGGATATACTCCAAGTGGTAGTGGTGGTGGAGGATATACACCATCAGGAACAACTTCAGGTGGAGGTTTAACACCATCAAGTACTGGTGGAGGTTCAGGAACAACACCACAAACACCAGCAGATAATTTAGGTAAACTATCAACAGGTGGAGAAGATGCTTCTAACAAAGTATTAGATGATTTATTAAAATCAAATACATCACCAGATGAACAACAACAATTAAATGAAGCAGATAAAACTTTAGAAGAAGATTTACCAACATTATCAGAAGGAGAAAATAATCCAACTACTGAAAATCAATCAACTGAAGATTCATCTTTAACAGATTTATCTACAGCTACAACAGATGATTCATTACCAAGTGATACAGGATCAAGTTCAGATTGGGTTAAATATGCAGGACTTGGAGCTTTAGGACTTGGAGCAGTAGGATTAGGTGGAGCTGCATTAATGTCTAAAAACAAACAAGATGATGAATTAAGTGAAGAAGACGAAGAAACTACAAATAGTGATTGGTCAACAGTAGATACTACTGGATATAACAATGATTCATTTAATACATCTTCATCAAATTGGTAAGATAAATAATTAAAACAATTAGTAATTAACTAATTGTTTTTTCTTTACTATATAAATATAAAATATATAAAAAAATATAAAATTAAATTTAAATTTATTATAATTATAATAAGGATTAAATTATGGAAAGATTGTTAAATTTAGTAGAAATTAATTTGTACTATGAAACATTAAAAGAGTTAAGAGAAGAAATAAATTTAAGTTTTATTAAGTATAAAGATGCTTTATATGATTTAGTTAATACTGGAGCTATAGCAGGTCTTGTTGCCAATCAATTAGAAGAACTTAGGGACTTTATGGATTATACTGCGAGAAATAATGATGAGTCTCTTGATCAATTTATTAGATATATAAAACAAGAAGTTATAGATAAGAGTGAAGAAACTGAAAGATTAGCTAGTAATAATCTTAAATTAATGATAGAAAGGATGAAAAAATAATGTCAACACATATAGAAGCTAAAAAAGAAGATATAGCGAAAATAGTTATAATGCCAGGAGATCCGAATAGAGCTAGATTTATGGCAAATAAGTTCTTAACAGACATCAAAGAAATTAACACAGTAAGAGCTATGTATGGATATACTGGAAACTATAAAGGTAAGAAAGTTACAATTATGGCTCATGGTATGGGGATGCCTTCAATTGGAATATATAGCTATGAACTATATAAAGACTATGATGTTGATTTTATAGTTAGAGTTGGAAGTGTAGGTGCATATGCTAAAGAATTAGAAGCTTTAGATGTAGTTTTAGTTACTGAAAGTTATAGTGATTCAAGTTATGCTAAAGTACAAAATAATACTCTTAGTAATTTAAATTATCCAAATATAGATGTTAATAATAAACTAAAATTAAGTGCAAATAAATTAAATATTAAATTGCATGAAGGAAGAATATATTCTTCAGATGTGTTTTATAGTGATTATATAAACCATTTAGATATGTACAAGAAAAACCATTGTTTAGGTACAGAAATGGAATCTTTTGCTTTATTTCACAATGCTAAAGTTTTAAATAAAAAAGCAGCATGTTTGCTTACAGTATCTAATCATTTTTTTAAAGATATAGATATTAGTTCAAAAGAAAGAGAAGAAGCGATGGATAAAATGTTCATTATTGCTTTAGAAAGTTTATGATAGATTTAAAAAAAATACCCAAAATAGAACTTCATGTTCATTTAGATGGTTCCTTAAATATAGATAAAATTAGTGAAATAACAAAAGAGGATAAAAAAGTATTAGAAGAAAAAATGACAGCAGGAGAAAAATTATCTAGTTTAAAAGATTACTTAGATAAATTTGATTATGCAGTATCATTACTTCAAATACCAGATTTAATAAGAAAACTTGCTTCTAGTTTAAGAGAAGATTTAATAAAAGATAATGTAATATATGCAGAAGTAAGATATGCTCCATTAAAACATATTTCTTATATATCTATGGATGAATTTATAGATATAGTATATGAAGAATTAAACAAGGATAAGAAACTCAAAGTAAAACTTATATTATGTATGATGAGAAATGATTCTAAATTAAATAATATGAAAGTTATTAATTTAGCTAAAAAACATTTGAAAAAAGAAGTAGTAGGAATAGATTTAGCAGGAGATGAAGATAGTTATCCTACTAAAGACTTTAAAGATTTATTTGATTATGCTAATGAATTAAAAATACCAATAACAATTCATTCTGGAGAATCTACTAATTATAAAGAAGTAGAAGCAGCACTTAATATGCATGCTAAAAGAATAGGTCATGGTATTAGATCAATAGATAATTTTGATTTAATTAATAAATTAAAAGATAATAATATATTATTAGAATTATGTCCTACATCAAATGTACAGACAAATAGTGTTGATGTTTATAAAAATCATCCTATAAAATTATTTTCACTTTTAGGTGTTATTTATTCTATAAATACTGATAATAGATTAGTTTCTGAGATAGATTTATCTAGAGAATATAAAAAGCTTATAGATAATAGATTAGTTACTATAGAAGGAATTATAAAATCTAATTTAAATGCTATAAAATATAGTTTTTTAACAGAAGAAGAAAAAGTTACATTATTTAAAAAATACAATGATTTATTAAGAGAGATGTAAATTTATATTTCTCTTTTTTATATATTAGATAAAATGATATGATATAATTTAATAGGTGATAGTATGAAAAAGAAAGTATTATTTATCTCTTCTACAGGTGGACATTTAAATGAACTTTTACAGCTTAAAAGTTTATTTTATAACTATGATTATTTATTAGTTACAGAAAAAGATAAATCGACAATATCACTAAAAGACAAATATAATGTTAAGTATTTAGTATATGGAACTAGAAAAAATTTATTTAGTTATTTTTTTAAGTTTATTTTTAATTTTATTAAATCTTTTATTATATTCATTAAGTTTAAACCAGATGTAGTTATTACTACAGGAGCACATACTTGTGTTCCAATGTTATTTATTGCTAAACTTTTTAAAAAGAAAAGCATTTATATAGAAACAATGGCAAATAGAAAGACTAAGACTATGACTGGGAAAATAGTTGAAAAATGGGTTACATATTTCGTTGTTCAATGGGAAGATATGAAAAATTTATATGAAGATAGTGTATATGGAGGACTTATTTACTAATGATATTTGTAAGTTTAGGAACACAAGATAAATCATTTATTAGATTAGTAGAAAAAATAGAAGAATTAAAAAATAATAATGTAATAAAAGAAGATGTAATAGTTCAATTAGGATCTACTAAGTATAAAAGTGAAAATATAAAATGTATAGATTTTATGTCTATGGAAGAATTTGATAAATATTTACAAAATTGTTCATATTTGATAACTCATGGAGGAGTTGGAACTATACTTTCTGCTTTAAAATATAATAAGAAAATTATAGCAATTCCAAGACTTGCAAAATATAATGAACATGTAAATGATCATCAATTAGAACTTATTGAAGCCTTTAATTTAGATAATTATATTTTAGGATGTAAAGAAGTAGAAGATTTAGAAGAAAATATAAAAAAAATATCTAAGTTTAAACCTAAAGTTTATAAGTCTAATCAAGATAATTTTATTAAGTTAATTAAGAGGTTAATAGAAGATGAATGAAAGTATATTACAAGAATATGGTACTAATTATACTACTAAAGAGTATATAACTAATCCTGCTATAGGAAGAGATAGAGAAATAAAAGAACTTATATTACTACTTTTAACTGTAGAAAAGTCTGCTATATTAGTAGGTAAACCTGGTGTAGGTAAAACTGCTATTATAGAAGGTTTAGCATATAAAATAAAAATTGGTGAAGTACCTGAATTTTTAAAAGATTTTCAAATAATTAATATTCAAACTGCAGCAATGTTAGGTACAACTGAAAAAGGTGAATCTAAAGTTCAAATATTAATAGAAGAATTAAAAAAACAACCTAAAACTATTCTTTTTATAGATGAAATACACATGCTTATGAATTCAAATTCTGATACTGCACTTGACTTTGCTAATATATTTAAAGAAGGTTTAGGAAGAGGTAGTATTAAAATAGTAGGTGCTACTACTACTGAAGAATATGAAAGATATATTTTAAGAGATAAAGCTTTTACTAGACGTTTTCAAAGAATTGATGTAAGAGAAGTAACAGCAGATGAAACAGTACAAATAATGGTTGGTACACTTCCTAAAATAGAAAAAGAAACTGGAATAAAGATGAAGTATAGTTCATATATACAACAACTTATATTTAAATTTATTACTGAAATAACTAGTGAATTTAAAAGAGTTTATGAACTTGGGAGTAGATATCCAGATTGTAGCTTAACTCTTCTTAAAAGTGCATTTTCTTATGCAGTGTTTGATAATAGAAAAGAAGTGGATATAACTGATTTTGAAAAAGCTATTAGAGAAACTAAATTAATATATAGTGATGTTATTATTAAAGCATTACCAGAGTTTAGAGAAAGATTTAAAAATATTTATCAAGAAGAAGGTTTAGTATATAACAATGAAACATTAACTTATGATAAAGTTGAGATAAAAGAAAAAGAAGAAAAAGAAATAGAACCTATATTTTTTGATAGAGAAATATTACATAAACCAAGTGATTTAAAAGTTTCTAATAGTTATTTGTTAGGAAATGAAAAGATAGAAGAAGAACATAATTCTGTTAATAGAAGAATGGGAGTTATAGAAGATAATGGAAAATAAAAAAATAAAAATTAATATGTTAGCAGGTCTTGTTGACAAAGTAGAAGGTCAAGGAGTTGGAAGTGTATATTTAGAATTAGTTGATCTTTTAAAAGATAAAAAATTTGATGATTTTGAAATATTAATAGATTCTAATAAAAAATGTGATATAAATCATTTTCATACAATAGAGTTAAAAAATTATTTTAAAATGATGGATAAAAGTAAAAATTGTAATGTTATGTATGTACATTTTTTACCTGAAACATTAGATGGTAGTATTAAACTCCCATGGCCAGCATTTGATATATTTAAACAATATGTTATGAGTTTTTATAAACAAGCTGACTATTTAATAGTAGTAAATCCTATATTTATAAATTCTTTAGTAAATATAGGAATAAAAAGAGAAAAAATATTTTATATTCCTAACTATGTATCAGGAGATAAATTTTACAAAAAATCTAAAGATGAAGTATTAAAAATTAAAGATAAATTTAATATTTCTAAAGATAAATTTATTGTACTTGGAGTAGGTCAAGTTCAAACAAGAAAAGGAGTTTTGGATTTTGTAGAAGTAGCAAAAATGTTACCAGATATAGAGTTTGTTTGGGCAGGAGGTTTTTCTTTTGGAGCTATAACAGATGGATATAAAGAATTAGAAAAATTAGTTAAAAATCCACCTAAGAATGTTAAATTCTTAGGTATAGTACCAAGAGAAGAAATGAATGATATTTATAATATAGCTGATATACTTTTTGTACCTTCTTATCATGAACTTTTCCCAATGTCTATAGTAGAAACAATTAACTTAGAAAAACCAATTTTAGTAAGAGATTTAGAATTATATAAAGATATACTTTTTGAAAAATATTATAAAGCTAACTTTAATGATCAATTTAAAGATTTAATTTTAAAATTAAAAGAAGATAAGAAGTTTTATAAACAAGGAGAAGAAAATTCTAAATATTTACATGAATTTTATTCAAAAGATCATATAGCAGATATGTGGTTAGAATTCTATACAATGGTTTATAACAATCGTAAAAAGAAAAAAGAGAAGAAAATAAAAAATGATAAAAAATAAAATAAATATAAGCATGATTATAAAACTTTTTATATGTTTAATATTATTAATAATTTTAACTATTTTTGTAGTTAATAAAACTTTTATTAAAGATAATTATAAAAATATCCAAATACCTAGATTTTCTTATTTTATAAAAGATAAAAATCAAGAATTAGAATTAGTAAGTATTAAAAGTTTTAAAGCATTAAAAAATTATTTTAATATAGAAAATACTAAAGAGTTTACATTATATACATGTAATAATCATCAACTATATTTTAATATGAAATATAAATATTTTATTTATGATATAAATATAGATAATAAGGGAATATATAGAAGAATAAAATTTAAATACTCATTTGAAGATAATAATAAATTTTGTGATAATTTAAAATAGAAAGGGGTTTATTATGAAATATGTATATGCCTTTAAAGAAGGTAATAAAGATATGAGAGAATTGCTTGGTGGTAAGGGTGCAAATATAGCAGAAATGAGAAGATTAAATCTTCCTGTTCCTAATGGTTTTACAGTTACTACAGAAGCATGTAATAGATATTATGAAGATAATGAAAAATTAAGTAGTGAAATATTAGAAGAAATAAAAGCACATATTAAAGAATTAGAAATAGAAACAGGTAAAATATTAGGAGATCCATCAAATCCATTACTTTTATCAGTAAGAAGTGGTTCTAGAGCCTCTATGCCTGGTATGATGGATACTATTCTTAATTTAGGAATTAATGATGAAGTAGCAAGAGGTTTTAGTGTTAAAACAGGTAATGAAAGATTTGTGTATGATTCTTATAGAAGATTTATTCAAATGTTTGCAGATGTGGCAATGTCTTTACCTAAAGGATCTTTTGAAAAAATATTTTCAGATATAAAAAAATATAAAGGTGTTACTTTAGATACTGAGCTTACAAGTAATGATTTAAAACAAGTTGTAGCAATATATAAAGAAGAATATAGAAAACTTGCTAATGAAGAATTTCCAAGTGATCCATTAGTTCAATTAGAAAGAGCAGTAAAAGCAGTATTTAGAAGTTGGAATAACGAAAGAGCTATAACATATAGAAAATTAAATAATATACCAAATAATTGGGGTACAGCAGTTAATGTACAAGAAATGGTTTATGGAAATAGTGGTGAAAAATCTGGTACTGGAGTGGCATTTACAAGAAATCCTGCTAATGGTAAAAAAGAATTATTTGGAGAATTTTTATTAAATGCTCAGGGAGAAGATGTAGTAGCAGGTATTAGAACTCCTCAAACTATGGATAAATTAAAAGAATTATTTCCACATTGTTATGAAGAATTTGTTAGAATTTCTGATACTTTAGAACATCACTATAAAGATATGCAGGATATGGAATTTACTATTGATAATTCAAAATTTTATATCTTACAAACAAGAAATGGTAAGAGAACAGCAGAAGCAGCAATAAATATAGCAGTAGATTTAGTAAATGAAGGTATGATTACTAAAGAAGAAGCTATTATGAAAGTAGATGCTAATTTGCTTGATCAACTACTTCATCCAGTATTTAAAGAAGAAAGTTTGAAAAAAGCACAAGTAGTAGCAAGAGGTTTAGCAGCATCTCCTGGTGCAGCAACAGGTAAAATTTACTTTAATTCTAAAGATTTAAAAGCAGCAAAAGAAAAAGGAGAAAAAGAGCTTATTTTAGTAAGACTTGATACATCTCCAGAAGATATAGAAGCTATGCTTATAGCAGAAGGAATATTGACAATTCATGGAGGAATGACTTCTCATGCAGCAGTAGTAGCAAGAGGTATTGGAGTTTGTTGTGTATCAGGATGTAGTGAAATATTAATAGATGAAGAAAATAAAACTTTAACATTAAAAGATGGAAGAGTTTTAAAAGAAGGAGATTATTTATCACTTAATGGAAGTACTGGAGAAGTTTATGCTGAACATATAGAAAAAACTGAAAAAGAAATAACAGGTAATTTTTCAACTTTTATGTCTTGGGTAGATATGTTTCGTAAATTAAAAGTAAAAGCTAATGCTGATACTAAAAAAGATGCTCTTATAGCTCAAAGGTTTGAAGCTGAAGGAATAGGTCTTTGTAGAACTGAACACATGTTTTTTAATGAAGAAAGAATCTTTAATTTTAGAAAAATGATTTTGTCTTCAACTCTTGAAGAAAGAGAAGAACATATAAAAGAATTATTAAAATATCAAAGAGATGATTTTAAAGAATTATTTAGTTCTATGCCTGGTAAGTCAGTTGTAATAAGACTTTTAGATCCGCCTATACATGAATTTTTACCAAAACAAAAAGAAGAAATAGATAAACTTGCAGTATCATTAAATGTTAAGACTGAAGTATTAGAAGAAAAAATAGCTAGTTTAAAAGAATTTAATCCTATGATGGGACATAGGGGTTCTAGACTTGCAGTATCTTTTCCAGAAATTGCAAGAATGCAAGCAAGAGCAATAATTGAAGCATTAAGTGAAGTTGAAGTGCCAGTAGATGTACAAATTATGATTCCACTTACTTTAGAAGTAAAAGAATATTTATTTATTAAAAATATAATTGATGAAGAAGCGAAGAAAGTAATGGAAGAAAGAGGAAAAGAACTTAAATATAAAGTTGGTACTATGATTGAAGTTCCAAGAGCAGTAGTATTATCAAGAGAAATTGGAGAAAAAGCAGAATTCTTCTCTTATGGAACTAATGATTTGACACAAATGACTTTTGGTATGTCTAGGGATGACTCTTCTAAATTCTTAGATGATTATTTAAATAATAATATTTTAAGTGAAGATCCATTTAAACATATAGATGAAAAAGGAGTAGGTCAATTAATTATTCTTTCTAAAGAATTAGGTAGAAGAGCAAATCCTAATCTAGAACTTGGTATATGTGGAGAACATGGAGGAGATCCAGAAAGTATAGAGTTCTTCAATAAAATAGGACTAGATTATGTATCTTGTAGTCCATATAGAATTCCTATAGCAAAACTTGCAGCAGCACAAGCTGAAATTAAATTAAAGAACAACTAATATTAAAAGATTAAAGATTAGTCAAAAACTAGTCTTTTTTTGTAATATAATTAAGGTGGTTGTTAATATGAAAATAAAATATATACTTAGGAAACAGTTATTAAATAATACAGAATATTATTTAGATTATAAGGAGAAAAAGAGATGAAAATTTTATTTATATCAGATATACATGGAATAGATATTAATATGAAAAAAATTGAAAAAGTCATTGAATCTAAACAAATTGATAAACTTGTTGTTCTTGGTGATTTGTATTATGCAGGTCCTACATATAATAAAAAATTTGAAGTTAATAGTATGAATGTTAAAGATATTCTTACTAAGTATTCGGATAGAATTATATGTTTAAGAGGAAATTGTGATTCAGATGTTGATATAAAGGCAAGTGATTTCCCAATTTGTAATAATTTATCTTTAATATGTGTAGATGGATTAGACATTTATCTGACTCATGGTAATGAGTATAATATAGAAAAAAACAGAAAATTTAATAGAAAAGGTGTATTGGTATATGGACATGAACATATACCTTACATAAAAAAAGATAAGGAAATGATTTATATAAATGTTGGTTCAATATCTCTACCTAAAGATGATAATAAACCAACATATATGATTTATGATAATAAGAAATTTACAATTTATGATATAGAAAATAATAAATTATTTAGTTATGAATATATTAATAAATTAGAAGATAAATATAATTTAGTATT
>ERZ773083.629-NODE-629-length-27470-cov-8.989969_pt1 | contig 27470 bp, 26 predicted proteins | sample MGYA00511465_ERZ773083 | MGnify/ENA primary metagenome ERZ773083 (study PRJEB29015, sample SAMEA2738001) | human oral metagenome | biome: human oral; feature: human-associated habitat; material: dental | place: China | collected 2060 ... | reverse complement strand
CCAGCGGCGGGACAGGCGCATCGGATGAATGCGGGGCTGAACAAGGTCTTTTTGACGCTTGCCGGCAAGCCTATGCTCCTGCGGACGCTGCTCACGTTTTCCAAGGTGTCCGAGGTTGGTGAGCTGATCGTTGCCGTCGGTGCGGATGAGGTGGATGCGGTGCGGGGGCTGCTCAGCCGCGTCAAGGGGCTTGCCCCTTGGAAGGTGGTTGAGGGCGGCACGGAGCGTCAGTACTCCATCCGCAACGGGCTTTCCCTTGTCTCGGAGGAGGCGGATATTGTGCTTGTGCATGATGCAGCACGCCCGCTGATCCGCCGCGAGACAATCGAGGAACTGATCCGTGTCGTGCGTGCGGAGGGAGCGGCAATTATCGCCGTGCCGGAGAAGAATACGATCAAGATTGCCTCGGAGGACGGTATTGTCGTTTCGACACCGCCGCGCAGTACGCTCTGGCAGGTGCAGACTCCGCAGGGGTTTCGCAAAGAGATTTTGCTTGAGGCGAATCGACGTGCGGATGAGGACGGCTTTCTCGGGACGGATGACGCGAGCCTTGTGGAGCGCATTGGCATTCCCGTGCACATCGTCCAGGGAGAGTACAGCAATATTAAGGTGACAACACCCGAGGACATGGTGGTTGCGGAGGCGATTCTGCGCAACGACATGGGGGCGGGCGAATTGATGAAGACTGCCGTGCATGAGGCAAAGCGACTCCTCGGCGGCGTTGTGCGGCGACGGAAGGGAGAGGGCGAATGACGCGGTTCGGTATGGGCTATGATGTGCACCGCCTCGTCGAGGGGCGAAAGCTCATTCTCGGCGGTGTAGATGTGCCGTATGAAAAGGGGCTGCTCGGACATTCAGATGCCGATGTGCTGCTCCATGCAGTTTCGGATGCTCTGCTCGGCGCAGCCGCTCTTGGAGACATTGGTAAACATTTTCCGGATACGGATGAGCGCTTTGCGGGTGCGGACAGCGGAAAGCTCCTCGTCGAGGTCGTGCGTCTCGTGCGTGCGGAGGGCTATGCCATCGGCAATGTGGATGCGTGTGTCGTAGCACAGGCGCCAAAGCTGCTGCCGTATATTCAAGAGATGCGTGAGAATATCGCGCGGATGATTGGCGTGGCGGTCAGCGATGTCAATGTCAAGGCGACGACGGAGGAGCGCCTTGGCTTTACGGGCAGCGGAGAAGGGATGTCTGCCTATGCCGTTGCTGGCATAGAGCGTATATAGGAGGTAGTAACGTGGCAAATCAGCTGAAGGAACTCTTGGGGATCGAGGTTCCCATCCTGCAGGGCGGCATGGCATGGATCTCGGAGGCGAATCTCGCCTCTGCGGTATCGAATGCGGGCGGTGCGGGTATCATTTCGACGGGTGGTCGTACGACGGAGTACACGCGCGATGAGATTCGTCGTTGCCGTACGCTGACGGATCGTCCGTTTGGTGTGAACGTCATGCTCATGGCGCCGAATAAGGATGAGATTGTGGATGTGATCTGCGAGGAGAAGCCGGCGTTTGTAACGCTCGGTGCAGGCAACCCTGTCCCGTACTTTGAGAAGCTGCATGCGGCAGGAGTGAAGGTCATCCCCGTTGTGCCGAGTGTGAAGCTCGCGAAACGTGTGGAGGAAAAGGGCGCAGACGCGATCGTTGTGGAGGGCATGGAGGCAGGAGGCCACATCGGCGTACTCTCGACTATGCCGCTGATGGAGCAGGTCATCCCCGAGGTAAAGCTCCCCACCATCATGGCGGGCGGCTTTGGTGATGGGCGCGGGCTTGCAGCGGCGCTCCTCATGGGAGCGGCGGGCATTCAGATGGGAACGCGCTTCCTCATTGCCGAGGAGTGCGTTGTGCACGACAATATGAAGGCGAAGCTGATCGAAGCGGTAGACACGGATACGATTGTGACGGGCTTCACCATTGGTGGATCGGTACGCGGTATCAAGAACAAGTTTTCCGAGGAATTTGTCGCGCTCGAACTCTCGGGCAAGGCGACGAAGCAGGAACTGCTCGACCGTGCGACGGGTACGAACAAGCTCGCCGCCGTGGACGGCGATGTCGTCAACGGCATGATGCAGGCGGGTGAGACCTTGACCCTCCTGCGCGAGATCGAGCCGGTCAAGACCATTGTGGAGCGCATTGTGCGCGAGGCGCGTGAGACGCTGGCGAATGCCGCGAAGATTGAACTGTAAGGGGTAAATCAGGGGAATGGGAACCGACGAACTGACACGGATTCATGAACTCGCGAAGCGGGTCACGCTTCTCGAAAAGATGGCGCTGCGTCAGCAGAGTCGCATCGACGAGCTGGTGGAGCGTCTGGAGGCTGCGGAGCGTCGTGCGGGTGCTTCGCCTGTGCGCAAGGAAGCACAGCAAGCACCTGCCGATCATTCGGCGGCGGAGGCGAATGCTACCGCACAGCGAACCGTTCCTTCGGTGAGTGACTTACTGGATGAGGAGATGAAGCGTGAACTCTCACGCGCCTATACAGGAGCAGCATCTCCTCCGGTGAAGCCGCCGGAACATACACAGGGAAAACCTGTGAACATGATGGAACGGGCAGCGGGCAGTTATGCGCGTGCGACGGCAGGAAAGGAGTCCGCGCCGAGTGACCGAGCAAAACAGAATGAAGCCGCACGTAAAAAAGCCGCCGATGCGGCGGCTTTGGAGAAGATTCCTGTGCATGAACTGCGTGAGCGGACACCCGCCGAACGCGCAGCGGACTATGTGCGTGACTACAACGCGCTCTACGAAGTACAGGGCACGATGTTCCAGAAGAAGAAGGCACAGGACGACTTTATCAAGCTCTACGAGGTGCAGGGGATGCGCTGTACGAATATGCAGCTGCGGCTCAGCCGTCCCGAACTCGAGCCGCGTTTCGTTGCGGTTACACCGACGCGTGATGCAGATTTTTGGGGTATGCCGCTTGGCAACAATCTCTTCGCCGTCGTGCCGAATCCCTTCCTTGTCTACGGCGAGGAGATGCACACGGCGGGCGGCATGCGCGAGGCATTCAACTCGAACTATCGTGCAGGGAATACCTATGGCCGCTTCACAGTCAAAGAGGTTGCAACGTTCCAGTTTGGCACCATTGGCAAAGTGTTCAAGAAGGGACAGCTTGAGGCGGAGATATAAGGAATCACTGATGAATTCAGCCGGATCATCTTAGCGCATCTTTTTCGCCCGCACTATGCCCGCGATCCTCCGCATAGCCCTTGCTATGCGTCCGGTTTGCCTCCTTGTTCGGACGAAAAAATCTACGTCAATCTGACGGACTTTATTTTATCAGTGATTCCATAACATAAAAATAAGGCAGATACATTCTGCCTTATTTTTATGCCTGTTCGCGTACCTGTCGGCCTGCCCCCGCGCCGTCAATGGCGACAGCAACACCTGTCTCGGTGAAGGTCTTCATGTCGTTCAGGACATGGAGGGCGGCGCGGACGATGTTCATGCCAAAGATGCCCGCGATGCCCGCGATCAGATTTGTATCGACGGTAAGCATGTCCGGCAGAATGTGCAGGATGTACGGATGCAGAGTCGCATTTGCAGCGCATTCCTCTCGTGCAATACGATCTGTCCGTGCATCACCTGGGATGATGAGGCTGCCACCCATTGCCGCACCGTGGAGAGCAGCCGTGAGCGCATGGGAGACGGCGGGGCTTTTCCCTGGTTCGTATGTGCCAAGGATGAGGATCGGATATGTGCGGGCGCACGCATACGCCGTTTGATATGCGCCCATGCTGCTCGCTGTCCCGCACGATACGACGAGCGTATGAACAGGGATTCTTGCTGCTTCCGTCAGGGCGTGGAGGATGCGCGCAAGATCAGCGGGAAGATTGTTTTCCTCTGTGATGAGGAGAAGGGCTGCTTTTGTATCAAGGGACGGTTGTTTGCAGCCCATTGTGCCCGCAAGCTGCACGGCGATCCGTTCGAGGAAGCCGAGGCTGTGGATGGGCTTTGCGAGGTTGTCGAGACGGTACTGCAAGGCGTCCATGATGGATTGGTCTGGCGGGGCAGGGGAGATTTTTAAGAACGCCATATTAGCCTCCCCTGCTTGCGGAGGAAGTGGCGAGCAAAGCGCGCCGATAGGGGGGCGGTGGATCGCCTCCTCTGCAGGAGTGTCAATCGCTTCCCATACCTTTAACATCTGCGTGAGCATCTGCAGTGCAATCGACGAACCTGCCGCCTCGCTCAGGCGGATGTCGAGACGCAGCATGGGCATGAGTCCGAGATGTCGAAGCGCATGGGGGTGGGAATGCTCCGTCAGCGAGGAGTGCGACGCGAGGAGATAATGCACACAATTCGGGGCGAGGGCATACGCGATCAATGCTGCCGCAGTTGTATTCGCCCCGTCTAGGATGATGAGCATGCGCCGTGCGGCAGCGCCGAGGATGAGTCCTGCGATACAGCCAAACTCGAATCCACCTACCTTGCTGAGGACATCCAGACCATCGTTCGGGTCGGGCTTGTTGACTTCAAGGGTATGGCGGACGATCTCAACCTTGTGCGCGAGGCGTATGTCGGAGATGTTTGCGCCGCGCCCTGTGACCTCCTCGGGAGTCAGCTTCAAAAATGCTGCGGCAATCGCGGCGCTCGATGTTGTATTGGATATGCCCATCTCACCGGGCAGTATGCAGCGGTCACCGCGATCGGCACAGTCATTTGCGAGGGATATGCCTGTTTCAATGGATTGTATCGCCTGTGCACGCGTCATGGCAGAGCCTTGTGTCATATTCGCCGTGCCGCGTGCAATGCTGTGGCGGCGAAGTCCCGGGATGTCCGTGCTGTCCGCATTCACGCCAAGGTCGGCAACGATGAGGCGTGCGCCCGCATAGTTTGCGGCGGCATTCGCTGTGCCGCCGCGTGCAATGAGATAGTTGCACATCATGTTGAGTGTGGTCTCGGGTGGGTATGCACTGACGCTCTCTGCGGCGACGCCGTGGTCGGCGCAGGCGATGATGACGCTCGTCTGCGGGGACGCGGGATGACGATCCTCTGTGATTCGGATATAGCGCAGGAGGGCATCATTCAGCCGCCCAAAGTCCACATCTGTTTGTGCGTTCAACGCAGCAGTAGTCACCTTGCAAATTTCCATATCGGGCACATTGATGGCGGCTATGGTCTGTTCGAGGAGCCTCATGCGCGCTCCTTTTCCTTTTCCATGCGCTTCAGAGAGAGTCCGATACGGCCGCGCTCCTCGTCGATGCTGATGATCATGACATCAAGGACATCGCCGACGGAGAGCAGGTCGAGCGGGTGACGCACGCGGCGGTGGCTCATCTCAGAGATGTGGAGCAGTCCCGCCTGTTTCAGCCCAATATCAATGAATGCACCGAAATCCGTAATATTGCGTACGGTGCCCTTGAGGATGGTACCAACGGCGAGGTCGGAGAGCTTTATAATGTTCTGACGTGTGAGCGGTGCGGGCAGATCCTCGCGTGGGTCGCGTCCCGGGCGGGCGATTGCCTTTAATATATCGGTGACGGTCGGGACACCCGCACCGAGCTTCTTTGCAAGTGGTGTCGGCTCAGTCTGTGCGGTTTTGAGCGCGAGGGCGGGGAGATTCGAGCGATCGCGCAGATCGTCCTCCGCCGCACCGATTTCACTCAAAATCGAGCGGGCAAGCTCGTAGGACTCGGGGTGAATGGCGGTGCTGTCAAGCGGCGTTTCGCCTTCGTAAATGCGCAGGAAGCCTGCACACTGGGTAAAGGTGGCGTCTCCAAGACGGGCGACCTTAAGGAGCGCCTTGCGGTTGGTAAAGCGTCCATTCTTGTTTCGGTAAGAGACGATGTTCTTTGCAATCGCCGTATTGATGCCTGCGATGCGGTTCAGGAGGGCGGGGGAGGCGGTGTTGAGATCGACACCGACATGGTTTACAGCATCCTCTACCGTTGCATCCAACGTCTCCTTGAGCTGCTTTTGACTGACATCGTGCTGATACTGTCCGACACCGATCGCCTGTGGATCGATCTTTACGAGTTCGGCGAGCGGATCCTGCACGCGCCGTGCGATGGAAACGGCGCCGCGAATCGTGACATCGTAGTCGGGCAGCTCCTCCTTCGCGAGCTGTGAGGCAGAGTAGACGGAGGCACCTGCCTCGTTCGTGATGAGATAATGCACATCCTTGAGATCGTTGTCGCGGATCAGCGCGGCGACAAATTGCTCCGTCTCGTAGGATGCCGTACCGTTGCCAATGGAGATAAGCGTGACCCCGTGTGCCTTGATCAGTTTCAGCAGCGTCTGAGCCGCTGAGCGTCGTTCGCCGTCGCTCTTCGTGACCTGAATCACCCCACTCGCGAGAACATTTCCTGTCGCGTCCACGACTGCCATCTTGCAGCCTGTGCGATAGCCGGGGTCAAGCCCAAGCACCGTGTGTCCCGAAAGGGGCGGCTGCAGAAGCAGCTGACGGAGATTGTGCCCGAATACTGAGATCGCCTTCTCCTCGGCGGATTCTGTCAGCTGCGTGCGCAGTTCGCGTTCGAGTGCAGGTACGAGCAGACGCTTGTACCCGTCCTCAATCGCCGCGTGCAGCTCGTCCGCAAAGATCGATGTGCGCGCATAAATGCGCTTGTAGATCCATTCGATATTGGCTTCGTGATCGACGACAATGCGCACGGAGAGACAGCCCTTCTTCTCGCCGCGGTTGATGGCAAGAATACGATGAGAGGGAAGCGTGCGAACGGGTTCGCTGTAGCCGTCATACATCTGGAAAACTTGTGCATCCTCTGCATCTGCATCCAGCGTCGTTTCGAGTACCGCGCTTTTCCAGAACTTTTCACGCATGAGGCTGCGCAGCTCCGCCTCGTCCATGATGGTCTCCGCAAGGATATCACGGGCACCCGCAAGTGCATCGTCGGCGGTTGGTACTTCCTTTTCGGCATCTATGTAAGAGGCTGCAAACTCCTCGGGTGTCCCCGCTGTCTCCCGCTGCATAAGCATGGCATTTGCAAGAGGCTCCAACCCGCGCTCACGCGCCACGGAGGCTCTGGTACGTTTTTTTTGCTTGTAGGGACGATAGAGGTCCTCAAGCGTCTGCAGTTTCTCGGCGCCCTCAATCGCCATGCGCAGTTCGTCGGTTAGTTTTCCCTGCTCCTCGATGCGGGCGAGTATTTCTTCCTGCCGCTTGACAAGACTGCGCAGATAGGTAAGGCGTGTATCCAGCTGTCGCAACATCTCATCTTCCAGCGAGCCGGTCGCCTCCTTGCGGTAACGTGCGATGAATGGAATGGTATTGCCGTCATCTAGGAGGGTGATAACAGCTTCGACCTGCTGCGGACGGATGGAAAGTTCGCTCGCGATTGCGGCCGGAATATCGGAAATGCGCATGGAATCAAACCTTTCTTTCTATTGTTCAATGTCCTTCATTATAGCATGCTTTTGGAATCGCGCCAAAGGTAAGGATGTATTCTTGTTGCAGTAAGATGGTCGGGACTATTGACAGGAGTTTTCGGATAGAGTATTATAATACATAAATAATAATGATTTTAGATTTGATAGAAAAGAAATGTAGGAATAATTATGCGAGAACATATGATGCTGACACTGGGCGAGGTGACGGATATCCTCCGTCAGAACAAAAAGAAGGTGACACCGCAGCGCCTTGCCGTCTATGCCGCGCTTGCAGCAACGACGGAACACCCGACGGCAGAGACGCTCTACAAGGAGCTGCGTCCGGATTATCCGACCATGAGTCTCGCCACCGTCTACAAGTCACTCGATGCGTTCTGTGAGATCGGCATTGTACGCGAGCTGAACGTGGGGGAGGAGGCTTTCCGCTATGATGCGGATATTTCCTCACATCCGCATGTCCGCTGCATTGCCTGTGATAAGGTTGCGGATGTTCCCATCGCATCGCTTCCCGCACTCGATAAGAATGTCGCATCGGTAACAGGCTATCGCATCGTCTCACAGCAGATGTATTTCTTCGGCTACTGTCCGGAGTGTCAGGAGGCAAATGCTGAGAATCACTGAATTTGAACGACTTACATAAAAAAAGAGAGGCTTCTGTACGAAGTGATCCATTTCGTACAGAAGCCTCTCTTTTATCCACGGTTGCGCCGTGCAAGGATGCGGATGACCTTTGCACCGGTACTCTTGATCTTTCGAATGGGGGCGACGCGCGTTGTCGTTTTGGGACGGATCTCGGAGGGGGAACGGAAGTCGCCGCGCCGCAGGTGGGTGCTCTTTGTTTTTTCCGGCTGGAATGTCTTGCGCAGGACTCGTGCAATCGGATCCAACGCGGCATCTTCTGCGCAAAGGTAAATATCGAGTGAGGCGTGGCACAGTTCGGGGTGGACATGCAGTGCCAGATGACCGTCCGGAAGAAGTGCCATCAGAGAGATATGACCGCTCTGCTGGACATCCGTAATGATCTGCAGGGGGCTGAGATTCAGTTCTCTGAGCGCCTCTGAGATCCTGGCGCTCAGTGCAGCTGCATCACTGCATTTTTCGGCTTTGCAATTATAAAAATCCACTGTCAGTAACCTTGATTGAATATCCATGCGTCTCAGTCTCCTTATACAGTGCTTCCTATATAGATTTCATTATAGAGGAAAGGTGCGTGCCCGTCAAGGATATAGTTAAATCGTCCTAAGATAAGACGATTAAAAAAAGTGTACCCCGTTCCGCCTGTTTCCCGATAAAATCTCATGGAAAAATAAAGATGCTTATGATATACTGATTCTGCACGCCTTATTGGCGGCGTATATGGAATTATTGATACGAATACATCTCATTTGTATGGAAGGAGACTCCTTTTACAATGTTTGGTCTTTTTGGTGGACATGATATGGGGATTGACCTCGGCACGGCAAATACATTGGTACATGTCAAGGGACGCGGGATTGTTCTGCGCGAGCCGTCTGTTGTTGCGATCAAGAGTGATTCGGGTGACGTGCTTGCAGTGGGCGAGGAAGCTAAGCAGATGATCGGTCGTACCCCTGGAAATATTGTAGCAATTCGTCCGATGAAGGACGGTGTTATTGCGGATTTTGATGTGACGCAAGCGATGCTGAAATACTTTATCCGCAAGGCAATGCGATCAAAATCGTTTGTTCGTCCACGTGTTGTGGTCGGCGTTCCCTCCGGCGTGACGGAGGTGGAAAAGCGCGCGGTTATCGACGCAGCACAGCAGGCAGGTGCACGCGAGGCATATCTGATTGAGGAGCCAATGGCGGCCGCGATTGGTGCAGGGCTTCCGGTCGAGGAGGCAACGGGCAGCATGGTTGTCGACATCGGCGGCGGCACGACGGAGATCGCCGTGATCTCCCTCGGCGGTATTGTGACGAGCCGTTCCATCCGCATCGGCGGCGATGAGATGGACTCGTCGATTGTGCAGTACATCAAGCGGATGTATAACCTCATGATCGGTGAGCGGACGGCAGAGGAGATCAAGATCACGGTCGGAACGGCGATTGTGACGCCGGATACGGATCGTACGATGGACATTCGCGGACGTGATCTCGTGAGCGGTCTGCCGAAGACGCTAACGATCCGCGCGAAGGAGATCCGTGAGGCACTGAACGAGCCGATCTATAAGATTATCGATGCAGTGAAGGGGACCCTTGAGAAGACACCACCGGAACTCGCGGCGGATGTCATGGATCATGGCATTATGATGACGGGCGGAGGGGCACTTCTCATGAACCTTGACAAGCTGCTCTCGCATGAGACGGGGATGCCCGTCCTCGTATCCGAGGATGCGCTCTCCTGTGTTGGTGAGGGAACCGGGCGGACACTTGAGAACATCGGGCTGCTCAAGAATGTCGTCATGTCCTCAAAGAAATTGAAGCAATGATTGATCGAATCGGACGGGCAAGGCAGTCAGGCCGCAAGATCTGGGCGCTGCTCTTTGTTCTGCTCGCTCTGTTCTGCGTCATTTTCTTTGCCGCACGCGGACGATTTCAGGCGACTGTATCGACGAGTACGGTCGGAACCGTGCTTGCCCCCTTTGAGATGATCTTTTCCTATGCGGGGCAGCAGATTCAATATGTGACGTCGAACCTGTGGGAAATTGCTACGGTGCATGAGCAGAATAAAATGCTCAAGAATGAGGTCGAGCAGCTGCGTCAGCAAAATACGATGGCAGAGGAGTACGCGGCGGAGAATGCACGCCTGCGCGAACTGCTGGCGTACAAGCAGTCGGTGCAGCAGTTCGATCTCCTTGCTGCGCGTGTGATTGGGCGGGATGCGGCACTCTGGACGAGTACCATTGTCGTGGATCGTGGCTCAAAGGATGGGGTGCGCGAGAACATGCCCGTGGTCACGGGCAAGGGGCTTGTGGGACGCGTAACGGAGGTTGCACCACTTTCATCCAAGGTGCAGCTGATCCTTGATGTGCGCTCCTCAGTCGGGACGCTTGTTCAGCGTACGGAATCCCGTGTGACGGGCATTGTCTCGGGGTCAATGGACAACCCCTATATGCCGCAGATGGTGAACATTCCACGCAATGCGGATGTGCAGGATGGTGATATTGTCATTACATCCGGCTTCGGAGGAATCTATCCGAAGGGGATTCCGGTGGGGCGGATTGTTTCCCAGCACAGTGATGATACCGGGCTTCTCAAGGTCGCACTGATCGATACAGCGGTGGATTTCCAGCGGCTTGAGGATGTGGCGATCATTACGGCATCGCGTGAGGCACCACCGGCTCCCATTCAGCCCGCGCCGCTCAGCCCAGGTGCGGCTGCAGCAGCTCAGATCTCTGCGATACAGGCAAAGGCGGCGACGCAGTGAAAAAACACCGTTATTTTATTGTTTTTTTCGTTGTACTCTTTGCGCTGCAGTTCTCTTTTTTGCCGCTCATCTCTGTCTATGGGGTTGTACCGGATCTGCTGCTTTTAGCGACGGTTTCTTATGCTTTTTTGCGCGGCAGTGCGTGGGGCGGATTTGTCGGATTTTCCATTGGTCTGATGGAGGATCTCAGTGTGGGTTCCTTCTTTGGACTGCATGCGTTTACACTGACGCTGATCGGACTCTTCTTTGGACGGTTCTCTGACCGCGTCTTTAAAGAGCAGTTCTTTCTTCCAATTACGGCGTCAATCGCGGCGACCTTTGCCAAATATGTGATTTCGGCACTCATCGTGTATTTGCTTGGCTATCATTTCAATCCCTTTCTGCATATAGGGCGCGTGCTTTTCATTCTGCTGCTGTTCCAGCTGATCTTTGCTTATCCGATTCACTGGGCGACCTTTCATCTGGATAAGCGCATACGCGATCCGAAGCGTTAGAACGTATTTCTCGGAGTGTAATTGTGAACGAAAATGAAGATTTTAGCGGGCGGCTGCAATTCCTGAGAGCTGTGATTGTCCTTATCATCATGGTGCTGATCGGTCGTGCTGGCTATTTGCAGGTCTATGACGGTGAACTCTACGCACGTCTTGCAGAGGGCAACCGCATCCGCATCATACCGGCAGAGGCGGCGCGCGGGACATTTTATGACCGCAATGGTGAACTTCTTGTGACGAATCGCCCCGGTTTTGCGGTATCGCTGCTTCCTTTGACGGAGCCGGTTTCTCCTGAGGTGATCGCGCGTGTATCAAAGCTCATCAATGTTCCGGTGGCGGAGATTCAACAGAAGATTGATGCGCACATTGGATTTGACCCAATTCGCATCAAAACCGATGTATTGCCGGACATTGTCACGATCATTGAGGAGCAGAAGGACGACTATCCGGGCGTTGTGATCGAGGTGTTGCCGATCCGTGACTATATTTACGGGGAATACGCAGCGCACGTTTTTGGCTATGTGAGCGAAATCAACGAGGAGGAACTCGAACGCCGCAAGGACGAGGGATATAAATCGGGCTACATCATCGGTAAGTTCGGTTTGGAGCGTATCTACGATAAGGAGGTGCGCGGCATCAACGGCGGTGATCAGGTGGAGGTGGATGTATCCGGTCGTCCCGTACAGCTGCTCGGTCGTCAGTCCCCCGTGCCGGGCAACGATCTCGTTTTGACGATTGACAAGCATCTTCAGGAGGCTGCAGAGCAGGCGGTGGATGCACAGCTTGCCATTGTGCATGCACATGCGGCGGCTGCGGTGGTCATGAACCCACAGACGGGTGAGGTCTTGGCGATGGTCAGCCGACCTGCATTCAATCCGAATCTCTTTGCGGGCGGCATCTCCACACAGAACTGGAATGTACTGAACAATAATCCCTATCATCCGATGGACAACAAGGCGATCACGGGCGAATATCCGCCTGGCTCGACGTTCAAGATTGTTACGGGGACGGCGGCGCTCGCTGAGCATAAGGTGACGCCGCAGGAGAAGATATTCGATGCCGGTCATCACTGGATCATCCCGAAGACGAACGCGGGCGGAGAGGCTCTTGGCTGGATCAACTTCCAAGAGGCAATGGCGCACTCGGACAACGTCTATTTCTATGAGATGGGCAACCGTCTTGGTGTCGATGCACTGGAGCGCTATGCACGCATGTTTGGTCTGGGGGCACGGACGGGGATTGATCTGCCATACGAGGCGGAGGGGCTTGTCCCGAACCGCAAATACAAGGCAGACAATTTTGAGGATGGCGAGTGGTATCTTTCGGAGACGTTTGATGCCGCGATTGGTCAGGGGTTCAACCTTGTGACGCCATTGCAGGCGGCAATGGTTATGGGGGAGATTGCGGCGAACGGCAAGCGTTATCAGCCGCATCTCGTTCAGCGGATCGTAGATGTCCACGGGAATACGGTGCGTGAGTTCCAGCCAAAGCTTCTCTCCGAGCTGGATGTGAGTCAATCCGTGATCCGAAATGTGCAGGAGGGACTGCACAGTGTTACCAAGATCGGTACGGCGGCGGGCGTATTTGCCGGATTTCCGATCGATATTGCAGGCAAGACAGGGACGGCGGAGAATTCGCAGGGACGCGATCACGGATGGTTCGTGGCGTATGGTCCATACGTGAATCCAAATATTGTCGTTGCTGTCATTGTGGAGCAGGGCGGCTTTGGGTCGATGTCGGCTGTACCAATCGGACGCAGGATCCTGGAGGCAGCATTTCAGCTGGATCGTGTGCAGCCAAATGTAGGGAACAAGTGAGGGATGGAAATGAGCGAGGATAAGATCAAGATCAAAGGAGAAAACGATGGACTCATGCTCGGCTTCCCCAACGATATGCCCTTTTCGGAGATCATGGAGGAGCTTTCCAAGAAATTGGATTCGGGGACAGGATTCTTCCTGCGCGGCACCCTTGTGCGCGTTCCTCGTGATTACTTTTCGAAGGAGGAGCTTGCTGAGGTACAGGAGCTCTTCCGGACGCACGGTCTGATCTGTCGTCTGGCAAAGCCGGAACCTGCCGTTCCTCTTGCGCCTGCATCGGAGCGGGTGCAGCCGGCAGACGAAGCGCCACAGGACGCGACGGATGCACCGGAGCTGCAGCGCATGCTCATCATTGATAAGACCCTGCGCGGTGGACAAGCGGTCGAGACGGAAGGGTCTGTCATTGTCTTCGGCAATGTCAATCCCGGTGCGCAGATTACAGCGGGCGGCAGTGTGGATGTTCGCGGCACTTGCCGTGGTGTAGTACACGCGGGAGCAGCAGGAGACTCGACCGCATTTATTATTGCAGACCATCTGATGCCAACGCAGATTCGCATTGCGAACTATGTGGCACGGTCGCCAGATGAGCCGGAGGACTCCGGCAAGGCAGAGCGCGCCTATGTCAGAGATGGTCAGATAGTCATTGAGCCAATAGAGAGGTAGGTTCGAAATATGAGTGAGATCTATGTGGTGACATCGGGCAAAGGAGGCGTTGGAAAGACGACAACGACGGCAAATCTGGGCGTTGGTTTTGCCATGCGCGGCAAGAGTGTCGTCCTGATTGATACGGATACGGGACTCAGAAATCTCGATCTCCTGCTTGGACTTGAGAACCGCATCATGTACGATCTGGTCGATGTGACCTCAGGTCGGGTGCCATACAAGAAGGCGCTCGTCCGTCACAAGAAATACGATTCGCTCTTCCTCCTGCCGACCTCTCAGGTCAAGGATAAGAGTGCGGTGAACCCGGAACAGCTTGCCCTGCTCTGTGAAGAGCTGCGCCGTTCCTACGATGTCATCATCATCGACTGCCCTGCAGGGATTGAGCAGGGATTCAAGACGGCGATTGCTGCCGCCGATACGGCGATTGTCGTGACGATGCCGGAGATCTCGGCGGTGCGCGATGCGGACAAGATCATCGGTGAACTTGGGCGTGCGGACAAGGAAGATATCCGCCTTGTGGTGAACCGCATTCGCCCGAAGATGATCGAAAAGGGCGATATGCTCGATATGGCGGATATTGACGAGATCCTCTCGGTCGGCTGCATTGGTCAGATCCCAGATGATGAAATGGTCGTAACGAGCACGAACCGCGGTGAGCCGTGCATCACGATGCCGGATTCTCCGGCAGGACAGGCATATCTCGATGTGGTGGGACGTCTCTGCGGTGAGGAGATTCCGTTCCGTGAGTTTGCGAAGGAAAGCCTCTGGGAGACCATCAAGGGCAAGCTCTTTGGGAAAAAGTAAGGAGGTGTTGGCGTGATTGAGGCACTGAAAAGGCTTCTCGGCAAAAAGGAAAGTTCCGGCGATGTTGCACGCCGCCGCCTCCAGCTCGTTATCATCAATGATCGAGCGAACGTTTCCCCTGAGATCATGGACAATATGCGTGCAGAGATCATTCAGGTGATCTCAAAATATATGTATATCGATACGCGGGAGATGGAGTTCTCTCTCGAAAATGAAAATGATACGATGGCGCTCGTCGTCAACATTCCCGTTGTCAGCGTTCAGCACGGTGGCAGCGATCTATCAAGGCGCAGACGATGATACTGTCGAAGCGGCTCCTGCGCCGAACGGATCTGACGCTGATTGCGGCGGCGGCAGCAATCGTCATTATGAGTCTCGTCATCATTGGCAGTGCGACCCACGTCAATACGCCGAGTGAGGAACGCTATTGGTTTGTTCAGCGGCAGGGCATCTCAATCATTGTGGACATTGCTCTTGCCATATTTTTGATGAATTTTGACTACAAGATACTGCAGCGATACGGGAATCATTTCTATGTGTTCAATCTGATACTCCTGATTCTGGTCATGTTGATCGGGCAGACGGCGCTTGGAGCGCAGCGGTGGATCGCACTCGGTCCCATCAGCATACAGCCATCCGAGTTCTCGAAGCTTATCATGATTATCGCGCTTGCCGCCTTGATGGAAAAGCGCGGAAGAATACGCTCGCTCAGTGATCTGGCACCCGTTGCCGGCTATGTCCTCGTTCCGTTCCTGCTTGTTTTGAAGCAGCCTGACCTTGGTACCTCACTGGTTTTTCTTGCGATCTTTTTTGGCATGGTGTTCGTGGCGGGCATTCGTCTGCGGATCCTCTTTGGGATCTTTGGGTTGGGGCTTGCGGCTCTGCCTGTCCTCTGGCACTTTCTGAAGGACTATCAGAAGATGCGCATTATGGTCTTCATGGATCCCAATGTCGATCCGCTCGGTGCGGGCTATCACATCATCCAGTCGAAGATTGCAATCGGCTCCGGTCTCCTCTTCGGGAAGGGGCTCTTTGGCGGGACGCAGAGTCAGCTGAACTTCCTGCCGGAGAACCATACGGACTTTATTTTCTCCGTTGTAGGGGAGGAACTCGGCTTTGTCGGCTGTGCCGTCCTGCTACTTCTCTATCTCATCGTGCTCTGGCGCGGCATAAAAATCGCACAGGACGCAAGCGATACGTTTGGCAGGCTGCTCGCAGTGGGCATCACCTCAATGATTGCGTTCCATGTGCTCGTCAACGTCGGAATGACGATGGGCATTATGCCTGTTACAGGCATTCCGCTTCCGCTCATGAGTTATGGTGTGAGCTCGCTTACAACGAATATCATGGCGATTGCCATCCTGCTGAACATCCAGCTGCGGCGGCAAAAATTACTGTTTTAAGGAATGTCCCCATGTCTACCCCGCTTGCGGGGAAGGGGAACCGCACCGCGGTGGAAAGGGCACAAGGTCGGGAGTGCTGCACGAAGTTCATTCAGTTCTTCGTGCAGCAACTCCTTCTTTTGTTTATCTTGTAGGGAATATGGGGGAATATGAAACGATGGTGCAGCTCGATCACAGCATCCTGCAATCGGTACTGAAACCTGCACGCTATACGGGCGGCGAATGGAATGCAATCCGCAAGAATTGGGATTCTGTACGGTGCAGATTGGCGCTTGCGCTGCCCGATGTCTACGAGGTCGGCATGAGTAATCTCGGCCTCGCCATTCTTTATGAGATCCTGAATCGCCGTGCAGATATCGCGGCAGAGCGTGTCTATGCACCGTGGATCGACATGGAGGAGCAGATGCGTGTACGCAGAATGCCTCTTTTCTCACTTGAGAGCCGCCGCCCTATCGTTGACTTTGATTTTCTCGGATTCTCCCTGCAATATGAGATGATCTATTCGAATGTCCTCAATATGCTTGACCTTGCCGGAATTCCGCTCTATGCACGGGAGCGCGGCGAAGATATGCCGTTCATCATGGGCGGCGGACCGTGTGTTTACAATGTCGAGCCGATTGCGGATTTCTTTGATTTCTTTGTGATCGGGGAGGGTGAGGAGGTCGTAGGCGAGCTTGCGGATACCTTTATTGCGTGGGATGCTGCGGGACGTGAGGGCGGACGAAAAGGATTCCTCGTACGGCTTCTCTCCATGGACGGCATCTATGTGCCCTCGTTTTATGAGCCCGTCTACAATGAAACGGGAGATTTTCGCGAAATGCGTTCCCTGCATCCCGATGCGCGTCCTGTGATCTACAAGCGTGTCGTACGTGATATGAATGCCGTCATGTCGGTCGAGCATCCGGTTGTGCCCTATATGGATATCGTGCACAACCGCATCATGATGGAGCTCTTTCGCGGCTGCTCGCGCGGCTGCCGCTTCTGTCAGGCGGGCATCGCCTATCGCCCTGCGCGTGAGCGCACAGAGGAGCGCCTGCGGCAGATGGCGGATGGACTGATCGCCTCGACGGGCTATGATGAGATGAGCCTTACCTCGCTCTCTTCGGCAGACTATTCGTGCCTCGGGCGACTCGTGGACAATCTCATGGAGGACAATGCAGGGGAGAAGATCAGCTTCTCGCTGCCGTCACTGCGCATCGACAGCTTTTCGATTGAGCTCGCGCACCGCATGCAGCAGGTGCGAAAGTCGGGGCTGACATTTGCGCCCGAGGCGGGCACACAGCGGCTCCGCGATGTCATCAACAAGGGCGTGACGGAGGAAAATCTGCTTACGGCGTGCGGCGCAGCGTTCCGGCATGGGTGGAAGCAGGTGAAGCTCTACTTCATGATGGGACTGCCGACGGAGACCGATGAGGATATCATTGGGATTGCGCGGCTCGCGAAAAAAGTGGTCGACCTCTATACAGAGGTGCGTGGACGGCGCGGCTGCAAGGTGACAGTCTCCGTCTCCTGCTTTGTGCCGAAGCCCTATACGCCGTTCCAGTGGTTCGGACAGCTGCCGATCGAGGAGTTCCAGCGGCGTCAGCAGCTGCTCAAGGAACATATCACGGATCGCTCGATCACGTTCCACTACCACGACGCGCGCCTCTCGGTCATCGAGGGCGTCTTTGCACGCGGCGATCGTCGTCTTGCGCCCGCACTCTATGAGGCATGGAAGAGCGGCGCGAAGTTCGACGGCTGGTCGGATCTCTTCGATGACAGCCGTTACTTCGCTGCATTTGAAAAATGCGGCATCGACTGGGCATACTACAGCCGTCGCACGCGCATGATCGGGGAACCGCTGCCGTGGTCGCATACCTCGCCCGGCGTGCTTGAGCGCTTCCTGAAGTCCGAGTGGCAGAAGGCACTTGCCGCCGCGCTCACGGAGGACTGCCGTCGCACGCACTGCACGGGCTGCGGCATCTGCGGGACGCTCGGTGTGGATGTGATCGACTATGCGGGTACGGAGAAAGAGCGCGCGGCAGCATCGGAGCAACACACTGTCACCGAAAAAAACGCAGACAATCCACCTGCAGAGCGCAGTCTTTTCGTCTATCGCGGACTGATTACGAAGGGGGAGGAACTGCGCTACGTTTCCCATCTCGACTACGCAAATCTCTTTGTGCGCGCGTGCAAGCGCGCAAAACTTCCGATGGCATACTCGGAGGGCTTCAACCCACACATGAAGGTCGCGTTTGCCTCCGCCCTCTCCCTCGGTGCGGCGAGCGACGCGGAGTATGTCGACTTCGAGATGACGGAGGCGCTTGCGCCCTCTCTGGTCATGGAACGCCTCGACAAACATCTGCCGTGCGGGGCGCAGATGGTACGGCTTAAACTTTTGGAGGGGAAGCATAAGGCGCTGATGGCGGATGTGGATGAGGCGCGCTATCGAATTGCCGTCCCCTATGCGGGCGATATCGAGTCTGTGCGCGAGAGCGTACGCCGTTACAATGAAGCAGAGAGTGCCATATGGGAGCGCGTGACGCCGAAGAAGAGCCGCACGATCGAGACGAAGGCATATGCAAAGACGCCCGTCTTCTTTCAGCTGGAGAACGGACGTCTGATCTTTTGGATGAACCTTGTTGTTACACCCGGGGGTAGCGTGAAACCGATCGAAATTTTGGGCGTCATGGTGCGCGACTTTGATCTTCCCGTCGATCCGAACGAGGCGTATGTGACGCGCATCGGTCTGTTCGCGGACGGCGTGGCACTGATTGATCGATGATTTAGTGCTCCTCCGGACGGAAGATGAGTGGCTGCATTTTCGCATCTTCGGCGGTGCGTGCGTCAATGAGCCCCTGCGCCTCCATCGCATCGAGCACGATGGCTTGCCGCTTCTTTGCCGCGATGAAATTCGTGAAGGGGGAGAGTTCCGAAGGGGCGTTCGGGACACCTGCGAGCATCGATGCCTCAGGCAGATCAAGGGCAGCGGGAGCTTTGCCGTAATATCCCTCGGATGCCGCGTTCACGCCGTAGAAGCCCGAGCCATAGTAGACGACGTTCATATACATTTCGAGGATTTCGTCCTTCGTGTAGGCGTTCTCAATGGCGAGCGCGAGCAGGAGCTCCTGTGCCTTGCGCGTGAAGGTCTGTTCATTTGCAAGGAAGAGGTTCTTCACGAGCTGCTGGGTGATCGTGCTCGCTCCCTCCTCGATGCGTCCGTGCTGGATGTTGACGAGGGTCGCGCGTGCCATGCCGGTCATATCAAAGCCCCGGTGGTCATAGAAGCGGCGATCCTCAATCGCCACGATGGCGTTCTTGAGATCGGGGGATATGTGTCCAATGGGAACGTAGTCCGTTCGGTTCAGCCGTGCCTCAACGGCGCGGCGGATGAAGAGGAGGCGGGCGATCTGCTCGGCGGCATCCGGATCATGAATCTCATGCAGCTGATTCGCCGGGAGTTGCCGCTCGGGCGCAGGGAGGAGGTTGCCGACCTCTTGCCAGATCTGTGGGACGAAAAGGAATGTCCCAGCCAAGACCAGCAGTAAGCACAGTGCCGTAGCCAAGAAAAAACGCCCAAATCTGCGGGGCGTTTTTTTCTTGCTGCCGTGTTTCCGTGCCCTTGTTTTACTTCGTCGCTTTCGCTTTGGTGGTGTTTCGTTCACTGTATCCATCATTCTCTGCTTCGTTTGTTTTCAAAATATTTTGCGCGCATCAGATCCCGCATCTCCGCCAGATTGGACGGAAGGAGACGGATGTTGTAGCCGATGAAGACGGGAGAGGTGGCAAAGCGCGGCATGATCTTCACAAAAACTGCATCCCCATCGTTGTAAAAGAAGATGTTATAGCTTGTGAGCGGCCGACGGAACGCATTCATAAAGAAATCCACGCCGATCTGTATATAGTCCGCAATCGTCTCGGTGGCACCTGCGTCATTCGGTACGATGTTGAGTTCCCAGAAGCCGACGCGCGGCTCGGTCGATAGGTTCAGCGTGACCCCGTCCCGCTGATCTACGGTCAGCCCATCGAACTCGGATCGGCGAAAGGCAAGCTCCTGCTGAAATGTGGGGAAGCCGACGAGCTGCATGTGCGGGTGGCGGATTGTACCGCCTGAGTAGGGACCGTAGTTCTTGAAGAAGAGGACGGTGTCGTATTTCCCGCTCGCACGCATCTGTTCCCAATGCTCCATGCCGAACGCAATGAGGCGGTGCATGTGATCGCGGCTGTAACTCGGTATGTCGGCGTCGCAGTCTTTGCCCTCAATGAGGACAAATTGATCTGCCTCCTCGATGACATTGTATTTATTTTTAAGCAGAATGATGTCACCGTCCGTTGCGATGATGTCCGTGAGTTTGTCCGTTGCACAGAACGGGCACGCCGTATCGCTGTGAATGATATTCTCCGGCTTCTGCCGTCCAATGTCCGTGTTGAAATGGGCAAGATTGATGTCCATAATACTCCCCGTCGTTGTCATCTTATCTTGCCCTATTATATATCTTCTGCGCGCATTCGTAAAATATTTTGTATGAGTCCCATGTTCTTGCATGTATTCATGGTATAATGGAACATATTCCAATGACAATAAGGAGCTCCTATGAGAATCGATCTTGTGACACTCTTTCCCGAAATGTTCACGGGTGTATTTGGTGCGAGTATCATTGGGCGAGCCGTAGAACGCGGCATATTGGATATCGCGTACACGAATTTTCGTGACTATTCCACGGATAAGCATCGCCATGTAGATGATACGCCGTGCGGGGGTGGGGCAGGCATGGTGCTGAAACCGGAGCCAATCTATGCTGCTGTGCGCGATGTTTGGGCAAAGACTGCGGCATTTGCCGAGCGGCGCTATACCATCATCTTTGATCCGGCGGGAAAAGCATTCACGCAGCAGACCGCAAAGGAGCTTGCCTCGTATGACCAGCTCGTCCTTATATGCGGGCATTATGAGGGATTTGATCAACGTGTCTATGATCTTGCAGACCGGCTCATTTCCGTCGGAGATTTTGTTCTGACGGGCGGAGAGATTCCCGCCATGCTTACGGTGGATGCGACAGCGCGTATGCTTCCGGGCGTGCTGGGCGATGATACATCTGCGCCGACGGATTCGTTCTTTGATGCGCTGCTCGGCTATCCGCAGTACACGCGCCCGCGCACGTTTGAGGGGAAGGAAGTTCCAGAGGTGCTGCTCTCTGGCAACCATGCGGCGATTGCGCGCTGGCGGCGCGAGCAGTCGCTCCTCGCGACACTGCGTTTGCGTCCGGAGCTTTTGCCGATGGCGAAATTGACGACACAGGATTTGATGTTTCTTGCGAAACAGAATGAAATTCGATAAAAACTATTTTTGCGTGAATCTTGATAAAATGATATAATAAGCAGCATATTGTTTCAATCTTTTGCCCGATAGGGGGACTCAGCTGTGACACAGTTTGATAAGCGAAATTTGTCGATGATGATGGATTTCTATGAGATGACGATGTCCTACGGATATTTTCATCAGCGGGACGGCGATATGCGTGTTGCATTTGATCTCTTTTTTCGCTCCGTTCCCGATAAGGGCGGCTATGCAGTCTTTGCAGGACTCGAGCACGTCATTGAGTTTGTAGAGAATCTTGCGTTTTCAGACGAGGATATTGATTATTTCCGTCAGCAGAAGTTGTTTTCCGAGGAGTTTTTGACCTTCCTGCGCGGCTTTCACTTTCGTGGGGATATTTATGCTGTGCCGGAGGGCACGATCATCTATCCCGACGAGCCGCTGCTGACGATTGTTGCGCCGATCATCGACGCGCAGCTGATTGAAACGGCGATCCTCGCGCAGATCAATCATCAGTCGCTGATTGCCACAAAGGCGTCGCGTATTGTGCGTGCAGCAGAGGGACGGTGCGTTTCGGATTTTGGTGCACGGCGCGCGCACAACATGGATGCGGCGACGTATGGTGCGCGTGCGGCGTACATCGGCGGCGTCGACATGACGGCGACAGTCTCGGCGGGGCAGCAGTTCGGTATTCCCGTCTCGGGAACGATGGCGCACAGCTGGGTCATGTTCTTTGAGGATGAGCTCACTGCGTTCAAGAACTATGCCGAGATTTATCCGCAGGCGACGGTGCTCCTCGTCGACACCTACGATGTGATTCACTCAGGGATTCCGAATGCCGTCCGCACAGCGCATGAGGTCTTGGAACCGCAGGGACATCGTCTTGTGGGCGTGCGTATCGACTCGGGTGACCTTGCGTATCTCTCAAAACGCATTCGCACCATGCTCGATGACGCAGGACTTGCAGACTGTAAGATCATCCTGTCGAACAGTCTTGATGAGTTCACGATCTCCTCGCTTCTGCTCCAAGGCGCGAGCGTGGACAGTTTCGGTGTGGGGGAACGGCTGATCACGGCGAAATCCGATCCCGTTTTCGGTGCGGTTTATAAGCTCGTCGCCGTGGAGAAAGACGGTGTCTTCACGCCGCGCATCAAGATGTCCGAGAATGTGGAGAAGCTGACCAATCCGGGGCTCAAGGATCTCTATCGCATCTACGACAGCCATGGCAAGGCGGTTGCGGACATGCTTGCCATGCGGGGCGAGGAGATTGATCTCGGGAAGCCATTCCGCTATGTCGATCCGATCAAGCCGTGGAAGAATCGCTTCTTCGAGGGCTTTTCGGCGTTGAATCTGCGCCGTCTCTATATGCGCGCGGGCAAGCGTGTGGAGAAAATGCCGTCCCTGCATGAGATTCGTGCCTATGTGCAAAAGCAGCTCGCCGAGGAGATCTGGCCGGAGGAGCAGCGCTTTGAGAATCCGCACCGTCACTACCTCGATATGACACCAACGTATTATGAGCTCAAGATGGGATTGCTCGACGATATGCGCGGGAGGCACTGTTAGAATTGGGCATGATTACAGGAAAAACAAAACTGCTCAGCGTGATCGGCGCGCCCATTGGACACAGCCTTTCGCCGATCATACAGAATGAAGCCCTGCGTGCAGCAGGGCTTGACTATGTGTATGCGGCGCTGCCCGTACGCGTGGATGCACTCACATCGGCAGTACATGGACTGCGTGACGCAGGTATTGCGGGCTTCAATGTGACGATCCCGTTTAAGACGGAGATCATTCCGTTGATGGATGATCTGAGTGAGGATGCACGGCGCATTCATGCGGTCAATACGGTCGTCGTCGAGGAGAATGGCAGGCTCGTTGGGCACAATACGGATGTCACGGGCTTCCTCGCAGGCTTTGCGGAGTGCGGTATCGCACTTGCGGGGAGGCGTGCCGTGCTGATTGGCGCGGGTGGAGCTGCGCGCGCAGTACTCTGGGGACTGCTGCGCAGCAAAGTCTCTTCTGTTGTGATCGGTGTGCGCAACGTCTCAAAGGGGGCGGTACTCGCGGCGGATTTTGCGGCAAATGGGGATGTACGGGCATATGGATTTGACGATCCCGCGTTCACGTCTGCATTGGGCTCTGCCGATATCATCGTACAGACGACACCACTCGGCATGACACCGCATGTGGGGGAGATGCCGCCCGTGGATGTCGCGGCGATAAAATCCTCTGCCGTGTTCTACGATCTCATCTATACGCCCGCCGAGACGCGTTTTCTGCGCGCGGCGGCAGCACATGGTCACGAGACGATCAACGGGGAGACAATGCTTGTGGCGCAGGGGGCGGAGGCTTTTTTCCTCTGGACGGGCGTGCGCCCCGATATGGAACTGATGAAGCGTGTGCTGCGTGAGGAACTTGTACGTAGAGGATAATTCCTGTTTTGAAAATCTCTTGCTTTTGTGATATAGTATAGCTTGTTTTAAGATGGGGGGTGTATGATTGCCGGCGATTACCTATGAACTGATTCGGAAGGATGAGACGACGGGTGCGCGCGCGGGCGTGATTCACACACCGCACGGCAGTTTTCCGACACCCATCTTCATGCCCGTGGGTACACAGGCGACCGTCAAGGGTGTCTCGCCCGACGAGCTGCACGATCTTGGTGCGGGGATCATCCTCAGCAATACCTATCATCTCTTCCTCCGACCTGGCATGGAACTTGTGCGCGAGGCGGGAGGTCTGCACAAGTTCATGCACTGGGACGGTGCCATCCTCACGGACAGCGGCGGTTTTCAGGTGTTCAGCCTCGGCGATCTCCGAAAGATCACGGAGGAGGGCGCGACGTTCTGCTCGCACATCGACGGCTCGAAAAAGTTTCTCTCACCAGAGGTGTCGATGGAGGTGCAGAAGGCACTGGGGTCGGATATCGTCATGGCGTTCGACGAGTGCATCCCGTATCCCGCCGATCACGGCTATGCAAAGGCGTCGACGGAGCGCACGCAGCGCTGGCTCGTGCGCTGCCGCGCTACAATGGCGAATGCGACGGGGCAGGGGCTCTTCGGCATCGTGCAGGGCGGTATGTACCGCGACCTGCGTGCGTGGCACGCCGCCGAGGTAACGGCGCTCGATCTGCCGGGCTATGCAATCGGCGGTCTCAGCGTCGGTGAGCCGCATGAGCTGATGGAGGAAATCCTCTCGTACACGGTGGAACTACTCCCGGAGAATAAGCCGCGCTATCTTATGGGCGTCGGTACACCGGACTATCTGCTCACGGGCGTGCGGCACGGGATTGACATGTTCGACTGCGTATTCCCAACGCGTGTCGCGCGCAACGGTATGGCGATGACGTGGACGGGACGCCTTGTCATGAAGAACGCCGTTTATACGCACGATCATACGGTGCTCGAGGAGGGATGCGGCTGCTATGCGTGTCGGAATGGATACACGCGTGCATACATCCGACATCTCGTGCGCGCGGAGGAGATCTTCGGTCTGCGCCTCCTGACCCTGCACAATCTCTACTTCCTGCAGGAGTTCATGCGCCGTATGCGCGCGGCGATCATCGCGGGTACGTTCCCCGTATTTTATCAGGATTTTATGAATCACTATCATAAAAAATAGCTTTATCGAATAAAGGAGTTGTATTTATGGATGCAGAAATGATGGCACAGTTGAGTTCGTGGGGACCCATTATCATATTGGTGCTCTTCTTCTACTTCCTCCTCTACCGTCCGCAGAAGCAGGCGCAGAAGAAGCGTGAGGCAATGCTCGGTGCGCTCAAGGTCGGTGACGAGATCATTACGCTCGGCGGTATGCATGGCAAGATCACGGCGCTGAATGACCAGACTGTGACACTGTGCGTGGCGGACGGCGTCAGCATCGTGTTCGAGCGCTCGGCGATCAGTGCGGTGAACACGCCGGAGTGATCGAGCGGCATGATGGATGAGTTCTTAACTGAACAAAAGAATATGCTGCGGCGGGAAATGCTTGCCCGCCGCCGTGCATTTTCAGCGGAGGAACGCCGACGCGCGAGTCAGATCATATGCGCGCGTGCGATGACAGTGCCGGCACTGCAAAATGCACGAACGATAATGCTCTATGCGCCGACGGCGGAGGAGATCGACCTTGCTCCGCTGACGGAACGTCTGCTGTCCGAGGGACGGCGCATTGCCCTCCCGCGCATTGTGGGCAAGGGATTGATGGAGGCGTGGGAATTGCCCGCTATGGACGCGCTGACGGAGGGGGCGTTCGGCATTTTGACGCCGGACCCTGTGCGCTCTGTGCATATCCCGGCGGATGAGATCGATGTCGTTATCGTTCCGGGCGCGGCATTCGCCGCAGATGGGGGGCGGCTCGGACTCGGCGGCGGCTATTATGACCGCTTTCTGCCGCAGGCGGAGCGTGCTCTTCGGCTCGTGCTTGCCTTTGATTTTCAAATCGCTCCCGATGTTCCTATGGGCGTGCAGGATGCCCGCGTCGATATCATTTTGACCGAGCGGCGCACGATCTCCTGCAAAGAATGAAAAACCTTGAGGAAGAGGTGTGAGGTCTGTTGAGACAACATAGTCTGTTAAAGCTCGTGATTTCGGTTGCCATCATCATCTGTGCATTTTTTTTCCTAGTGCAGCCGCTCGCGAGTTCGATTCGGCAGGGACTTGACCTGCAGGGCGGAACGCACGTCGTTCTGGAGGCGGTCGACACGGCGCAGGCACAGGTCAACGACGATGCCATGAACCGCGTGGTCGCCATCATGGAGAAGCGCGTCAACTCGCTTGGACTGACCGAGCCGATCATTCAGCGTGAGGGCGAGCGGCGTGTCATCATCGAATTGCCGGGCATCAAGGATCCCGATGCGGCGATCCGGACGATCGGCAAGACGGCGATGCTCGAGTTCCGCGATGAAGAGGGGAATACGGTGCTGACTGGCACGGATCTGAAGGATGCGCAGGCGTCCACGAATCCGCAGACGGGGCAGAACGTCGTCAACCTCGAGTTCTCGGACGAGGGCGCACAGAAATTTGCCGACCTCACGATGAAGAACGTCGGGCGTACGATTGCGATCCTCCTTGATGGAGAAGTGCTGACCGCGCCAAATGTGCGCGAGCCGATTCTTGGCGGGCGTGCGGAGATCACTGGGCAGAAGACGCTTGAGGAGGCACAGAACCTCGCGGTTGTCCTGCGCAGCGGTGCACTCCCTGTAAAGGTGGAGATCATCGAGACGCGTACGGTCGGACCGACGCTCGGACAGGACTCGAAGGATAAGTCGCAGTTCGCCTTTGTGGTCGGACTCGGGGCAGTCGTTCTGTTCATGATCTTTTTCTACCATCTCTCGGGTTTTATCGCAGACGTAGCACTGATGGCGTACACCGTTATGCTGCTCGGCATTCTCTATCTGATGGATGCGACACTGACACTCCCGGGCGTCGCGGGCATTATCCTCTCGATCGGTATGGCGGTCGATGCGAACGTGCTCATCTTCGAGCATTTCAAGGAGGAGTACCAAGTCAACCGGAAGTCCCTGCGCCTTGCGATGGATGCCGGATTCAAGCGTGCGTTTACGACAATCTTTGACTCGAATGTGACGACGCTCATCGCGGCGGGCGTGCTCTTCTTCCTCGGGACGGGTACAATCCGCGGGTTTGCGATCACGCTCGGGGTCGGAACGATCCTCTCGATGTTTACGGCGATCACGCTGACGCAGTACCTGCTGAAGCTCATGATCAACTCGAAGCTGTCCGAGAACCCCTCACTCTACGGCGCGAACGGCTTTATGCTCGGTGTCAAAAAGAAAGGAGATGAGAAGAATGCCTAAGTTCGATATTGCAGGACATCGTAAAATTTGGTTTCTCATCTCTCTGATTCTCATTATTCCGGGCTTTATCTGCATGGGGGTGCGTGGCTTCAATTTCGGCATTGACTTCACGGGCGGCACGATCATCGATCTGCGTTTCGAGCAGCCGGTGACACTCACCGATGTGCGTTCCAGTCTTGCGCAGTACGGACTGGACGGCAGTACGATCCAGCTCGCGGGCGCGGAGTCTGGCATCGAGTCCTCCGAGAACGTCATGATCCGTACGGTTGATCTTGAGGAGAATCAGCGCAAGGAGGTCATGGCATCACTCACGAAGGATGTCGGAACCTATACGGTGCTGCGCGAGGAGAAGGTCGGCGCGACAATCGGCGGCGAGTTGATTACGAACGCGGTGCTCGCGCTTGTGATCTCGTGGGCGCTTATCATCCTCTACGTCGCCTATCGCTTTGAATGGCGCTTCGGC
>ERZ773083.627-NODE-627-length-27531-cov-11.458546_pt1 | contig 27531 bp, 20 predicted proteins | sample MGYA00511465_ERZ773083 | MGnify/ENA primary metagenome ERZ773083 (study PRJEB29015, sample SAMEA2738001) | human oral metagenome | biome: human oral; feature: human-associated habitat; material: dental | place: China | collected 2060 ... | reverse complement strand
CTGGAATTGTTACTGTTACTTTTCCATCTTTGTCGACTGTGATTCCTGGCGTATTACTTTCGAACTTAGTTCCTTCTGGAATTTTCTTACCTTCTTTTTCTTTTAATGGTAATTCTACCTTAGTTCCTGGTTTTCCATTTTCTTTGTCGTACTCTGGTGTGTAGATGTCTTTGTCTTGGTTTGTTACTGTTACTTCTACTGGAACGATGTCTTTTGATCCGTCTGGATAAGTTACTGTGATTTCTCCTGTAATCTTATCTCCTGGTTTCGCTCCTTCTGGAATTGTTACTGTTACTTTTCCATCTTTGTCGACTGTGATTCCTGGCGTATTGCTTTCGAACTTAGTTCCTCCTGGAATTGTCTTACCTTCTTTTTCTTTTAATGATAATTCTACCTTAGTTCCTGGTTTTCCTTCTCCAGCATCATACTTAGGTGTGTATTTATCCGCTTGTTCTTGGACTTTAATCGTAATCGTTTGTGTGGTTACATTACCGTCCTTATCATGCGCTTTGATGGTTACAGTATAGTCACCTTTATTTCCTGTTGGTGTTCCTGTAATTTCTCCATTCGCATAAGTTAAGCCTTCTGGTAAACCTGTTACTTCGACTGGATTTTCTTCACGTAATCCACGTCCACCTTCGTTATCCGATACAGTTACTGGAATTGGTGTAATCGGTTCGTTTTTCGTTACTGTAGCACTTTCTGCTGTAATTGTTGGTCCTGTTACGTCTTTGACTGTAACTGGTACATTTACAGTATCACTTGATCCATCCGGATATGTTACTTTTACTACCGCATTTCCTGCATTTCCAGCTATTGCTGTTGAATTCGGTTTACTTTGTACAGTTAATGTTCCTGGACCATAATTCTTCACTTTTGCTTTTACCGCATCATCTGTAATTGGTTGACCTTGGTTTACTGTTAAAGTTTCTCCTGTCGGATTATATTTACTCGCTTGCTCTTGAACAGTAATTTTTATTGATTTTTCTGAAAAATTATTATTTTTATCATAGGCTTTAATTTTTACAGTATAGAATCCTGGTTTTGCATTCGTAGTACCTGTAATTTTTCCATTTTCATATTTTAATCCTTGTGGTAAATTGCTTACCTCTATTGGATTTTTATCACGTAATCCTACTCCTCCTGTATTATCTACAGCTGTTACTGGAATTGGTGTTATTGGTTCGTTTTTCGTTACTGTAGCATTTGCTGCTGTAATTGTTGGTGGTATCTTGTCACCTGGCGTTACATTGAAAGTAAATGTCACTGGATTAGCTTTATTACCTCCATTATCAGTAGCGTTAAATGTAATCGTATTTGTTTTACCAACATCTTCTGCAGTTGTTGTAATAGTAATTGTAGTTACTTTTTCAGTATCAGTAATTTTCACATTAGTATTTGTTGCTTTACCAGAAAGAAGTCTAGTACCATATTTTGTAGTGAAATCTTTACCGTCAATATTAACAACTTTATTATCTGTCGCTGTTAATGTGAATGTTACTTTTTCACCTTCTACTACTGTTTGGTTAGCTGGTAAGATTGTTAATGTAGGTGGTTGATTATCTGGTGCTTCTAGTACTGTAACTGGTACTTTTACATTTTCAGACGATCCATCTGGGTATGTTACTTTCACTACCGCATCCCCAACGTTTCCTGGCTTAGCTGTTGATGGTTTGCTTACAACTGATAATGTTCCTGGACCATAATTTTTCACTTTTTCTTTTACTGCATCATCTGTAATTGGTTGACCTTGGTTTACTGTTAAAGTTTCTCCTGTCGGATTGTACTTAGACGCTTGATCTTTTACTGTAATCGTAATTGTTTTTTCAGCTTTGTTTCCATTTTTATCATAGGCTTTAATAGTTACTGTACTATTACCTACAGGTCCTGTTGGTGTTCCAGTAATCTTACCATTTGTAAATGTTAATCCTTGTGGTAATCCAGTTACTTCAATTGGATTGTTTGGACGCATTCCTACTCCGCCTTTATTGTCTTCAGCTGTTACTGGAATATCTACAATTTTTTCATTTTTTATAACAATTGAATCATTAGCAGTAATTGTAGGTGGAATTGTATCCTTAGGTTTTAAACTAGTTCCTCTAGCACCTACAACATATGATTGATTAGTAGTAGGCCCAGATGTAACAGAAGCAGCAAAAACTCTACCGTATTCGTTAGCTTCATTTTCAGTTACATCATTCTTTAATTTGACTTTTGCATGCATATGAACTGCATAATCTGTACTTTCTTGACGAGCTTCAATACCAAGATTATATGTAACCCCTCCTGTATAATTACCATCTTTCTTTCTAACAATCTCATTTAAAATTGGATCATTAGCATTATTTTTAAATACTTGAGGTTTTTGATTTTCTCGCGCTACTCCCGAGTTTGGATCATAAAAAGTTCTTCTATCTCCATTGAAAATTCGTTGTTTTTGAGTCCAAGGATTAGTTATTTCTGCTGAATTTCCATATTGTTCAAACCCTTGGAATCCATCAGAAAGTCTTGTTCCACCATTTTTACGATATCGTGTAAAACTTAAATCTTTCACTATATTTGCTGGATCCATTATATTAAACGGTGGTTGGAAATAATAGTGTTGCCCATATGACTTATCAGTCATCTTTCTTCCATCATTATTGAAAAATACATCATATACTATCCATTTACCCGCAGAATCCTCTTGGTAAAATGCTTTAATTACAGTTTTATTTTCAGTAAAATCTGGATCATCATTTCTTGTTCCGTTTCCTCCATTGGTACTTGGATCAACAGATGCGTAGTATTTAATATTTTTCAATGCTCCTGAATCAATTTGCGTACCCGCTCTAAACTGTGTCCCTTCTCCCATGCTTTGACCGTTACGTGAGTCACGAGAACCTGAATTAGCGATTGTATTTTTTCCTTCTTTTACTACTTTCTCAGGAGTATTAGACTTTGGCATTGAAGATAATACAGAGATTTTTTCACTAAGTTTTTTAACTAGTGCATCAATTTCGGCTTGTGTTAGCTCAGCATCAGTACTATTAAGTATATTTTTAGCATTTTCTAAATCTATTTTAATAGCTGCTAAAGTAGAAGCTGGTGCTTTTTCTTTATTGATTTTTTCTAGCAGTTCTTCTACTTTTTCAATATTAGTTTTTAATGTATTTTTATCTAATTCCTTTTTCTCTACTTTTTTGTCGGCATTAGCATTGTTATTTACAGTTGGGGTAGCTTCAGCTGACACTTCCTCCTTTTTAGCTGGTTTTTCAACTTCTTTTTCTTTTGATATTTTATTATTTAGAACATTTGTATTTACATCAGTTGAACTATTTACTTTCTCAACATCTGTATTTTTTTCTGCTTTGTCCCCTGATACTTCCGCAGCATTAGCTACTCCGGCAGCACCCAAAAAGATACTAGCTCCTATTACAACGGATGCAGCTCCAACTTTAAATTTTTTAATAGAATAACTTTCTATTTTTACTCCTTCTTTTTTATTTTTTAAATTTTGGTTGTTTTTTCCTATCACGTAATTCTCTCCTTCTTACTTTATTCGTGAAAATAGAACTTTTCTACTATAGTTTAACACATGCATTAAAAGTAAACAAATAATATTTTATAATAAATAATATATTTTTATGTTTGAAATTTTACGAATCTTGTTACATAAACTTTCTGAAAGCTTTCATATGTGTTTAAAATATAAATATTATTACTAATTAGAGTTTTATTTATAATGAAGATTTAAGGTTTGAATTAGAATATAGTTAAATATTAGTTATATAATATACTCCTCGTATTTCCTTTATCTACACCATACTATACAATTTCCATCTAATACCAGCTAAGAGATATATTCTTTTAAAATATTGATAATTAGATACTTCGATAGTAGTTTAACCAAAAATTAGACATATATCTTTTAGCTAATACACAAAAAATATATTTACGATTAAAAACTTAAACCGATATAAAATTTAACGAAATAACAGAAGTTATAATAATTACAAAAGTCAAAGAATAAAACTGAATGGAGATATCACTTATCCTTAATTATTTAGATAAATGCTATTTTCAGATTATATTTTTATATCTCCTTACTTATAAAAAAATTTTTCACATCTACGTCTATTAATAATATAAAATCAAAATTTGCCTATTTATTTTCGAATAAATTTTTTCTTAAATAATATCTATTTAAATTATAAAAAACTTCCTTGGAACTTATAATTTAAATTCCAAGGAAGTTTTTTTACATAAACTATACTTTATATATTTAGATTTTCACCTAACTTCTCCGCTTTTTCTAAAGATGCATCGATATTCTCACATATATTTTCTTTACCAATTTTTTCAATAAAGCCAGCTTTTTCCATAACATGATACGGTTGCTCATTTACGTGTGATAGTATTAATGTTAAGCCTCGTTTTTGACATGTTTCCAATATTTCTTCAAGAACTTCTAATCCTGAAATATCCATAGCTGGAACGTTACGCATTCTTATAATTAAAACATTTTTTCCTTCTCCATGTTCGAAGTTAGTAAACACGTTGGCCGCTCCAAAGAACAATGCTCCAAATATTTCATAAACTACTGTATTTTTAGGAACATATTTTAAATCGACTTCTTCTGATAGTTTATCATCATCAGATGAACCTTTATAAGTCCATTGTCGAACTTCTGCAATATCTGACATACGTTTTAAAAATAAGAAAGCCGCTAATACCATACCAAACTCTATCGCAATAACTAAGTCGAAGAATAATGTTAATAAGAAAGTAATAATTAATACCGCAATATCACTCTTCGGTGCAGTTTTTACCATACGTACACAAATACGCCAACCACTCATATTATAACCTACAATAATTAATATTGCAGCCAAACAACTCATAGGTATATACGATGCATATGGCATTAAAAATAACAATATTAATAATAAAGTAAATGCATGTACCATTCCAGCTACTGGTGTTCTTCCACCATTTTTCACATTAGCTGCTGTTCTTGCAATCGCACCTGTTGCAGGAATACCACCAAAAAGTGCCGACATAAAGTTCGCTACACCTTGAGCTACTAACTCAGCATTAGATTTGTGCTTACTTCCTGTCATACCATCAGACACTACAGCTGATAACAGTGATTCTATAGCCGCTAATATTGCGATTGTGAATGCTGGTAAAATCATCTCTCTTATAAGAGAAAATGAAATTGATGGCATTGTAAAGCTAGGAAGCCCTGCTTTAATCGTATATAGGTCACCAATAGTTTTAACTGGCAATTTAAAAATAGCTACTAAAAATGTTGTAACTAGTATTGCAATTAAAGATCCTGGTATTTTCTTAGATACTTTTGGCCAAAATACTTGGATTAATATAGCAAGTACACCTATACCCAAAGTAACAAAGCTAATACTTTTTATATTTTGTCCATACGCTACTAATTTTCCAACAAACTCTGCAGGAACTGCTCCCATACTTAACCCTAGAAAATCTTTCACCTGACCAACTACTATTCCCATAGCAATCCCTAGTGTAAAACCGATCGTGATAGTTTTCGGAATAAATTTAATCAAGTCTCCAAAGTGAAATAACCCCATTAGAATCAACATAACTCCTGCCATAAGTGTAGCAACAGTTAATCCTGCAATTCCATGTTCAGCTATTATCCCATAAATAATAACGACAAAAGCAGCCGTAGGTCCACCAATCTGAACCCTACTCCCACCTAAAAACGAAATAAAAAAACCTGCTATAATCGCAGTATAAAGACCTTGTTCCGGATTCACTCCAGATGCTATCGCCAAAGCAATCGACAAAGGTAATGCTATAACAGCTACTATTAAACCAGCAATTATATCTTTTAAGCATTGTTCCTTTGTATAATTTTTCATCACACTAAACAACTTCGGCTTAAGATATTTAAATGAATTCATCTTCTCCTCCTACTTCCTAAGAATCTTTAGTATTACCAGTTTAGCACATAACTAACAAAAACTCTAGTTAAATCAGAAATACTCTTGAAATATTTTAAAATTTTCTAATATATCTTTATAAGAACTAAAATCAAATCTATTATATAATAAATCTTATCTTTTTATAAATTTTAAAAAAGGCTTGAAAATTTACTTTTCAAGCCTTAGACAATTACTAATATAATTATAAATTAAATTTCTCTTTGATATCTCTTATTACATCTACCAATAGTTCCTTATTGGCAGTATCATACCAAGTTCCATCCATTTTATTCCTGAACCATGTTAACTGACGTTTTGCATAACGGCGTGAATTCTGAGAAATAGCTGCAATAGTATCTTCTTTAGAAACATTACCCTTAAGATACGGAATCATCTCCTTATATCCTATCGCTCCTAGAGCTTGGAGTTCCGTACCATACTCATCAATAATCCCTCTTACTTCTTGCTCGAGCCCTTCTTCAAACATCAATTCAACTCGCTTATTAATACGATTATATAGAACTTCTCTTTCGGTATTAAGAACTATTAAAAATGGATTATAACAATCTAGAACAGTATCTCCATTGTTGTTTGTCGTTACGGATTTCTTTTCATTCATCACATAATTATAAGCATTAATTACACGACGATGATTATCTATGTCGATCGCATTATATGTATCTGGATAGTTTTCTTTTAGGTACACTCTTGCCATATCAACATCAATATCATAAGTTTTTTCCTCTAAATCAGTAAACTCATAATTATTAAGAACAGCATTCATATAAAAACCAGTTCCGCCGATTAATAAAGGCATCTTTCCTCGACCATTTATCTCTTCTATTTTCTTACGTGCAAGTTTTTGAAAATCATAGACCGAACAAGTATCAGTAGGTTCTAGTTCATCTATCAAATGATGAACTACCCCATCCATCTCTTCTTTTTTCACCTTTGCAGAACCTATATCAAACTTTTTATAAATTTGAACACTATCTATTGAAATTATTTCACAGTTGAACTCTTTTGCAAGTTCTATACTAAGTGATGTTTTCCCTACTGCAGTAGGTCCTACTATTGCTATTAAAGGTATTTTTTTCATCTTACCTCCTATACTATACGCTTAAACATTTTTTCTAAATCTTTTTTCTCCATTTTTGTGATTATCGGACGTCCATGTGGACAAGTAAATGGATTCTTACATTCATAAAGATCACTAATAACTTTCTTCATCTCTACATCTGTAAGTACTTGATTCGCTTTTATAGACATTTTACAACTTGCCATAGCAATTGCATCATTTCTTAATTCGTTGAAAGTTATATTGTTATTTCTTAGAACTTTCTCGACAATTATTTTTATCATTTGTTCTTCGTCTTCTTCTATCCAACCAGGAAATTCTCGAACAACATAAGAATTATCTCCAAATTCCTCGAAAACAATACCAAGTTCCTCAAATTTTTCTAAATTATTACGAACCTCAGCAGCTTCATCTACAGAAAAATCAAACATAAGTGGTATTAACATCTGTTTTTTATAATTCTTTCTTTCTATAAATTCACGTTGTAATTTCTCATAATTGTATCTTTCCGCAGCAGCGTGCTGATCTATTAGAAATAACTTATTATCCGCTTCTGATAGGATATATGTTTTAAAGATTTGTGCTAATACTTTTAAGTCTGGTAGAGTTCTAACTTTTGTATCATCATCTTGAACAATTTTCGCATCTTTAATTTCATTAAAGTGACTATCATCTTTAACTACATTAGAAATTACTTTTTCTGTACGATCATCATAACTTGAGTTATCTTCTTTTTTAGAGAAATTCATGAAATTTTCTATCTCTTTTTTTGTTGGTTTATCACTAAACTTATTTCTATTATCACGAGGATGTGAACTATAACTTAAATCCGGTAAATCACTCTTAATTCTCTGAGTTTTACTTCTTTGATTAAACGTGTTTTCTTTACTTTGTACCGGTGTTTTTCCTTCACCAGAATTAGTTAACAAATCTCCACCAAAAAGAAATTCATCTTCTTGAATAACATGACTTGCTACTTCTTCTTGATTACTAGAAAAACTATTGTCATCTTTAGAATTTACTTCAGGTACTTTTAATTCACCTGAGAATCTATTCTCATTTTCTACATCCCCAAACTTATTATCAAGTTCGTCTAAGAAATTTATTTTTTCGATTTTCTCTTTTTCTTTTTTTGTAAGAACATTATTCATTCCTTGTGGAATGTATGTATAGTTACTTAATCTTTCAGCAATAACTTCTTTGATTAAGCGTATTAACTCCGCTTCTTTCGATAATCTCACTTCTTGCTTAGTTGGATGCACATTAACATCTAATAAAATCGGGTCCATTTCTATATTAATAACACATAATGGATACCTATTTATCATTAAAAGCGTTCCGTAAGCATCGATTATAGCATTTTGAATTCCATAATTTTTAATATAACGACCATTGATAAAAATATTTATATAATTCTTACTAGCTCTCGTCTCCTCAGGAACAGAAATATATCCGAATACTTTGTAATCATCATTACTTCCACTGAATTCAATCATATTTCTAGCAACACCCATATTGTAGATTTTAGATAAACTCTTATGAACATCACCATCACCATACGTTTTAAAGGTAATCTTCCCATCCACATGCAATTCAAAAGCTACATTAGGATAAGACAAAGCAAACTTATGAATAATATTAGTAATATTGGCTTGTTCTGTATGTGGATTGCGCAGATATTTCAGCCTTGCTGGGGTATTGTAGAATAAATTTTCTACACTTAAATCAGTTCCCTTAATAGGAGCGTAATATTCTTCTGAAACTATTTTCCCACCTTCAAGAACTAGCATCTTCCCTTGTGCTTCTCCTGCACAACTTTTTATCGTTACTTTACTCACAGATGAAATACTCGCTAATGCTTCACCTCTAAAACCTAAAGTTTCTATGTGAAATAAATCATAGTCAGCACTTATCTTACTAGTCGCATGACGTAAAAATGCACGTGCCAAATCATCATTAGAAATACCACTACCATTATCAATAATTCTAATTTGTTGAATACCAAATTCCTTAATTATAACTTTAATATTAGTACTCCCTGCATCGATAGAGTTCTCCACAAGTTCCTTAACAACAGAAGAAGGTCTTTCGACTACTTCTCCTGCCGCTATTTTATTTGATAATTCTGCAGATAATATATTTATTTTTCCCATTTAATTTATTTCACATCCTCACTTATTTTTCTCTGTAATTCGTAAAGAAGATTGAAAGCCTGCATTGGTGTTGTTTCTAAGAAATTTACACTTTCTAATTGCTTTTTGATTTCATCAAATTTCTCATTATCTCCATCGAAATCCAATTGTAATTTCGCATAATTTTTCTTTGATTTCTCTTCAGCTTTTAATTGTTTTCTAATAGTTTTCTTTAATTCTTCTTTAAGTTCTTTTTCTAATTCAGAACGAAGCTGTATTCTTAGAGACTCTTCATCTACATTTACAACTTCTTCTTTAACTACTCGACTGCTGTATTCTTGTTCAAGTTCTTGACGTAATTTTTCTCTTAATTTTTCTTCAGATTCTGGTGATGAAGTTTCATTTAATAATACTTTGTTATATCTAGCATTACCAACAAGATCCTCACTACCTTTATTCCCACTTTCTAATTCTCTTAAGATTTTATTAGCACCTACGATAACGTCTTCTGGTAGATGGGCAAGTTGAGCAACATGAATACCATAACTCTTCTCGATAGGTCCTTCATTAATTTTATATAAGAAAATTAGTTTCCCATGATCTTCTTTTGCAGAAACATGAATATTCTTTATTCCCTGGGTAATATTTTCTAACTTTGTAAGCTCATGATAGTGAGTTGAGAATAATGTTTTACATTTAATAGTATTATTAATATATTCTAATATTGATTGAGCTAAGGCAATACCGTCATACGTCGATGTTCCACGACCAATTTCATCAAAAATTAATAATGAATTTGCAGTAGATTCGACTAAAGCATTCTTCGCCTCAATCATCTCAACCATAAACGTCGATTTCCCTCCAGCAAGATCATCACTCGCACCTATTCTCGTAAATATTTTATCAAAAATCGGTAGATTTGCAGAAGTCGCTGGAACAAATGATCCAATTTGTGCAAGAATCACAATAAGAGCAAGTTGTCTCATATAAGTGGATTTACCAGACATATTAGGCCCTGTAATAAGCAAGATATTATTATCTTTGTCCACTTTGCAATCATTACTAATATAACTATCAGCACTCACATTTCTTTCGACAATCGGGTGACGACCATCAACAATATTAATAATATTATTATCATTAAATTCAGGTTTTACATAACCATATTCTTCCGCTACATCAGATAATGAAACGAACACATCGATATCACTTAGAGTATTCGCAACTCTTTGCAGTCTTACTATATAATTATGAATCTTCGTCTTAACTTCTTGGAATAATTGTAATTCTAATTCTTCAATTTTCGTCTTAGAATTTACGATATGTTCTTCAACTTTTTTCAATTCTTCAGATACGAATCTCTCACAGTTAGAAAGAGTTTGTTTCCTATGATAACCTAGTTCTGTTGGATCTATAGTCTTAAGCCCTACTTTAGATACTTCGATAAAGTAACCGAAAATCTTATTGTATCCAACTTTTAGATTTTTAATCCCTGTTCTCTCTTTTTCACGTTCTTCGATTTCTAGTAAAATTCTATTCCCGTTTTTACTAGCATTTTTATAACTATCTAATTCTTCATTAAAGCCTAATTTAATTACATTACCTTCTTTAACAGTCTGACCAGCTTCTTCATGGATTGTTGCTTCAAGATAGTCGTATAAATCTGTTAGTTCATCGATATTCTCTGCGATATCTTTTAGTTTATTAGATTCAAATCCTAATAATAATTTCTTAATTTCTGGTATTTGAGCCAATGTTTTCTTTAGATTTAATAATTCCTTAGGACTTACAATATTATAAGAAACTTTTGTAGAGATTCTCTCAAGGTCATATACTTCTTTCAAACTAGTTTTCACATCAGCTTTTTCAAAATAATGTTTAGTAAAATCTTCTACGATTTCCTGACGTTTTTTTATTTCTTTAACATCTAGCAATGGATTTTCTAACCATTTTTTAAGTTTTCTTGATCCCGCAGCTGTTGATGTTTTATCCACAATACTAAGAAGAGAACCCTTCTTACCACCATTAGCCATGTTCTGAGTAACTTCTAAGTTTTTTAACGAATAGTTCGTCATATAAACAAACTTATCTTTGAAATATACTTCAAAATCTTTAAGGCTTGAAATATCTTTATTTTGAGTTCTTTCAATGTAATCTAAAAGAACATCACAAGCAACGCGTAGATTACTATCAGTAATATTACTTGTTTTCTCCTTAGTATTATCATTATTTAATTCAACTTCGGTAATATAAGCACTAATGTCCAACTCTTGATCTTTTATGCTAATTACTTCTTTAATATTATTTTTCAGTACCTCATCTTGTAGGTCAGCCATAGTTTTTAATACAGTACAACGGCTATCACCAGTCATAATATCGCAAAATGCGAAGTATATATTATTATCCTTCACGTATGCACTACCTAAGTAGTTATTCTCATCGTAGTTTTTGTAGTTCATGTAAGTCCCTGGTGTGATTACCTGAACTACCTTACGCTCTACTATTTTCCCTTGACCAGGTTCAGAAACTTGTTCGCATATAGCTACTTTATATCCATTATTTACTAAAGTATCAATGTAAGTAGCTGATGAATGAAAAGGAACCCCACACATAGGAATTTTTTCAGCTCCTCCATCACGAGCAGTCAGAGTTATTTCTAATATTTTTGATGCTCTAGTCGCATCTTCAAAGAACATCTCATAAAAATCACCAAGACGGTAAAATAAAAACATGTCCTGATAATCTTTTTTTATCTTCAGATATTGTTCTATCATTGGAGTATATTTCATCTCAAAAGTTCCTTTCTCTTAATTTCTTCCATGTATTTATAACATATATAATTTTAGCATAAAAGCTTAGTTTTTAGTAGTGTGACGTGTGAACATATAAAAAATAAAATAGATTACGGAAGTAAATTATACTGTACATAATATTTTTCGAATAAACCTTTTGTTTGTTTCAATAGTTAGCACTTATATGTGATGTTAAAAAGACAATAAAAAATAACCATCTTAAACTTTGGCTGGTTAGATGGTTATATCTATTGTCAATTAATCAGAGCCAGCACATTTGCAACGGCTCTTTCTTTTTATGATTAGATTTTAGCATATGTGTGAGAAAAAAAACAATAAGTTTATTATTAGACTAAGTCCCTTATAAAATCTTTCTTTTAATTTATTAAAACATTATCCATAATAATTGAGCAACACTTATAGACTCACAAAGTATGAAAATTAACGTATTTTTACTTAACATGCTTTCCCCTCCTAAAAATTCTTTATAATAAAGTTTTTTTATCATATTATTTTTAAAATTAGAATAGAGCATTACTTTTTTTATTCTCATTTGCACATCTATAAGTGATAAGAGAAGAGAATTCATAATATACATTTTTTTCTTATATTTGAATTTTCCTCTAGTTTTAGAAACCTTATCTCCTCTTATATTAACTACAATAATTTACATATATAATTTATACATTAAATTTGGAGTTTTGTTACTATATGTAAAATATATATAACAATAGACTTTCAACTCTCTTTAATATATTTCTCATAGTAGATTTCTCATAAGTTGCGTATATTTCTTCAATATTGTATAATTACAACAAAGGAGTTGACTTATGTTAAATTTCATAAAAAATAAAACAAATTTATCAATATTGATATTTTATTTTATATTTAGCTTTTCTAGTTTACTATTTATACTACTAGCTGAATATAACAACAATAAAACACCAACACTATTTCTAAAACAATTTGTTTTTTATTTAATTGGTTTTGGAATAATATATCTACTACAAAAAATACCAATAACTTATATCGAAAAATTTTCAATAGCATTTTATTTATTTGCTTTAGTTCTTTTAGTTGGTATATTTTTAGTTCCACCTACTCTTGCACCAATAGTTAATGGTGCTCGTAGTTGGTATAACTTTAGATTATTCACTTTACAACCTTCAGAATTTAGTAAAATAGCTACTGTCGCAATGGTTAGTATGCTTATTAAAGAAAAGAGTTTTAAAGAAAACACAGATACAATTAAACTTTTAAAAATAGCTTTAATAATTTCTATACCTTTTATACTAGTTCTAAAAGAAAATGACTTAGGAAATGGATTGTTTTTCATCTTTTTATTCCTAGGATTAGTCTTCTTAGTTTGTAACAAAGGTAAAACGTTATTTAGGATTTATTCAGTAGTTATTGCTGGATTAGCAATCATTATTCTAGCAGCGCTATACTTCCCGAGGTTACTTAGCTTAGTTGGTTTAAAATCTTATCAGCTAAATCGTATTCTATCATGGCTAAATCCTGAAGCATATAAGTTAGATTATTCTTATCAAATTACTCAAGTACTTAGGGAGATTAAACTAGGTGGATTAACTGGTACATTTGTTAAGAATAAAAATTATATAGATGAACAATTTAATGATTTTATTTTCTCTATAATCGCAAAGAACTTTGGATTTATAGGAGCTGCAATATTTTTATTTATCTTCTTCATCTTTATTCTAAGATTATTTAACATAGTGAAAAAATGTGAACAAGGTAACTATAGTTATTACTTTATTCTTCTTAGTATTTGTAGTTTTTGTTTCTCATTTTTCATCAATATATTCTCAACACTAAGCATTATTCCAGTTATCGGTATTAGTATGCCGTTTATTAGTTACGGTGGAAGTTCACTTATTGCAAATAGTATTCTATTCGGAATAATAGTAAAAATTCATGCGACAATACAAGAAGAATATATGGAAGACGAATACTATGATAACTACGAACAAGATTATGATGAGGTTCAATATGAAGAGAATTATGATCCTTTAGAACCTATATATGAGAATAACAACAATAGATATTATGAGGAAGAACCTCAACAATTTCGCCGAAGTAAAAGAAAAAGATAAAAAAACGTGGATAGAAAAAATTTCTATCCACATTTTTTTATTTTCTTACATCTTCAATGAATTTATCATCGATAGTTTCAATTAGTTTCCCTAAAATTGCTTTAGCAGCATAATAATCACGAATATCAAATACTGCATTATGAGTATGAATATAACGAGCACAAATACCAATTACAGTAGTTGGAACTCCGTTTAAAGCTTGGTGAATGTTACCAGCATCTGTTCCACCTGGTGAAGTGAAGTATTGATATTTAATTCCATTTTCTTCTGCAAGAGCTACGATTTTTTCTCTCATATTTGCACGAAGAACCATAGTTCTATCTACTAATCTCACTAAGAAACCTTGTCCTAAACGGCCATTACTAGTTTCTTTACCGTCCATATCATTTGCTGGACTACAGTCTACAACAAAACATACATCTGGTTTAATCATATTAGCAGCAATAGTTGCACCACGAAGACCTACTTCTTCTTGAACAGTAGCACATACTACTAAATTAAAATCTAACTCTTTTTCTGCAAATTCTTCTAAGATTTCTGTAATGATTACACATCCATAACGATTATCAACAGCCTTACTCATAAATCTGTGTTCAGTAAGTTGTTCAAAAGTTGTTTTTGGAGTAACAAAAGCACCTTCACGAATTCCCATCTCTAACGCTTCTTCTCTTGATGAAGCACCAACATCAATAGTCATATCACTAATTTTTACATTTTGTGCTACACCTGCAGTAAAGTGTTTAGGAATAGATCCAATTACTCCTGTGAATTTTTTTCCTTCATATGAAGTTACTGTATATGTTTGAGCTAAAAGAACATCTTCTCTAAAACCACCAAGCGTTTCAAACTTAAGCATACCATTTGGTAATACCTTAGTCACGATGAACCCAACTTCATCCATATGCGCTGAAATCATAACAGTTTTAGCATCTTCTTTTTTTGATTTCTTAATAGCATAGATTCCACCAAGATTATCATACTTAATCTCATCAGCATATTTAGATAGATTTTCTTCTAAATATTTTGAAATTTCACTTTCAAATCCTGATGTCCCGTCTAACATTGTTAATTCTCTGAATCTTTCTATTGATTTACTCATTTTCTTATACCTCTTTTATATACTCTATTATTTCCGTTTCTTTATCATATCGAACTTCGTACTTGATATTTTCGTTATCAAAATAAAACATTAAATATGGATTTTCTTTTAGATTCAATGTATAACTATCAATTACATCATAACCTAATGCGATTAGTTTATTTCTACATCTATCTATATGATCGTTATCTAACTCTTGTTCCTCTGTTTTTTGATAAATACGATATCCAGCATAAGCTGCTGCTAATGGAACTAGTATTTTTCTAAATTTCATATTTTACCTCTTATCTGAATTCATCACATAACGAGTTAAATAATTCCTCACTAAATTCTAAATTCTGATGAGCAATTGGTTCATCTCGTTTATAATTACGTAAAGTATCTTCATAATGAGGTTTTTTATCATTTTTATAAATTACCCCAGTTACAAGGTCATTGTACTCTTCTAATACTCTGTACGCTTCTAATTTATTAGTATTGTCATAACCTTCGATATCAGAAAGTTTAGTTAAGTTTTCCTTATACCAAGTCGGTGTATTTTTGTAGTTGTAAGTTTTACATGGACTAAATACGTTAACTAGTGAGAAGCCATCGTGATTAACCGCTTCTTCGAAAATCTGCATCATCTCTTTCATATCACCAGTAAAGGCTTGTGCTAGGAATGTTACTTCACAAGATAAGGCAATTTTCATCGCTGATAATGGTTTTTCCATTACCCCTTCTAAAGTTGTAGTCGTTACTAAACCTTCATCAGATTTAGGAGACATTTGCCCTTTAGTTAAGGCGTAAAGTTGGTTATCCATTACTACGTAAGTCATATTAACATTACGTTTCATAGCATGAACAGCATGCCCTATACCGATGGCATATCCATCACCATCTCCACCCATTGCAAAAACTGTTAAATCTTGGTTCGCCAATTTAATACCTTGTGCAATTGGTAATGAACGTCCGTGTAGTCCTTGTACACCATACGCTTTTGTGTATCCACTAATTTTACCAGAACATCCAATTCCAGCAGAGATTACAACGTTCTCTGGTTTAATCCCTAAGTTAACAACAGCTCTATTTATACCCGCAAGTACCGAGAAGTCTCCACAACCGGCACACCAATCGGGCTTAACATCATTTTTATAATCTTTTAATGTTACTTTCAAACTATTTCTCCTCCTCTAGTAATTGTTCAACAAGTTGATGAGTATAGTAAATATCTCCATCATATTTTAGTAAACTACTAATTTTTTCTGAATTATGGTACTTACTAGCAATTACCGTACGTAATTGTTTATTATGGTTATGTTCAACAATATATATTTTTCTATATTTATCAAATGTATCACGAACAGCTTGAGCAACTGGATAAATTTGACGAATATGCATTGTATCAATTTTTAGTCCTTGTTCTTTTAGTTGTTTAGCAGCTTTATTCAGTACTCCATAAGTTGAGTTAACACCAACTAATAAGATATCTTTTTCATCATTGTATTCATTTAATACAAATGGTCTTTCAACTAAAGCTGATTCAATCTTGTTAGCACGTTTTTCTTTTTGACGTTTTGTATTACGTTTCACCTCTGAAGGTAATCCAACTACTGAGTGTTCATAACTGTTCGCATTATGAATCCCACCTTTTTGACCAGGGATAGTTCTATTTGAAACTAACACATCAGTTGCATAACGTTTGAAGTAGATAATATCTTCTTCTGTAATTTCTTCTTGTTTTAATAAGTTACCACGATCGATTTGAACTTTACTAAAGTCAAAGTTAGGAACTGTTTCTTTGTTCATACCTAATTGTAGATCCATTAAAACAATAACTGGTGTTTGATATTTTTCTGCCATATTAAATGCATCTATCATAGTGTAGAAACAATCTTCTACAGATGTTGGAGCTAGTACGATACGAGACGCATCTCCAGTTCCACCGTAGACAGCGTGGAAAATATCAGATTGCTCTGTTTTTGTTGGAAGCCCTGAAGAAGGACCACCTCTTTGAACGTCTACAATAACAACTGGTTGTTCTGCCATTGCAGCCATTCCTAAGAACTCAGTCATAAGCGAGATACCAGGTCCAGATGTAGCCGTCATAGCACGCACTCCTGCGAAGTTTGCCCCAATAGCAACACCTAATGCCGCAATTTCATCTTCAGTTTGAATATATGCTCCATTTACTAACGGAAGCTTATCAAATAAATACTCCATGATTTCTGTTGCTGGTGTAATAGGATATCCAGCATACATTCTACAACCTGCTGCTAAAGCACCAAGACCAGCTGCATGGTTACCGATTAACCACATATTTTTATGAGTTGGATTTAATTTTTTAAGATAATACTTATCTTTAATACCATTTTCATCCATGAACTCAGTCATGATTTCACGACCTTTATCAAAGGCTTGGATATTAATATTTACTACTTCTTCACCTTTACTAGAAAATTTTGTTTCAATCATATCGTAGAATAGTTTTGAATCTATATCTAATAATGAAGAACAAATTCCAAGTGTAATTATGTTTTTGATAATAGGATTAGCAATTTCTTTAGCTAATTCTGTAATTGGGAATACCGCAACTAAACCTTTAATTTCTTCTGAAATTTCCGGTTTAATTTTAGCATCCGCAATAATAATACTATTTTCATCTAATTCTGGAATATAGCTATCCAGTGTAGCTTGGTCGAATGCTATAAGAATATCCGTCTTATAATCAATTACATTTATTTTTTCTTCTGAAATACAAATTTTACTGTTACTGTGACCACCTTTAATTCTACTCGCAAAGTCTCTTGTAGAATACATGTGGTATCCAAGTGTATTTACTACAGTAGAGAAAATCTCGGCTGTACTTTCAATACCTTCACCTTGTTCTCCACCAATTTTCCATCCTAATTTATTAATCATATAATCTCCTTTAATCTCTTTCATTAGAAATTTACTCGTTGATTTCTCAATACTTTATTCTATCATATTTAAGAAAATTTTTCCATCTAATAATATCTATTATCACTATGAAAAAACTAATAAAAATATTATTATTTCATTATTTTTCATTATTTTTTAAATGAACTTCATTTTTAAAAACTTGTATAATATTTAGGAAGAAATAAATCTTTTAATGTTTATTGTTTTTGAATAATTCACTAACCACTTTTTATTATAATTTTTCCTTTATATTTTTTCTCTAATTAATACTAACAACATCAAAATTTACTAAAATAATAAAATCCTACAATACAAATATTACACAAAGAAAAAAAATCCTTGTAGAAGTTATTCACTTCTACAAGGACGTATCTATTGACGTGTTACCACCTTGATTTATAGTATTCTCACAAATACTAACTCATAAAGTACTAAAACAAAATTTAAATCTTATTTTTATACCATTAGCTATATCGGGCTATCCCGTAGTAGTTTAATTATTCAACTACTAACACGAAAAGACCATCTTCATAGTATCATCTTTGATCTCCTTTCACCTACCGAGACTCTCTAAGCAAACATCAACTACTACTCTTCTTTTCAAAGTGCAATTTTTTATTGTGTTTTAAGTATATCAAGTTAAGAAATCCTTGTCAATATTTTTTTACCATACACTTTTAATAATTATTATAGACATATACTATAAAACTTCAAAAATCAAAGAGTATAGAAAATGTCCATACTCTTTAAATTTTTTATAATCTAATTAACTTAATTATTCAGAAAGTTTACGTCTAACGGCAGCTCCAACTATAGCAATTAAGCTTAATCCTAGCGCAGTTGTGCTAGTTGTGTTCATACCAGTGTTAGGTAGTTTATTTTCTACAACTTGTTTGCTAGTTGCATTAGTTGGTAATTTAACATCAGTTTCTTTAGATTCTGATTTAGCTTCTTCACCTTTGTTTTCAACATTTTCAACTTTACGTTGTTCATTATTACCGTTTTGTCCTACTTTCCCTGAAGTTACTCCTTCTTCTTTAGTTGCTTGTTCTCCTTGATCAGCTCCTGAACCTACATTTCCAGTATGTGAATTATCTTCTTTAGGTTGTTCTGATTTTTTCTCTTCAAATTTGTAAGTTTTTGAATCTACAGAAATTGTACGTGAATTTGGATTTACTACAGCATATTTAGTTAAATCTGCTTTTTCTAAATAATTTTTGAACGCCTCATCCATAGATGGCCCTTCTTCACGTGCTCCACCTAGCATAGTATATCCATCTCCACCTGCTGCTAAGAAATCATTTGTAGTTAGGTAGTATGTTTTAGCTAGATCTAATTTATCGTAGGCACCTGTATCATGATTTTTAACTTCTACACGTAATATACGTTTACCTGAAGGTAAGTTTGTATCGTAGTATACTTTAGCTCCTGATACATGTAAGAAACCTCCACTTGGTTCTAATAACGGTTGTCCATTTTCATCTAAAACAGTTTTACCATCTTTGTCAACTTGTAAAATAGATCCTAAAGATTTTTCAAACATAGCTAATACGTCTTTACCAGTAACACTAATTTGAGAAATTGTATTACCAAATGGAAGAACTGCAATTACGCTACCTTTTGTAATAGGTTTATCTTTAGCGATAGTTTCACGTAAACCACCACCGTTTGTTACTGCGATATCTGCTTTATTTTTAAATCCTGTTTGACCATACTCATAAAGTGAATCAGCTACTACATTTCCTAAGTTAGTTTCACGAACACGAACATTTTCACGAGTACCACTTAATTCAACTGGACTATTTTTCACTACTACAACAGCATTTTCTGCATCGTATTTAGCTTTAATTTCATCAACTAATTTTTTCACTTCTGCATTAGGTACTACATTAGTAGTTTCTGATGCTTTAATTAGACTTGGAGTCCCTAGTAAACTATTTGGTTTCAATGTAACTTTACCAATGTTGTTTAAGTAGCTTCCTGTTTGGTTATAAGTAACGTTGTCTCCATATGTTTTTGATTCAACAGTATGAGAGTGTCCATCGATTACTACTACACGTTTTCCTTTAAGTAAAGGACTCTTAGAAAGTTCATCAGCAAGAGTAGAACCTCTCCATTCGCTTGGAGTTGTTGTATCTACTCCAAGGTGAGCTAAAACAACATAAGTTTTATAATCATCACCAGTAGCTTTTGCTTTAGCTTGAATTTCTTTAACAACATTTAAAACCTCTGGAATAGGGTCTTTAAATGTTACACCTTGTACATTTTTAGGGTGTGTTTTTGTAGCTGTTTCTGGCGTTGTTACACCAATAACAACAACTTCATCACCTTTAACTGTTTTATCTTTATCGATGATTGTAGAAGCTTCAAATAAACGTGCTCCGTCTACATAAGTATTTGAGCTAAGTAATGGGAATTTTAAAATTTGTTTATACTTTTTAGCTTCATCTAGACCAAAGTCAAATTCATGGTTCCCTACAGCCATAGCATCATAATTCATTTTGTTCAGAATTTCTGCACGAGCTTCCCCTTTAGTTGAGTTAGAAATAGGTAATCCTTGGAATGCATCCCCTGCATCTACTACTACTGTTGTTTGATTTTTTTTAGCACGTTCATTTTCAATTACTGTAGCCAATTTTGCATCCCCAACAACTGATGTAGTTTTATCACGACCTTTTTCTTCTACGATGCGCCCATGAACATCATTAGTATGAACTAATACTAAATCTTTTTCAGCTGCTGCTTTTTGCGTTGAAGTTGTTGAATTAGTTGATTCTGGTGCTGTTGGCTGTGTAGTTGTTGCTGACGATGGAGTTGTATCATCTGAATTTGCTAAAGCAGCTCCTCCTGAAGTTGCAATTGCTAATCCTACTATTGTAGCTGATGCTAAAGTGTAATTTTTTTTCTTCATAATAACTTTTTTTCTCACTTTCATATTTGTAATTTATAATTTACATAATATCATAAATGTACGAGTTTTTCAATATGAAATTCAGAAAGAAACGATGATAACGATTAAAAAACGTATTTTTCCAAAATTAAAACATTAGAGTAAAATTAAAAATCAAGATTAGATTCTTCTAACCTTGATTTTCATTTATTCTTTGTTATTTAAACATATTCGCTAAAATTCGATCACTTAACCTTGGGAATAACTGACTAATTTTAACACCTACAACTAGTTTAAATGGTAAATTTACCTCACGTTTTTTAGTTTCAATTCCTTTTATTATTTTTGTAACAACAAGTTTAGGTGTTAATGTTTTACCACCCATCGCCTTCTGATAACTCTTATCTTCGTCAGCTATATTAAAAAAATTAGTTGCTACAGGCCCTGGATTCACAGTCATAACATGAACATTATCTTTCTTCAGTTCTAAACGTAAAGAATTGAAGTATCCAATTAAAGCAAATTTAGTCGCTGAATATACAGAACTTTTTGGCGTAGCAATCTTACCAGCTAATGAAGCAATAGTAACTATTGTTCCTGATTTTTTTTCTCTCATTCTCTTAGCTATTTCGGTAGTTAATTGAATAGTTCCGATTACATTTGTATCAAACATATTAACTACTTCAGCATCACTAAATTCACTAAAGTCTTTCATAATACCATACCCAGCACCATTGATGAGAATATCAATATCATTAACAGAAGAAAGTAATTTTTCTACTTGTTCTTGTGAACCAATATCTACACTACATACTCTTGTTTTGATATTCTCAAAAGAACTACATTTCTTAGCAACTTTTTCTAATGCTTCTTTTCTACGGGCAACTAATATCAACTCCACATTTCCTTTTTGTGCGAATTGATGAGCTAATTCTCGGCCTAAACCACTTGAAGCTCCTGTGATTAGTATTTTTTGTTTACCAGTTTCCATTTTACATCCCTCTTTTAACCATGTTTTGCAGCACAACTACATTGTCCTTTTAGACATTTACATGTAATAACTTCAGCTGCAGTTTTTCTTTTCTCTTGTAATAATTCAATAATTTCATCAATATTACTTTTACTCAAATTATCTGTCTCAATTATATTCTTAACAATAATATGTGTTCTTCTTTCACAAATTCTTTCTAAAAAGTTCTGTGTTAATATCTCTAAACACTCATCTTCTACACATTTTGCTGAATATAGAAATTTGTTACCTTGTTTTCTTGTTTCTAAAAATCCTTTTTCTACTAACCTTGAAAGTAAAGTTTTAATAGTTGAAGGAGTCCAAGACTTTTCTTCACCTAGAGTATCTATTACAAATTTACTTGTAGTTTCTTTGTTGCTCCAAACTACTCGCATTACTTCCCATTCAGCTTCTGAAATATTAATATCCATTTCCATTCATCCTTTTTTCTCAGTTACATCTGTAACTATAATACTATGTTAAACATATAATGTCAATTCATAAAAAACTTGATCTTAGCATTGCTAAAATCAAGTTTAAGATTTTTTCTTAATTGGATGTCTTATTACTGTTTTAAGTTTTTCCGGTACTGTTTTCCTCACATCTGAAATATAAATTTCATGATGATATCTGGTCTCATTTATATCTAACTCATAACCTTCAGAAATCATATATTCATGCATCTTAGTAACAGTCTCCGGCTCTGAATCATATGGTCCTATATGCATGCATTGAACACAAGTTCCTTCATCATAGCTAAAAAAATCAACCTTTGAGAAATTTTCTTTTTTCTTTTCCGTTACTTGCTTAATAGCCCACTCAAATACTTCTTTTGTAACAAAATCTGGCATACGTATTAACGAAATAAACTTAAAATTTTGTTTATTACTATAATCAACACCTTCTACTCCTTCCTGCCACCAAAACCCTTCTAATGGTGGTACCACAAAATCAAAGTAATTAGGGATTTTATATTCTCCTTTTTTACTCATCTTTATAGCATACGCTACAGGATACAATAGACTTATTGATTGCTTATACTCGCTATTCTCATCATTGGGGTTCCCACTTCCTCTAACTGCTATATAATTAGCCTTATCTACATTTACTATACAAGGTTTATTTTTAGGTGCATATAAATGCTTAAGTGTTTTTTTGAAATCTACTGCCATTCTATTTCTCCAAAATAAAGATTATTCGATCTGATTCAGAATAACTTTTATTATTCTTATCAAAATCACAGAAATAATCTTTCACTTTAAATCCAGTATTTTGAATTTTTCCAAGGACATCATTTATTTCATAAGTTCTTTGTGAATGAAACTGTTCAAGCTTTCTATATAAACCATTCTTTTCTTTAATAAAGAATGACAGTTCACTTTCCACCTCTAACGAATTTCCTGTTTCATATGTAAACCATAAATAACTTATTTCTTCATCTTCATAACCAAAAACTTGTTTTTCCAACATATCAGTAATTTTTTTAGGTGTGTGAATATCAAAAATAAATTTTCCACCTTCTTTTAGAGAAGAATATACTTCTTTTAAACCTAATTTAAATTCCTCAAAATCTGATAAATAATTAAATACATCAAATGCACTTAAAATAAAATCAAATTCTATATTTAACGATGAAATTTCTAATAAATCCATTGCAAGATAATTACATCCAGAAACTTTTTCACTCGCTATCGCTAACATTTGTTCACTGTTATCTACTGCGAATACTTCTCCATATTTTTTCAGTGTTGGTATCATTGTTCCACTACCACAACCTAAATCAAGAACTAGAAGATTTTTTCTATCTTCTAATTCTTGATTAATAATATTTTTATAAGCATCGTAGTCGACATCCATTAGTTTATCATAAACAATACTTAAATTCTCATACATATTAGACACCTTTGATAGGGTATTTTTCAAATAATGAATCTAATTCATAGTATTCTCTATCATCGCGTGTCATAATATTAACTACAACATCTCCTAAGTCCATAAGAACCCATTTAGCTTCTCTTAGACCTTCTGTGCTATGAATTTCTCCACCATTTTCTAATACTTGTTCTCTAACTTCTTGTGCAATTGCTTCTACTTGTCTATTTGTAGGTGCATGACATATTACAGAATAATCGTATAATACTCCTGCTTGTGTTAAATCATAAGCAACAATATCATATCCGTGCTTATCGTCACATGCATCTACAACAATTTTTAATAAGTTTTCTACTTCCATTTTCATCCTCTTTCTTTATTTATTTTTTTATAATATGGAACATTACTACGTATAGTACGTCATCTTCTGGATATCTTTTCGCAAGTTTTTCGATTAACTCATCTAGAGTAACTCCGTAATATTTAGCGTAACGCTCTGTTAATGTTTCTCTTGTTACAGGTTTAACTAAATCAACTTCTAATGTAGCAAAGACTGTATCTGGATCTTCATAAGTTGTAGCTTCTAATAAATCACCTTTCTTGAAATGCGCTTCACTTTTATTTCTGATAGTGATTGTTTTTTCATCTGTTAAGATTTTGTCTTTATTTTTTTCTTTAAATCCAACACGATAATTTTTAATATTATAGTAGTTATAACATTCTAATAATGAAGGATAAATTCTTTCATCATTGTCAATTAAGTAAACTAATGTGTATTTTGCCGCAAGTCTAACCGCTTCATCAAGATCATATTGAGATACTTCAGTCACCTCAGCTAAATGCGGGTGTTTTCTTTGTGGATCTGTATAGTCAGCGATAAAGATTATTTTTTCTAGTAACGTCATGTGCTTTCTACCGAAAGTATGGTTTGCAACAGCAAGCTTAACCTCCTCATCTGCAACACCAAATTCTTCTTCGATATATGCACTTGCTACTGGTCCATGAAGAACCTCTACAGGATAATCTAATAAATTAACATCTAAATTATGTAAAATTACATATTTTTTCATTAATACTTCATCCATAGGTTTACAAACATCATGTACTAAAGCTGCTAATGCTGCTCTTTCTACACTTGCTCCATGAATCTCTGCTAAATGTTTCGCCACTTCCACAACTCTTAAAGTGTGTTCGTATCTTTTTTCTGGTAATATTTCTTTTACTCTATTTTGAATTTCTTGATATTCCATATAAACTCAACTCCTCTATATATGACCTACATTCATCAGTGATCATATATTTAATACTTTTCTTATTTTTTAAATTATCTCTAATTAAACTAGAACTTATCTCTATTATTGGAGACTTCATTATCTCATAACTTATAGATTTATAAAATACATCTCCATTTACTACCTCATACAAATCCTCTTCGTCTCGTGCTACGAAAATAAATGTTACAAGTTTAGATAGTTCTTTTATATTATACCATCTTTTTAAATCTTTCGCTCTATCTGTTCCAATAATAAAATAGATTTTTTCATTTTTATATAATTCACTAAAATACTTAACAGTATTATAACTATAACTTACACCTTCATTTGAGATTTCATAATCACTAACTTCAAACTTGAAATTATCTTTTGTACTTAGTTTCGTCATCTCAAATCTATTCTTATCACTAGCCTCTAATTCTCGGCCTTTTAAAGGTGTAATATACGATGGTATAAAGATAATTTTTTCTAAATTATAAGTTTCTAATGCATTTTCGGCCGTAATTAAATGCCCAATATGTATTGGATCAAAACTACCTCCATAAAGTGCAATTGACATTTTACTTCACCAACTCTATTTTTCTATACTTTTCCTTAGAGCTTTGTTTGTATAATACAATTGTGTGTCCAATCACTTGAATTAATTCAGATGAGGTACGTTCAGATAAAATTTTTGCTACTTCATCTTTATCTTCTTCACAGTTTTGTAAAATACTAACTTTTAATAATTCACGTTTTTCTAACGCATCTCTAATTCCTTGGATCATATCACTATTCACACCTGATTTTCCAACTTGGAAAATCGGTGATAAGTGATGTGCTAATGCTCTTAATTGTCTTTTTTGTTTTCCTTTTAACATCTTATCCTCTTTTCTTAATATTATATTATAGATTCACGTACGAATACTTCGATTTCTTCTGGTACATGTATATCTATCTTACAACCACTATCACTATTAACCGTAATCCAACCTAATCCAGAAATTACAATGTCCATCTTTCTACTATCAATAGTGAAACTTTTCTTAACTTGATTATTGAATATTGAAATATTATCTTCAAATGGTGGTTTCAATAACGTTCCTAAATGTTTTTCAAATAATGCATCTGCATTACTAAGTTTTGTACGATGAATTTCTACTAAATTAGACGCATATAAAGTGAAACTTTGACGCTCACCTTCTACAAAGTCCATTCTAGCCATACCACCGAAGAATAGACTTTGCTCAGCATTCAATTGAAATACACGAGCTTTAATCTCCTTTTTAGGCATTACTAATTTTAAACTTTGAGCATCTAGATAATGAGCAATATCGTAATCTAATATGATACCAGGTGTATCATAAATACTAGTAGCTCTATCTAAAGGTATCTCAATCATTCCAAGTGTTGTTCCAGGGAAGTGAGATGTTGTAATAACATTTTTATCCCCAGTTGTAAGTTCAATAAGTTTGTTAATAAATGTAGATTTACCAACATTTGTCGCACCTACGATATATACGTCCTTACCATTACGAAGCTCATCTATACGACTAGCAGCTTCTTCAACACCTTGATTTTTTATTGCACTAATTAGAAGAATATCTTTTACTTTAATCCCTTTCGCCTTAAGCATCTTAAACAACCATTGTTTCACCTTGTTTTGTTTAACTGATTTCGGCAATAAGTCAAGTTTATTAGCTACTAGGACAATATCTTTATTATTTCCTACAATATCAACCACATCTTCAATCCAGCTTCCAGAAAAATCAAAGATATCTACAACTTTTACTATTAATGCATCTTTTTTCGATAATGTTTTGATAAGTTGATAGAAATCCTCAGCTCCTAGTTGAACATCAGATACTTCATTATAATTTTTCAATCTGAAACATCTTTTACAAACAAGATTACCATCAACGCTTTTTTCTACAACACTTTTTGGTAAATATCCTTGTTTATTTTGATCTTCACTTTGAATTTCAACACCACAACCTATACAATAAACTTTATTACTCAATATGGCCTCCATTTTTTTCTTTCTTATGTTTTAATCTATAGCCCACTTTTTTCATTTTAGGGAATGCTTTTCTTCTAGTTAAATTACGGATAATCAATGCTTCAAAAAATCTATTAATTCTAGTTTTAAAAGCATCTGTCTTTGAAATTGGCTTAACTAGTACACTCATAGCTCCAAAACTTTTTGCTCCTAATACGTCAGTTAAAACTTGATCCCCTAAAATAATCGCTTCTTCTGGTTTTCTATTTAATTTTTTAAGTGCTCTTTTAAAACCTATAGTTAAAGGTTTCTTTGCACCTGCAACATATTGAAGATTTAATTTTTTACAAAACTCTTCAACTCGTTCTTCAGTATTATTAGATACAACAATAATATCGAAACCAGCTTTTTTCATCTTCTTTAGCC
>ERZ773083.623-NODE-623-length-27626-cov-4.988865_pt1 | contig 27626 bp, 27 predicted proteins | sample MGYA00511465_ERZ773083 | MGnify/ENA primary metagenome ERZ773083 (study PRJEB29015, sample SAMEA2738001) | human oral metagenome | biome: human oral; feature: human-associated habitat; material: dental | place: China | collected 2060 ... | reverse complement strand
TCACATAGACGAGCAGATCCTGCATCTCGGCGACATCCGGCTTCTTGCCGCAGACACCCTGCACCGTGCAGCCCTTGCCGCCCGCTGTTTCCTGACACTGATAACAAAACATTTTAGCATCCATGAGAATTTCTCCTTTGCAACAATACACATTTGTTGTGTTGATTATAGCAAAGGGGCTTCACGATAGACGTAACAAATGTTACCGCTCAATAATCAATAGTAATTCTCATAAACATTCAATCAAACACACAAAAATCCCCCCATCCCCAAAAATACAAATGGAGGGATTTTTAGCTGCAAAAGAGCGTCCTAAGGAATCACGGATAATATTTTCTGACGGATATTCTCCCGTACGGCAAGCCAATCCTCGCGTGAGCGCAGGTACTCCGTCTGTCGCATACCGTTCACATTCAGCTCATCCGGAAAGTGCGCACTTCCTTCATTTCTATGAAAACCATACTTCTCATGATAACGTATGGAGGCAATATTGTCGCACGCAATATGTGCATAACAAGTATCCACACCAAACGCATCATACACCATATCAGCAAAAAGCAGACTTGCCTCCGCAAAGTGGAGACTGCCTCGATAGCGACGGTCTCCGACAAGGAGACGCCCTGTGATACAGATACGTGCGGCAGGGTCGTAGTCCGTCCAGCCCATTGTGGCAAACGGCGTATCATTCTCTTTGTCAACGACGATGAGCAGTCCCTGCGTCGCGTCAGTCAAGTACGTTTCATACCAAGCCTGCTGCTTTTCCATCGTCAGGACAAAGGGCTGGTTCAAATAGCGATTGTTCTCTGGGTTGTTGCGCCAGTCGATGATGTACGGAAAATAGCGCTCCTCCAATGACGTCAGATAGACCATACGTCCTTCGCATTGTATTAAGCTCATACAATCCTCTCTCAGGTGCGATAGGCATTGACAACATCGATCACATAGGATATTTCTGCATCGGTCATTCCGTTAAACATCGGCAGACTCAGCACCTCGTCCGCATACTTCTCTGCAATGGGGAAGTCGCCCTTCCCGCAGCCAAGATCTCTATAACACTCCGCGAGATGCGGCGGGATCGGATAGTGAACGACCGTCTCGATGCCGTTTATTGAAAGATACGCCTTGAAGTGATCACGCCTCGCCGTCCGTACAACAAACTGATGATAGACATGCTCCGCGCCCGCACGCAGCTGCGGCAAGGTGATCTGTTCGTTATGAATCTCCGCAAGATAGCGCGCGGCGATTGCCCTGCGTTCCTCCGTCAGCTCCGCAAGATATCCGAGCTTTACGCGCAAGAGAGCCGCCTGTATCTCATCCAGACGGGAATTTACCCCGCATAGTTCGTTGTGGTATTTCTCCCTGCTGCCATAGTTGCGCAGCATACGAATCTTCTCGGCAAGTGCCGCATCGTCGGTCACGATCGCACCCGCATCGCCGAATGCGCCGAGATTCTTTGTCGGATAAAAGCTGAAGCAACCGATGTTGCCGAAGCGCCCCGTCATTACATCGCCGAAATGAGCGCCGTGAGACTGGGCACAGTCCTCGACCACGGCAAGATGATGCTTCTTTGCGATCTCCATCACGCACCCCATATCGACCGCCTGTCCATAGAGATGAACGGGCATCACGGCACGCGTACGCTCCGTAATCGCTGCTTCGAGTTTAGATGTGTCCAGATTGTAGTATTCATCCGGTTCGACAAAGACAGGCGTCGCCCCGTTTGCCGTGACCGCAAGCACGGTCGCAATATAGGTGTTTGCAGGTACGATGACCTCATCCCCCGCGCCGATGCCAAGTGCTGCGACGGAGAGTATCAGCGCGTCGAGTCCGGAGTTCAGTCCGACGGCATATTGCGCCCCCGTATAGGCGGCAAACTCCTCCTCGAACGCCGCAAGTTCAGGTCCCATAATGTACCAGCCCGAGCGCAGGGCACGCAGTGCCGCCGCTTCGTATTCCGCGGCGTGAAGTTCATACTGGCGCCCAAGTGTGGCAAGATCAATTTTCATATAATTTCCTTTGCTATGTGTACGAGTAATCCGATGAAACACGTAAAAAAAGCGCATTAAATACGACTCACGTCATATCGTCCGCATACTGCAATCCGGCATGAATCCAGCGTAGTAAATACGCTTGGTTGAGCTGCGTCCGCTGTTTATCGTTTTCTTCCTTCAGCCGAAGAAACGCCTCCTCTACATATTCATCAATATACGACTGATAGACATCCCCCGGATAATGCTCCGGGTCCATCTTCCAATGACACAGATCGCGCCACTCAGGATGGTCTTCCGCAATAATTGCATAGTACATATTACGATCCGCGTAAATACGGGACTTCCACTCTGTCTGCCATGAAACGCCGGAACCTCTTTCATACCATGCGAAGTGCTCATCCAAAAAGCCAAACTCTACGCCATCTGCAATCATGATATTATATACACAATCCTCGCCGTAGATAATACGATCAAGGATTTTCTCCGTATAGGAGATCAGCAGTTTCGCCTCTGTAAAAAAGGCGCCTCCAACAGGAAAGTCCTGTGCAATGAGATATTCCTTCTTAATTTCGGAAAATGCGTTCCTACGATATGATTCCAAATTTGCAGGCTGCAGCTGACCGAGCACCTCATAGGTCTGCTCATCTTTTTTTTGATAGAAATACGTACATCCAAAGGCGACTCGGTATTGATGTTGTTCCACGAATCGAAGCATTCGTACCAAGGCAGTTTCATCATACAGGAAATCGCCCGGCGAAATGACTTTTACATAGCGACCTCGCATCACGGAAAAGGCTCCCGCCATATTTTTCACTGTTCCCTTGTTGTACGGATGTGCCACGATTGTATAGAGATGGAAGTCTTTCTGTGCGAAATACGCCTCTATTACACTTCTATCGAAATTCAGTGTACCGTCATCCGCAATGATAATTTCAAAGGAACATCCCTGCTGACATACAATCGATTCAAGGGTAGCAAACAGTTTTCGCAAATTCGGTTGATATGTCAGCACACATACCGAAACATCAAGATCCGGATGATATGCAATCCTCTCACTCCTAAGCATATTTCCTCCATTTATGATGCATTTTCCGAAGCGGAATCTGTGTTCCCTCCATGTACTATTCGCAGAAACTCATCATAGTCGCGGATGTAGTCAGACTCGTCGTAGACCTCGGACGCGAGCACAATGAGCACAGCATCCTCCGAGAAGTCGTACATCTCTCGCCACATTGCATGCGATATATAAAGCCCCTCGTATGGCTTTTCGAGCGGCACAATCTTTTTCTCCTGCCCGTTGTCGAGACGCACCTTGCAGCTCCCATGAATGCAGATCAGGATTTGCTCAAGTGCCCGATGGGCATGATGTCCGCGCACAACCCCCGGTACCGTATCATACATATAGTAGACACGCTTGATGCGAAATGGGATGTCGTTGAACTCCTCCAGCGCGACAAGCATTCCGCGCTCATCGCCATGCGGCTGAAACATATATTTTACAATCTGCATAATGCACTCCCATTCGCTCTACGAGGCGAGAAACACAACCTCGGCATCGACCAGCTTCTCCAGCTCCGCTGGATCCACATTCTTTAAGTACGTATAGTTCTCCGCACGATGCCGTTCGATCAGAGCCGCTGTATAGTCCTGCTGTATGTCGCGAACTGTTCTGTCCGGCTTTTCCATGAGCAGTTGTTCCCGTTCTTCCCGTATTTCCCCATGCTTAATGTCAATCGCGGCAAAACAGGTGCCAACGTCCTGCATGAGACGTTGTTTCCATGCCTCCGACGCCTCCGTAGATATGCCCGTACCAAATTCGTACCAGATAAAATTATCATTCCAGAAGCCGATCTCAATACCGTCTGCGAGCATCATGATATACATACAGTCCTCTGCATAGATGACTGTATCAAGGAGCCTCCTGAGATACGCCGTCATCAGACGCCGTTCACCAATATACGCTGCACCAAGAATGAAATCCGAATAGAGAAGACATGCCCGTTTGACGGCGGCATTGTCTCTTTCCTCATGCGGACGCAGATCCATCGGATTCATCGTATCCAGAATCTGATAGCCCCCCTTTTCCCTGCGATAGTAACAGGCACGCCCGAATGCAACTGAATACTTCTCCTCCCGCATAAAGCGAAGCATATCAGCCAGCACATGATCATCATAGAGATAATCCCCTAGTGCCATTCCCTTGATGTATTTCCCCCTCGCTGCGGTGAGGGCATTCATGAAGTTATGCACCGTCCCCTTGTTCTGGGGCAGACACACAATCCGAAAATCCACAAAACGATGGCGGAGAAGCCACAGCTCCACGCGCTCCTGATCAAAGTTCGGCGTACCATCGTCGCTGATCACGATCTCGAAGGAGCAGCCCTTTTGACGGATGATGGAGGTGAGTGTCCGGAACAATTCATCATAATCGGGATGATAGGTCACAACACAAATGGAGACATCATATTTTTTGTCATGCAGGAAAAGACCTCCCGCCCAATCTCCACCATAGAGGGTCTGCACACCGACACCTGCGGCATAATCCACGCAGCGTGAGGAGATCTCCTCCTTCGTGGTGATCAAGACATCCGCCCCACGGAGCAGCATGGGGGAAAACACGTCGCTCGTCTCATGGGTCAGTACCAGCGGCGCATTGTCTCCAAGGACAGAGAGCAGCTCACCGAGTTCCGCGATCTGCGCACGGCATTCACTGTTCTGCGGCAAATCCATCAGGAGCGCCGTCTTGTCCGATGCAGTACACGAAGACAGATATGCGAAGAACACCTTACGCCAGATCTGTTCCGATGAGGCGAAATCCGGTACAAAGTAATAGATGTGAACGCCTTGCGCCCGCAGCTGTCGCAGCGTATCTGCGGTTGTGTCACCGCCGACCTCAGCCTCCTCCGGCACAGCAAAGCGCGTGACAAAATGCTGTGGAGCACCCAAGAGGAGCGGCAGCTCCTCTTGGATCTTCTTCTCTGACCAATTCCACCATTTGATCCGCTGCAGTGCTTCTCGCATCACCTCATCGAAGCGATATTTCACAACACGCGCGGGATTCCCTCCGACGATAGCATAGGCAGGCACATCCTCGGTTACAACACTCTCCGATTGGACAACTGCGCCGTTTCCGATCAATACACCGCCAAGAATGGTTACATCATGCCCGATCTGAACGTCATTGCCAATGACGATCTGTCTGCGTATATATATAGGCAGTGCCGCCTCCTGCATAAACTCATCAAAGGAATACGTTGTAACACCAAGTTCATCACGGCTCGTCGAAAAGTCAAATAAGACTCTGCGACCGAGCGCAGAGTACTTGCCAACCAGCACATGAATGTCTGCATGATCGGAGAGAATAGTTCCCTCGAGAAGATAGGAAGATGCGCCAACCGTAAGTACCGTGGTATCGCTGTCTTGATTTACCTTTCGCGTACGCGGTACTCTATCGTCCAACACGATCTGAAACTGCATATCATATCCTCCCAATGAACACATTTCCTATGTTACGATCACATTTCTACTCAGAATCTGCCTCATCCCACTTCCCCCGCTCCCACATCTGCGCGAACTGCACTTCCTGGAGCCGCAGATCTACGTCAAATACACGCACGGGATAGTTAGACTGATTCTCGCACAGAATCTTCTCCAAGTTCACCGCAAACTCTTCCTCCGTGACAATGAGCTTTTTCGCGCGGAACACAGCCTCCTTCGCGTGACGGTATGCAGGATCCTCAATAAAACGCCGCAGTTCCACAAGAAATGCGTTCATATCCGTATACTCGATGCCGAGATCCTCCTCCGGCAGCAGCACCGATGGTGCACCCGATCCATAAGGGAGACAGAGAAAGTTAAACGGCGGTCTCCCCGCGAGTGCGCTGTACTGTGTCATCAGCCCGCCAATCTGCGGACAGGTATTGAGGTACATATCCACGTTCCGCATGATTTGGAACAAATCATCCCGTTCTCCCGTGATAAAGAGTCGTCCCTCATATTTCCGTTCCAACGCCCAGAGATCTGGAAGCTGCGACCGCAGCCCCGTCCCAGCATACCAAAATTTCACCTGCGGGAAACTTCTCAAACAGAAATCAACGATTTGATAGTATGTTTTATCCTCGTTCAGTGTCTTGTAAAGTGAGCCGCCCGAAAAGATTACAAAATCCCCATCTTTCTTTTCAAACGGAAATCCTTGAAATGAAAGTGTTTTGTCGATATAGGGATAATAGGGCTGCTTCAGGATTTTATGCGGTGGAACATGTCGATACTTCCGTGAAACATTCGCCCCGAAATCACGGAACTCAAGGCAGTAGTCAAACGCATGCACCCCGATCCAAAAGGCATGATCCGTCAGATTGATCTGATAGCGCTTCATGCGCCCCTCATAGCGCATGAATGCCAAAATCCCAACAACATCCCACGGTGTTGTATACAGAAAGCCAATATCCGGCTGAATCTCATCGAGGATGCCGCAGAGAATGTGTGTACTCGCCCACAGTCCCGTATCCTCTTCCTTCGGCATAAAATAGATGCTGCCGCCGCATTCATTCATCACGGCTTCAATCTTTGGGATATTTCCGCGCGCCGACTCCGCAGCAATATAGTAAAGATCGACATTCATACGACTGAGTGCACGCAGATAGATCAGAACAAGCCCCCGCGTATCGTATCCAAACGGATCATAGAAGACAATCCGCTGGCGTCCATGATGTTCCTGCATGGGGGGAAGCTCCGGCAGCAGCCTTGACAAGGTGCCCAAATATTCTTCGAGAACCTCATCGGTATACGTCTGATTACAGTTGTAAAGAGCTGTTGCAAGATACTTCATCGACCGCATGACGTTCTCATAGTAACCGTTGCAGATGTTTTTTCCGATGACCATGCGCAGCTGCTCCGCCTCGGAAAAAAAATCATGCAGCTTGTGGCGGAGCTGTTCTGACAGTACGGGGATTTCGGCCTCCTGCTCACAGGAGTCCCCTGCGGGGATCATTTCAAAATCCTCACGCAGGAATTTGATCAGCTCCTGCGGATCGGCATCCTGCAAATAGGAGCCTGTTTGGATGATCTTCTCCACCTCTGCATAGTAGTCACGAATTATTTTCGTATAGGGGAGGGTCTCGTCATTTCGCCCCCCTATATGCCACCGACATAAAGCGGCTAACTCCGGGTGACTCTCTGCAATGATCGCAAGGGTCGCACGGTTGTCCGCCCCCATACGCTCCTTCCACTCCGGGGATGGCACGTTCGTTAGTCCGGTCTTGCATTCATACCATATAAAATTATGATTCCAAAATCCCGGGACGATGTCATCGGCAATCATGAGGACGTATACCATATCTTCCAGATAGATAACATGTCCGCAGATAAGCTTTGAATAGGCAACCATGAGTTCCCGTTCTCCCATGAATGCCGCTCCCGTCGCGTAGTCCTGACACACGAGATACGCCTCTTTGATTGCCGCTGCATTTCGCTCCAAATGAGGGCGCAGCTGATATGGCTGCATACCATTGTAGATATGGAACTGTTCACCATCTTTGCTGTAGTAACAGGAGCGTCCAAACGCGACCCGACAGCCCTCACGCTCCATAAAGTGAAGCATATTGGCGAGAGCCATATCATCGTAAAAATAGTCACCTGGCGAAAGGAGCTTTACATAACGCCCCTCCGCAATAGAATAGGCATGCAGCACATTGCGGACAACTCCCTTGTTTTTTGCGCTGCGTATGATGGAATAGTCCTGAACATCATGCTCTTTCAGCCATGCCTCAACCGCATCCTGCCGGAAGTCCGGTGTCCCGTCGTCCGCAATGATCATCTCGTATGAGCAGCCACGTTGGCGTATAATGGACGTGAGCGTTCTAAACAAATTGTCATAGTCTGAACAATATGTGGGGATACATACAGAAACATCATATCTCGACATGTGCAGAACACTCCTCCCAATATCCGTCATTGCCAAATTCCACACACTTTGTCAGTGACGCCCTAAGAAAGTGCTTCTTCCCACTTCGCATAATACCATATCTGCGCAAACTGTACCTCCTGAAGCCGCAGATCCACGTCAAACGAACGCACAGAATAGTTGGACTGACCCTCACGCAGGATCTTCTCCAAATTCTTAGCAAACTCGTCCTCCGTAATCACGAGTTTTTTCGTACGCAGCAGCGACTCTTTCTTCCAGCGATACGCCGAATCCTCAATAAAACGCCGCAGTTCCGCAAGAAATGCAGCCATGTCCGTATACTCGATGCCGAGATCCTCCTCCGGCAGCAGCACCGATGGTGCACCCGATCCATAAGGGAGACAGAGAAAGTTAAACGGCGGTCTCCCCGCGAGTGCACTGTACTGCGTCATCAGCCCACCAGCCTGCGGACAGGTATTGAGGTACATGTCCACGTTCTGCATGATTTGAAACAAATCATACCGTTCACCTGTGATAAAGACACGTCCTTCATATTTTTGCTGCAGTGCCAACAGCTCTGAAAACTGTGATGGCGACCCTATCCCCGCATACCAAAATTTCACCTGTGGAAAATTCCGCAGACAGAAGTCAACAATGTGATAGTATGTCTTCTCTTCATTCAGCGTCTTATAGAGTGCACCGCCCGAGAAAATCACAAAGTCCCCATCCTTTTTTTCAAACGGAAAACCTTGGAACGAAAGCGTCCGGTCAATATAGGGGTAATAGGGCTGTTTCAATATCTTGTGAGGCGCTATATGACGATATTGCCGTGAGACATTCGCCCCAAAGTCACGGAACTCAAGCACATAGTCAAAGGCATGTGCACCAAGCCAGAAGGCATGATCTGTCAAATTGATCTGATACCGTTTCATGCACCCCGCATAGCGCATGAATACTGGGATGCCGATAACATCCCATGGCATCGTATATAGGAAGGCGGCATCTGGCTGAATTTCTTCCATGACACCACAAAGGAGATGCGCACTCTTCCATAGGCCGATCGGCTCTGCCTTTGGCATGAAATACATACTTCCGCCGCATTCATTCATAACGGCTTCGATTTTTGGAATATTTCCGCGCGCTGACTCCGTGGTAATATAGTAGAGATCAATATCCATCCGACTGAGCGCACGCAGATAAATCTGAGCGAGTCCCCGCATATCGCGTCCGAACAGATCGTAGAAAACAATCCGTCTGCGTTCGTGTTTGTACTGCAGTGATGCCGGCTCTGGGAGCAGCTCGGACAGCGTGCTCAGGTATCCTTCAAGAACCTCATCCATATACGTTTGATTGCAGTTGTAGAGGAGAACCGCAAGATGTGTCATAAATCGCATGCCCTCCTCATAGTGGCGGCTGCGAATATTTTCCCCAATGATCATGCGAAACTGTTCTGCCTCAGCAAAAAAGTCATTCAGTTTTTGTTGGATCTGTTCTGAAAGCGCAGGAATTTCAGTCTTCTGTGCATTGGAAACACCCGCGAGAAACGCCGCAGGAGCCGCGCGCAGGAGATGAATATGCTGACGGATCTTCGCCTCCGACCAATTCCACCATGCGATCTTCTGCAGAGCAGTAATAGTCTCCGCATCGAAGCGGTATCCCCTAATCTTTGCAGGATTCCCTTCTACGACAGCATAGGGCGGCACATCCTGTGAAACGATGCTGCCCGCACGAAGGAGAGCACCGTCACCGATGTGGACGCCGCCCCTAATAATCACATTGGACTCAATACGCACATCACTGCCAATGGTGATCTGATGCCCCCCTTCTCTTGGTATCTCCGCCTCGAAGACATAGTTTGCCGTGCATGAGGACGTATCCACATAAAAAGCAAAGACCACCCCATAAGAGAGTGATGTGTAACGGCCAATCAATACATGAACATCCGCCCCATCGGTCACAAATCCTGCATCAAGCACGTATGAGCCAGCATCGGCGGTCAGAACGATTCGCCCTTTTTCGTCCTTCACTACGCGCGTCTGCGGCGATTTATCTTCCAATACAATGTGAAAATCCATTGTTTATCACCCACCTGTGGCAGTTTACGCACATTGATGTACGCCCCACAACAAAATCCGGAGCGCGCAGGAAATCAAACGCAACGCCCCCCTCACCGCAGCGTCAAATGCGTCCGCTTCCGCTGATTCTCCAAGAACTCCTGCTGACGATGAATATTGATCTGAGGGATTTCAGGATGTTCATTCAAATATGTCACAATTTTATCCAACGGCACATCGTTTTCTACACAGTTAAAATGCTCGAATATCCGTGTAAAGAACGCAAAGTCCTCGGGATAGTCAAGAGTCATGCGGATCTCGTCACTGAAATACACAGGATCGACATCCTCCAAAACGCCAACCTTGAAAAGCCCCGTGTCTTTAAAGTACGTCCACATCATCTCTGTATCATTTGTCGCCTTGATCTCACAGACCTTTTCAAGCGCCTTCACGGTAAAGGCATAAGTAAATGCACCACAGATCAGCCCCGCAGGAGCTTCGATGAAGTCAAGTCCGCGCCCCATGATTTGCTCTGCTCCCATATCGAGAAGAAGAGGCTCACAGAAAAGATCATCCCCATCAAATGTAACAACATAGTCGATGGAAAACGCGCGCGCTGCATCCCGCCAACGCACAAGCTTGTCCTCCAGATCGCCACGAAACACATCCGCACCATTTTTGCGGGCGATTTCCGCCACCTCATCATCAATGGAACGCGTCGTCGTGCATACAACAACGTGGTCAAAATTTTTTGCCTGCTGTGCCCGCTTGATTACCATCTCCAACACCGTATGCCCTAAGATCCTCCGAATCGTCTTATTCGGCAGTCTGCTGGAATCCTTACGCACGGTAATGAACAACGCTTTTTTCATCTGTTCCGTCTCCTCCCTCGTTCTCATACATTTCTGAGTGCATCCTTCAACAGATCCTTGATTGTTTCCCCCGCATTCTCCATAGGTCGGTAGAAATACTTCTCAAGAATACTGTCGCGCTCTTCATGCATGGGATCCTCATTTTTAGCGACCATATCGATAAACTGTATGATATGTTCGAAGGAATCTCCCGAATAGTAATGTGCGAGCACATCGGAATCATCCTCCTGATAGTCCTTATATTTAGGTGTATCCTGTGTATTCAGATACAAGATAGGGCGCCCCATCGAAAGATACTCCACCAAAATGGAAGAAATATCCGAAATCAGTGCGTCCGATTTACAAAACGCATCCGTCAGCTCATCGCCAAGATCCAAAAAAACATTTTGGGCGACCTCACAGTAGTCATAAAAAGAGCGAATCGCCTCTTTACTCACGCCCCCTAGCTTGGTCACCATTCCATAAAACAGGGGATGCGGACGCACAATAAGCCCGTATTGTGGATGCTCAATGAAGTATTGGAGAATCCGTTCCCCATATACCCCAAATGTTGCGGTACGATTGGCAAAGCCGTAGTCAATGCCCCATAGAAAGGTCTTTTGGAATCGAGGATCTGGCTTTATCAAATTCTTTCGCTCCGTCAGACGGTCAACAATCGGAGCACCCACAACGGCAAGATGTGCATTTCCTGCAGAACAGTACATGCCATATTTGCGCCGCTCACGCTGTGAGCGCACATAGATCTGCCATGCATGACGATGGATCGGAAAATCATAGAGAGTTACACTGTTGTCCTTTTGAACAAAGAACGGAACAGAGTACGGCAGGTAAATCAAACGAATCCCCTGATGTCGAACATGCTCTACCGCAAACTTCGGATGATGTCCATCATAAGGATTCGTGTAGATGAGTGCATCCGGTCTTCGCTCCACAAGATCGTATTCCTCCTCCGGTACGAATGGAATGTCCCGTTCGTTCAGGTATTTTAAAAATGATGGATACGCCGTCGTACTGTCAATCGCAAACTCCTGCATATTGATCGCAACAATCCGGCAATCAAAGAACCGATCCTTTGACAGCGCATCATACAAGCTCTCGATCTTGCACCAAGCGCTCGCCCACTCGAGCAGAATATCCACGCGAAAGCGGCGTTTCCGTGCACGGGAAGTCATCTGCAAAGATGTCTGTGGCGGGAGCAGCATCTGCCCCTGTGTACCGCTGCTCATAAATGCACTGTAAGCGTTGGGCAGCTGCAGATTTTGCTTCAATATATTTTCCAGCAGAATATACTCTGTGCGAACGGGAACCTTGAGCGCAGCAATCGCACTCAGAAAGCGATAGGAAGCTTGGATATTCCCCTTATTGTACATGGACTGAGCAACTTGATATAGAAAATCGGACAAGTAGTCCTCAAAATGGACTCCTGATGTTATATCATGACCGTGTTTGGAAATAGTTTCTGCCAGCTGCAGAAGTTCCTCGACCTGCATATTGGTTTGTGTTGCATCGAATAAGATCTTAAGAATACCGGTTTTGATCATATCGAGCAGGTAAGGTTCCGCATCGTTTGTATGACAGAGACAATAGGCTTCGATCAGCCCTTCCATATCCTGCTGCTCATGCGCCGATTTCTCAATCAAACCGACCGTAAGGATCAAGGCATCATAAAGTCTGCCTTCCTTGATTAAATCCGCAAGCGTCATATTCTTCTCCGCTTCTTCCAACACAGTTTTATCGCGGACAAATCCCCGCGATGATCGTATCGGCAATGCCAAGTCGCGCAAGCATATTGCCATATGTCTGATCCATCTCGATGTCCTCCAGAAATGCCCACTTATAATGGCCGCCCGGCTCCCCCTTAGACAGCCAATACATGTGATTTGCCAATGAGTATCGCTGAACCTGTCGCATAAACACCACGTCATAATTTGCTTTTTCCACGAGCATTCGCAGCGTGGAAAGCGTATAGAGATAGATATGACAGATCCAGTAGGTAAAATCAGCGAATGCCCTACATTTGTACAAACTCAAGAGTGCGTCATCCGCATTTGGAATCTCAATAATAATCATCCCACCAGGTGTGAGATGACGGCGAAATTCTTCAAGATAGGAGAGAGGATCCTCTAGATGTTCCAACACGTGAAACAATGTGATCACATCAGCCTGTCCCGCTGACTGAATGGACGAAAGGCACCGTATCCCCTCTTCCGTCAGAGCGTGACGCATAGCAGCCTCGAGTTCTATGCCTACAACAGAGGCAGCCACACGCGATGCACGTATCAGATAGCCACCATCACCACAACCAAAATCAATGACGCTTTTACCCTCGATCATTCGCTCCGTATAGCGAAACCGACGTTCATCATCACTTCTTGATATAAGGCGAATCTTTTCCAAGTCGGTCGTTTCATTGAGCCGCATGCCCGAGGAGGAGTAGAATTCATCTACATCATCCAATGTTTCACTGAGGCGTACGAGTCCACACTGTGCACACTTCAGAACATCGATAGCCCCTCCCCCGCGAACTCCTCGATGAATTTTTCGCACGTCCTGTCCTCCACATAAAAAACACGTATGCAGCTTCAACTCGTCCCCCCCTTTTTTTCTACAACACCTCCGCATAAAGCGACTGTTATCCGCGTAACTTCCTGCGCACACTCAATTCTGCCTCACCAAGAACGCGCTCCCCATTTCCGATCATGGTACACAGCCCCCGCGCCCTGCGCCGCAGCATATCCATCGCGTGCAGCGTCAGGCTCGCCGCCTGATCCGTTCCCCACATATTATGGTCGAGCGTAATATGACGCTCGATCACCCGTGCGCCGAGAACCAGAGCGACGACGGTCGGTTCAAGAGAGCGCTCGTGTCCGCTGTAGCCCACGATACAGCGATAGCGCTCCCGCAGCGTCCCAATCATGCGCAGATTGAGTTCATCCTCGGGCGCAGGATATGTAGAGTTCGTGTGCATCAGCACATAACCGTTCTGACAGTGACGCTCAAGAATGCCAACTGCATGATCCAGTTCTTCCCATGTACTCATGCCCGTGGACATGATAACGGGCTTGCCGGATTTGGCAGCAGACTCAAGCAGAGCATCCTGCGTGATACTCGCCGATGCAATTTTGATAAAGGGAATATCATACTGCAAGAGGAAGTCAAGGCTTGGAAGATCCCACGGCGAAGCCGTCCAGTCCAGGGGCTTTTCCTTACAATAGCGGTCAATGTAGTCATACTCAGCCTTACCGAACTCAATGCGCTTTTTATATTCCAGATAAGTCATTCGCCCCCATGGAGTATCACGCATGACCGTTTTCTGATGTTCGGGCACGGCGATGTCTGGCTCACGCTTTTGGAATTTCACAGCATTCCATCCTGCCGCATGTGCCCCATCCATCAGTTTTTTTGCAATCTGCAAATCTCCGTTGTGATTGATCCCAATCTCTGCAATAAAATACGGCTCAGATTCCTCATTGATGACATAGTCTCCGAAACAAATCTCCATCACGAATAACCTCCATACATGCTTTGCTCACTCATTTGCTGTGCAGCAGATATTCACAGAACTCCCGTACACATCCCGCGCCGCCCGACAATGCACAAAGATAAGCTGCCGCATGCTTATTCTCCGGTGTGGCATCAGCGGGTGCCGCCGCTATCCCCACCCGCTCCATCGCCGGAACATCGTTAACATCGTCGCCGATGTATGCGGTCGAGGCAAAGCTGAACTCCGAATGCTGTGCAAAGAATTCTTCCAAGAAGGCAAGCTTATCCTTTACGCCCATACATACGAAATCAACCTTCAGCTTTGCCGCTCGACGTGCGACGATAGGCGTATCCTCGGAGGTAAGGAACATGATTTTCACGCCCTGTTCCCGCAGGAGCGATAGCCCCTTTCCATCACGTGTATTGAACTTTTTCCACTCGTTCCCCTGTTCGTCATAGTACATCCCACCATCGGTCAATGTACCGTCCACATCCGTGATGAAGAGATTCAGCGACCACATAGAAATTCTCCGACGAGCTTCATATCACATTCGTGGTTGCACTTGATTCCCTCTGCTACGTCAATGTGCTGCCAGCGGAACTCACGATAGCGTGCCCCGTTCCATATTTCATACAGAGACTCCTTGTTCACATCCCCAAAGACAATCTCGTTGTTGAAGTCCTCCATACACATGGTCGCTTCTCCATTCGACTTGATTGTCATTGTCATCCATGGATGCTTGCACGGTTCACTCCAATGAATGGACTTCGTGCCGTGATAGTCCTGCCGATACCACTGGCAGTCCTCACTCTTCAGATAGAGATAAACATCCAGACCGTCAAATGCCTCTCGAAGTCTTTCATACTCCTCTGCTTGATCTCTGCGATTGAGGTCGAGCATCGTAATGACAATAATAGTTGGCAGCCCATGTGTTTTCTTATAGTCGAGAACCTTCAATATATCTTGATAGCTTGACGAAAAGTTTGCGGCACTGCCGCGCACTTTCTTATAAACGGCATCATCTACGCTCTCGATCGAGTACTTGATATAGCTGAGTCCCGCATTCATCATCCGATAGGTTGCATCCAAGTCAATATTCGCAGGATTACAGCTGAAATAGGTGGGAAAACCGTGGTCCGTAAGGATCTGAATGTACTCCGCCATGTGCTTGTCCAGCAGTGGGTCGCCGTAGCCGTGCAGCTGAATGACCTTGGAGATGATGTAGAGAAAGAAATGATTTTCACTCGGTGGATCATCCTCCGCGATACGGTATTTCTCCTCACAGAACATCTTCCACCGATCCCAAAGTTCCGGTGTATGTGGTTGAAGCTGTCTAACCACGCCGATAAATGTGTCGTGGTCAATATCCTCAATGCGCCGGGTCATCATCGTTGTACGCGGACACATCTCGCAGCGCATATTACAGCGGTTCGTCGTTTCTATATTGTAGACAATAGGATCCTTGCTGCGGATCTCCTCAAGTGCATCAAATAGCTGCTGACGATCAGCAAACCGCCCCTGCTGCATCTGCTCATAGACTGCATCAAACTTCATGTAGAAATCAATATCCAGCATTGCTCTCCCTCAATACCCTTAACGATATTTTCGGATCAGACGGCGCAGCACCTCCGCCTTTTCCTTCGCCAGTTCAAGATCACGGTAGTTCGTCTTAAACTGCATAATCTTCGGCTGAATCCGCTCCGCCACGGGACACAACCCCTGCTCGTATGATACGTTTCCATAGACCTGCGGCAGTCGCTTCACAAAAGTACGTTCTGCCATAACCGGCTCGAGATAGGGCACGCTCCACGCCCCATAGAAGCCATCGCCCCCCATCTCTACATACGTCTTACGGAACTCTGTCCAAGGAATGCCAATGGCATCCTCGCCCTCATAGCGCACGCCAAGCGCATAGTAGGAGTTCACCGTATCCGGCAGATTTCCCTGTGGGATCATGTAGTCACATTCGGACATAGCGTCCATGAAGATCTCCGCCGTCCTTTTACGGAGTTCCACCAATTCCTCTACACGCTCGAGCTGAGCAAGTGCGACCGCAGCCGTGAACTCCGGCATCCGATAGTTCCAGCCAAGGGCATCGTGACGCTTATACATGGGGTTTTGGAACATCTCCTTGTTCGTATAGCGAACGCGCCCCTCATCTGCCTCCAAATTCTTGAATCCGTGTCCGCCGAGCTTGCGCGCGATCTTAGCATACTGCGCCGAATCGGTGATGATCATCCCCCCCTCGCCGCACGAAACATGCTTTGAATTTTCGAAGCTGAAACTCGCCAGATCGCCAAAGGTCCCCAGCGTTTTCCCATGATATGTGCTGAGAACTGCCTGTGCGTTATCCTCGATGACCGCAACATGATGTTTCTTCGCAATTGCAAGGATGCGGTCGTAGTCCGGCGCAGCTCCATAGAGTGAAACCACGATAACAGCCTTCGTCTTTGGCGTAATTTTGCGCTCAAAATCATCCGGATCCATGAGGAAGGTCTGCTCATCCACATCGCAGTACACAGGCACGGCGTTCGCGTGTATGGTCGCGGTCGTGTCCATGATAACTGTGAGTGCCGGCGAGATAACCTCGTCCCCCGGCTTCACACCGACCGCCTCAAGGGCCATGTGTAGTGTCGATGTGCCCGAGTTCGCCGCAACACCATAGCGTACACCAATCTTTTGGGCAAACGCAGCCTCCAACCCGTGCACCAAACTTCCTGTGGTGGCAGACCATGCCTGCCCCTCAAGCACCTTGCTGAGATAGTTCAACTCATTGCCAAGATACTTCGACGGATTTTTTAATTCTCCCATGGGAATACACCTTTCCAAATATTAACCAATTCTCCATGATATAAAAACACGATTTCGATATAAAGTTCCCAGAAATGACTCCTCTCCGTTCGCTCCTTATATATATCGGACAAAACGACAATTTTACAAAGCAAGCACTAACCGCATCTCACCCTCAAAATCTCGGAAACCTCTCGCGCAGCAAAGGCAGGAGGAAAAAAGCGATGACAGAGTTCACAACGCCCTCCATCAAAAGTCCGGGCGCGGAGGCAAGTGCCGCAGAGAGGCTTGCATAGAGCAGAGCGCCCGCAAGTGTGTAAGCGACCGCCATCCAGAGGCTCGATAGGAAAAGCGCTGCGATGATGCTGATGCGGGGTGCAAGCGCAGCTCCCCGCCGTCCAATGCGGCAGACGATCTCCGCCATCACGAATTTGATGATGAGTGTCGGCACAACCCAGAGTGCAAACCCGCCGAGAAGATCGGCGAGTGCCGAGCCGATGCACGCAGCAAGAAGGGCACTGCGGCGCGGCACAAGAAGGGCGAGCAAGAAGATCACCGCATCCCCGAGATGGGCATATCCCAAGGGAATCGGGATATGCGGCAGATACGTCGCCACAAAGACAAGCGCCGTCATAAACGCGGTAAAGACAAGTTCCTGTGTGGTAAATGGATTTTTCGTCGAGCTCTGATATACCATACTATACCTCCATCGAAGAATTCCGCTTTTTCTGAATCAGTGTCATCATCTCGCCGACATTTCTCAGAGCGTTCAGTTCCTCAAAATCAAACTGTATATCAAATTCCTTCTCCATCGCCATGACGAGGTTTAAATGGGAGAGCGAGTCCCACGCCTCAATATCTATGGCACTTGTCTCAGGAGTTATGACCAATGTCGCATCATCAAAAACCTCTCGAAAAATCTTTTGAAGTTCTTCCAACATGATATCCTCTTCTTTCAAAAAAATTCAGTGTTTTGTAAGATGCAGCCCCACCATTACGGGCTGATTCTTTTTCAGTGCCGCCTCAAGCGGTACATCATTGTATGTCGTCAGCCGCTCATCCACACGCGTAAGACCTGAGCACTCTACTAGTGAGTAGAGTTCTTCTGGGGTTCGGAACAGATAGATATGGTCGCGCGCGGGAGTATTGAGCGGAACTGTGATAAAGATAAAGGCATTCTTAGCAGCGATCTCAGCAATTTTTTTCAAAAAAATCAGTGGCTGTTCCACATGCTCCAACACCTCCCCCATCACGATGGCATCAAACTTTTTCCGCTCCGAAAAGGAAAAAAAATCCTGGCACCGCACATGATAGTTTGTGTTATCCTGAAGATTGCGATAGGCGACATATTCCCGCGTCAGCTGAACACTACGTTCTGCAATATCGACCGCAAGGAACTCCCGAAAGCCTTTTCGTCGAACGGCCTTATAAAAGAGTTCGCCGTGTCCCGGTCCGATCTCGAGGTAGTATTCTCCCTGCATCGTTGCTATGAGTTCCTCGAACCAACGCACATTTGCAAGATGGTTATTCAGCAGATATTCCGAAAGTGCCAACCCCATCATATACTGTTCCATATAGGCAGCATTGAAGTACACATCGTCAGCAACTTCGGCAAAGGTAGCATAACGATAACGCCCATGACGCATGAAGAACAGGGTTTCCTCACGCATAATATTGATAAAGAGAATATATGCGTCCACAATATCTTGCATGGAGTGACCACGCGCACAGTAAAAATCTACAAGGGTGCTCCAATCCGAGCGTTCCTCATCACTAAGCTGTGCATACTGCTTCGTCAAGTATTTTGCTTGAAGGACTTCCTTTTCCTGTATGAGATCAAAAAATTTCTGCCAATTTGTTTTCATATTATACCTCATACACGAACTCTTTCAATAAAACGTCCCTGCATCCGGTAGCCTTTCAATGGCAATTTCCATACGCTCCCAGTCTCATCTTCCCGTATTTTTTGAAAGCCGAAAACGGAATATAGTTCCCTCACCATCATATTTTTTAGTGTCGGAATGTAATACCCTATGAGCATTTCCATGCCTTCGTGCATCGCAGCTTCAACAAGTGCATCCAGCATCACCTGTTCCATACCGCGCTTTAATACACGGCAACTCATCAGCCAGAGAATAATATGCACCTCTCGCCCCTTCTTCTCGCCAATTACAACTGAAACCAAACCGTTATCACCAAAGTTATCTGTTAGTCGTCCATAGAGTGTAATGAAGCGCTCATCCTCCGCCATCCGTGCAATATCGGCATGGGTATAGCGGTACGTCGTCAGATTGAACTGGTTCGACTTGTTTGTCAGCTGAGCAATGCGATCGTAGTAGACGGGACGAAAGGGCATAATCTCAGCCCTCATATCGAGACTACCCAAGAATTCGTCATAGCTTCTTGCACTCTCAGCAAGCGTATTTCTCTGTATGTTTGCCGTATACGCTGCGTTTCGATTCAAATCATCCGATGAAATACCTGCACTCTCAAAATATCGTCCTGCCTCAAGTGCTTGAATATAGCCAAACACGTTGGAAGAGGAAATCTCTGGCACGGTAACCATCGGCAACTGCTCGCGTATCAGCGCTCTTTCCACAGGGTTATCATCGAGAAAGACAATACTATCCAACCCGATACCGATCTCATTCGCAATCAATCGAATGCTCTCATCCTTACTGCGCCAACTTGCATGAAAGGAGGCAAAATCCTCAAGCCGCAGGACGCTGTCTGGATGAGAAAATCCACTCTTTGCAGCTGACTCTTCGTTCTTAGAGCAGACGGCAAGGATTATGCCGCGCTGCTGCAGCGACCGCATATAGGACTGCACCTCCAGATATGCCTCACCACGAGCCGTCTCATGCCCCAGCTCGATCCCATCCACACCAACATCACCGATAACCCCACCCCAAAGGGTATCATCCAGATCAAGTACGAGACATTTTTTCATCTGCCCCAGTATCGCCTTGATGAGTGCGCCTATACTCCATGCAACATCCGGAATGCAGTGATAAGCAGGCACAAGTTTATAGGCGTGAAACTGTCGGCGATCATGCCAGTGATCGAGTCCAATCCGTGCAGACAGGCTACACAGATCATGCAGATAGAACGCTGCATGCGTGCGCGCATATTCCGCAAATTTCTCATTGAGTGTGCGCACCATAGAAGTTCTTCCAGAAACACCGTCCAGACTCCCCAATGAGGCCACGGCGGGAAGATCGAAATTATTCTGTACCAAAATCGCTCCATAGCGTTCCTGTACACACTTCCATAGTTTGTGCCAGCGTGCAAACTCGTCAGAGAGATTTTTCCGTCGGACTTCATCGGAAGCTCCTGCCTCAAGAGGTTCTAAAATATTGCTTTCATTCGTATAAACTAAAATGATTTCCGGACGAAAAGCGTCAAGCTCCGAATTTCCATACACTCCGTCCTCGTAGAAACGCCCATAGTCTGACTCGTAGAACACCGCACGAATTCCGTCCGCCAAAAGAAAAATCCTCAGCATGTCGACAATGCCAGATGTTGTAACTCCTCCCAAGACGGCAATGCGCTTCTCTATTGTGGTATAGCTTTTCTCTGACAACATACGAAAGATTCTTTTGTGGCTGCGCATGAGATATTCTCCATCAAACGGTGGACGCAGCGCTGTGAGAAGTTCTATCATTTCGTTCTTCTCCCATAAGCGTCAATCATTTGCACGAGTGTCCCCCGTACCTGTTGCCAGTCTGCGCGCGAGCGCACGACCTCCACTAACCGTAACCCATCGACATGGGGAACATTACGAAATTCATACGTAGGATAGCCTGCACTGCTATGGAATCCTATATGCTTGTTAAAACGCATGGATGCTATATTAGCTTTCGCGATATGTCCATAGCAGAGATCAACGCCCATCTCATCGTAAATATAATCCGTGTAGAGTAACATCGCCTCGATAAATTCCACACTGCCCCGATAACGCATATCTCCAACCAAAAGACGCCCCGTGATACAAACGCGCTCCACAGGATCATAGTCCGTCCAACCATTTGTTCCAAAAGGTATATTGCCACGCATCTTATCAAGCATGATAAGCAGCCCTTGGCTATCATCGTTTTTATACGTTTCATACCAGTCGCGTTGAGAATCCATCGTGAGCCGCGTCGTTTGATTGAGAAAGGCATTGTTTTCTGGATCGTTTCTCCACTTGATAATGTAGGGAAAGTATTTTTCCTCCACCTCGACAAAAGCGACACGTTCCCCTTCAATGTAAATTGGACTCCGATTTTTTTGATTCCGACTCATTTCGACTCCTATATACAAAGGGGAAGCATCCCCGATGACAACATAACACTACATAGATCGTTGACAAACGAAATTATGGATTCGCTGATAAAATGAAATCCGTCCGATTGGCGTAGATTTTCGTCCGAACAAGGAGGCAAACCTAACGCTGCAAAAACTATATGGGAAATCGAGGACACAGTGCGGGAAAAAAGATGCGCCAAGGTGGCGCAGCCACATTTATCAACGCCCCTCATCTTTATATTCCTCTCATATACCATAGCACAGTGCGCTCCGAATTTCAATGCAGATACAAAAAACGATCTTTCCTCATCATGCAAGTGATAAGGAAAGATCGTTATTTTAGTCGCATTACGACAAAATACGTACAAGATAGCTCAGCGAGTCCGACCAGAGCAGGACACCGAGAAGGACGAGCACGATGCCCGCCGCACGCTGAATCGTCGGCAGATATTGATAGAATGCGCGCAGCTTCATGATGTGGCGCCGCCATATCACCGCGAGCAGGAAGAACGGCACGGCAAAGCCGAGGCTGTAGACGAGGAGCAGGAGCGCCCCCGCGCCGACGGTCGCCGTATCCCCCGCATAGAGGAGGATGGTGGCGAGCATGGGGCCCGTACACGGTGTCCAGCCGAGGGTAAAGCCGCAGCCGAGCAGGAATGCGCCCCCGACGCCGGCAAAGCCGCGCTGCTGGAACGGGCGATACTCACGCAGGAGCAGCGGGATCTTGATCCATCCCGTCATGAAGAGCCCCATGGCAATGATGAGGACGGCCGCCCCCTGCCGCATAACGTCCTGATAGGCAAAGAGCCACGAGCCAATGAATGACGCCGTCGCGCCGAGCAGGACAAAGACGAGCGTAAAGCCCGCAAGAAAGGCGGTGGTATTCGCATAGAGACGCTGCGTCTCCTTACCGTCCTGCTGACTGTTCTTCGCGAGGATCAGCGAGAACGTAGGCAGAAGGGGCAGAACGCAGGGCGAGATGAACGAGAGGAAGCCCGCGAGAAATGCGCCGCCGAGGAGGGTCAGTTCCATACGCCAACGCCTCCCCACGTGTGATTAGAGTTTGTTGATAACATCTTCGAGTTCCTCTTTCGTCACACCGCCCGTCTTGCGGTAGACGACCTTGCCTTCTTGATCCACGACAACGGTGGTCGGGATCGCACGAACGCCGTAGAGATTCGCCGCCGTCCCCTGTGCGTCAAGTACAACGGGCAGATCCGCCTTGCGTTCCGCCATGAATTTCTGCACCGGCGCAGCCTCCTCCTGCAGGTTGACTGCATAGAAGTCAACTGCATCCTTATGCGCCGCATGGAATGCCGCGAGATCGGGGATCTCCGCCTGACAGGGCGGGCACCACGTCGCCCAGAAATTGATGATGTAGGGCTTTCCCTTCGCTTCGACAGCCACATCCTCTCCCGCGATATTCTTGAGCGTGAACGTCGGTGCTGCCTCTCCGCGAAGGCCTGACCCCCGCCCCTGCTCCGCAGGCTGTGCACTTGCCGTCGTCCCTGTATCCGCCTTCTCACTGCCGCCGCACCCCGTAATCATGCTGAGTGCAAAGACGGCCGCAAAAAGTGCCGCATATCTCTTCTTCATATAAAATTCCTTTCTATCGGTCTAGGGAAGCACTGATAAATTCCCAAGTTCATACTGCGTCACAGCAAGCGCGGTCACGGCCGCCGTCTCTGCACGCAGAATGAGGCGCCCGAGCGATACGGTCTGTGCGCCCGCCGTACGAATCGCCTCCGCCTCGGCAGGGGAAAAGCCCCCCTCTGCCCCGACGATGAGGAGGACGCGCCGTGCCGTAGTGCACTGCAATACAGCACGCACGGACTGCGTACGCTCCCCCTCATAACAGAATACTACAGCCGTATCGGATCTCTCCAAAAGCTCTGTATTCCGCAGAAACGCGGAGATCGGCACAATGGGTGCAACGTGCATCAGCGTCTGTCTGCCGCATTGCTTCGCCGCCTCATCCGCGATCCTTTGCCAGCGCACCGTCTTTGCGGCCGCCTTTTTCGCATCGTAGCGCACGACGACGTGCTCCGTCTGAACGGGATAGACTGCCGTCGCACCAAGCTCAACCGCCTTCTGTACGACGAAATCCATCTTCTCGCCCTTGAGGAGTGCTTGCACGAGAATGACCTCTGCGCACACCTCTGCCATTTCCGGAAGGTACCCCTCAAGCCGAAGGCGTACCGCGTCGCGCGCGACGGCGACGACCGTCATGCGTGCCACACGCCCATCGGAGTCTGCGACCGTGACCTCGTCCCCGATCTGCGCGCGCATAACGCGTGCGAGATGGTGGGCGTCACCGCCTGTGATCTCAATTTCCTCTGCCAGTTCCCCTGCGTAAAACAGCCGCCGCATCAGCAGCCCAGCTCCGAGCTGCGCCGAATGATCATCGCCGCCCATTCCTTTTCGCAGGTCATATCGAGCACGGTATAGCCATGCGCGGCAGCGGCACGCTCCACATCCACGATGCGGTCATCGATGATCCCCGAGGCAAGCAGAACACCGCCCGGTGCAAGATGGCAGTCAAGCTGGTCAAAGAGGCGGATGATGATGTCCGCGATGATGTTTGCAATGATGAGTTCGGCAGGAGGTGCCCCCGCACATGCCGTGAGCAGGTCGCTCTCAAAGACGGCAACATTGTGAACACCGTTCTTATGGATATTTTCCTCTGCGACGGAGACGGCAACGGGATCGTAGTCCATCGCGATGATCTCGCCTGCGCCGAGTTTGGAGGCGGCAATGGAGAGAATTCCCGAGCCGCAGCCCACATCGTAGACGCGCATCTTCGGACATACGAGATGCTCAAGCCAGCGCAGGCACATCGCAGTCGTTGCATGCGATCCCGTGCCGAATGCCGCACCCGGATCGAGATCGATGACGATCTCATCCCCCGTGGGCGTATACTCCTCCCACGTTGGGCGCACGACAATCCTCCGACCGATCTTCTCCGTATGGATATATGCCTTCCAGGTCTCTGCCCAGTCCTCATCAGCGACAAACGTATGCGAAATCGCACCTGCGCCGATGGGGACATCTGCACGGCGCAGATTCTCCACACGCTCCGCAAGCGTCAGGAGACTGCCCTCCAGACGCTCATCCTCTGCCAGATAGGCGCGTACGGTTACGGTCTCCGTATCCTCTGCGCGCGGCAGATCGGTATAGTCCCAGAGTCCCGCATCAATGTATTCATTCACAAGAGACGGATCATCGATCTCCGTCCCTGCAGCGCCGAGTTCCATCAGGATGTTCCCAATGAGATCCGCGCCCTCATGCGTCGTCACGACGCTCACCTGTGCCCAGCGCATTCCATCGCCCCCTGCATCTTGTCCGGACATCTTTCTCTCATTGAGATTTATTATACCGGAAAAAGATTGGAAATGCGATAGATTTTTTCATCTGCTGCGGTTCAGGAGAGGATGAAAAAAGCCGCCGCACATTTTATGCAGCAGCTTCCTCTCAGGCAGATCCGCTTAGAGATCCGCCTGCCAGAGACCATGCAGGTTGCAGTACTCGAGTACCTTCACCGGCGCGTCGCCGTCTGCAAGGCGGAACGTCGCCTCGGGTGCATCCGCCGCCGTGAGGTTGACGCGCTGTACGCCCTTCTTCGTTACAAGAATGACGCATGTAATCAGATGCTCCTCTGTCATCGGATGGGCGACCGCACCGACGCTCACGTGCACCTCATTCTTCGCCGCATCGTAGGTCGCAACGGGAACGTGCTTCTCCTTCGCCGCATCCACCGTATTCGGTGCGATTGCCTTGAGCTCCGTGCCATTGACGACGAGATTCAGAGCCTCATCACCGTAGACCTCGATCAGATGCTTCTTGTCTGCAAGATAAAATACTGACATAGTTAACCCTCCTATTGCGGAAGAACCGAAACGATTCGTCTTCCTTTCACTAAAATACACAGCAAAGTACAAATAAAAAATGTGGAGTCTGAAAGAAGCGATAGATATGATCTATTTTGTCTTTCACGAATAATAATTCTCCACAAAATAATATTCTCCTTCTTTTCTTCAAAAAATTTTTCGAGAAAAGAATTATTTTTTTTCACGCTCGTTCTCATCGATAAAATCCTGCACGAGGTAGCGCGGACGTCGCTTGACCTCGAGGTAGATCTTTGCGACGTACTCACCGATGACGCCGATGGAGAGGAGGATGAGTCCGCCGAGGAACCAGAGCGATACGACAAGGCTCGTCCATCCAACGATGGTCTCCCCTGTGAAGTGCCGCACAATCGACCATATGAGCATCCCCCCGCTGATCAAGGAGATGCACATCCCCATCTGCGAAATGAGGCGGATGGGGCGTGCCGAGAGGGAGGTCACACCCTCCCATGCGAACGCAGCCATGCGTCGCCACGGGTATTTCGAGTCGCCCGCAAGGCGCTGTCTGCGCGTGTAGTAGACGATATCGTGCGTGAGACCGATCATGGGCACGATGCCGCGCAGGAAGAGGTTGACCTCCGGATACTCCGCAAGCGCGGCGAGTGCCCGTCGATCCATCAGGCGGAAGTCCGCATGGTTGAACACGATGTCCGCCCCGAGGGCGCGCATGGCACGGTAGAAGGTCTCTGCAGTAAAGCGCTTGAGAAAGGTGTCCGAGGTGCGGTTCTCGCGCACGCCATAGACAATGTTTGCACCCGCTGCGTGCTTTTCCAGCATGGCATCAATCGCATCGATATCATCCTGCAGGTCAGCATCCATACTGATCGTCACATCCGCATAGGGGCGCACGGTCATGAGACCCGCGAGCAGCGCATTCTGGTGCCCTTCATTGTGTGCGAGATTGATCCCAGAAAAGAGAGGGCTGCGCTCCGTACAGCGGCGAATGAGTTCCCATGTACGGTCACGACTGCCATCGTTGACGAAGGCGATGCGGCTCTTCGCACCGACCTTGCCCGCGTCCATCAGCTGTCTCAGCTTTCGCTCCAATTTATCTGCCGTATCAGCCAGCACTTCCTGCTCGTTGTAACAGGGCACAACGAGATAGAGGACAGGGGTACTCATTCCTTATCATCCTTAAAGATACAGAGTCCATCGCGCTCCTCAACGAGCTGCCAGTTCTCCGCGCCCAATTCCTTCATCATCTTTTTATACATAAATTCACGCATGATGATGTATTTCGGGCGCGCATCCGCGCGCAGTGCCGCAAGCGACTCCGCATGGTTCGTATCCGCCTCAATGCCCGGGATATCCGTGTAGAGCATGACGCCCGGGCGCAGCTGCTTGTCGATGTAGAGGGCACGCCCCTCCGCCTCAGCAGCGGCATGATAGTTCGCCGCATAGTGGAGCGCGACCTGTTTGACACTGAAATGCCCCTCGATCGCGGGCATCATAAAGCCGAAGGCAATCACCATTGTCACCACACCCGCAGTGACGTGCAGCCATGCTGCGGCAAAGAGGTTGTGCGATGCCGTAATGGTGTAAACAATCGCCGTTCCGAGAACGAGCGTGATCACACCGAGCCAGAGACCGCCCTCGGCGAGCGCCGCGAGGCTGTCTCCGCTCATCAGCCAGCCCAGGCCGAGCAGGAGGAACATGAGCGCGCTCCCGCCCGCCCACGCGAAATGCGTCTGCCGCCAGTCGTCCAACATACGAGCGAGATTCCACCCGATGATGGTCGAGAGTGCTGGCGTCAGCAGAAGCATATAGGAGACCTGTTTCGTCTTTGCAATCGAGAAGAATACGAGGACGAAAATCCACCACACCTGAAAGAACGTAAGCTGCTGCGCCTCCTCGCCAAAACTGTGGCGGAAGGCATTCTTGACCGACTGGATGAGGATGCCCGTCCATGGGAAGAAGCCGAGGATGAGGACGGGCAGGTAGAACCACCAATGCGCACGCACGGGATGCAGCGGTGCCGTAAATCGGCTGATGTTGTGGAACCCGATGAACTCGTAGATGAACGCCATGCCGTGCACCTCGTACATATAGAGATACCATGGCAGCCCCACGGCAACGACAAGGAGAAGTCCCCGCAGAATGTGCATGCGAAAGAGCTGCTCAAGCTGACGCGTCGCGAGCAGATAGAAGAAAACGATCCCCGCAGGAAAAACGACCCCAATCGGTCCCTTTGTCATCACAGCAATCCCGCAGGCGAGGTACATCAGCCAATACTGTCGATGAATGAATGAGAAGAGTGCTGCCGTCATAAAGAAGAGCAGCGTCGAGTCCGTCACGGACGCCTTGCCCATATACATGAGGATGATGCTCGTCCCCATGACAA
>ERZ773083.619-NODE-619-length-27729-cov-10.020886_pt1 | contig 27729 bp, 34 predicted proteins | sample MGYA00511465_ERZ773083 | MGnify/ENA primary metagenome ERZ773083 (study PRJEB29015, sample SAMEA2738001) | human oral metagenome | biome: human oral; feature: human-associated habitat; material: dental | place: China | collected 2060 ... | reverse complement strand
CCGATTTAGCTCAGTTGGTAGAGCAACGCACTCGTAACGCGTAGGTCACAGGTTCAAGCCCTGCAATCGGCATTTTTGGAAGTGTAAAGAAAAACAAAGAATATTTAAATTGTTAGTTTAAAGGCAATCATCACAAATTAGCTTTTTAAAATAGGTTAGTATTTTTGGAATCTTTGACCAAAGTGTGACCAAAATTTGACCAAAAATCAATGAATATAGAATAAAGTGGATCAGGAAACTGGTCTATTTTATTTTGTAGTTATTGGACAAAAGTAGTTTATTTCAGCTTGACAAACATACGCATAATGTGTATAATAATAAGTGTAAGGAGGTAACGACTATATATGCCACTTACAGGTAAAGAAATGGTGAAACTGGCCCTTGAGAATGGATGGGTTGAAGTTCGTCAAAGGGGTAGTCATCATCATTTTAAGAAAGAGGGTTTTTCATATCTCGTCACTATTCCAGTTCATGGAAATGAAGATTTGGGAAAGGGATTGGAAAGAAAGATTCTCAAAGATTTAGGATTGTAAGTCTTACATTCCTAAGTCTTTTGCATTGGAGGTAGAAGAATGTTAAAAACATATCCAGCTATATTTCATAAAGAAGGAACAGGATATTGGGTAGAATTCCCAGAATTTGGTGGTGGTACAGAAGGAAAAAATATTGAGGAAGCAATGAAAAATGCTCGTGAAATGCTTGAAAATGTTTTAGCTTCTTATATCGATGAAGGGATGGTGCTACCTACACCCAGTGATATTTTAAAAATTGAGGTTTCAGATGGTTTTGTATCAATGATTCAAGTCGATCCTGCGCCTTTTGTGAGAAGTAACAAGGCAATTAGGAAGAATGTGACCGTTCCTGAATGGTTAGTTCGTCTTGCTGATCGAGAAAAGATTAACTACTCAGAAGTGCTGGCGCAAGCGCTAGAGAAAAAATTGCAAGTTTGATTTTAAGGAATAGTTATTGATGCTTAAGGAGATAGAATATGGAAATCAAAGAAATAAGTTATCAGGATAGAGTTCCCAAAAACATGATTTCAAAGTTTAATTATTTTGTGAAAGATTTTTTGAAGGAGTACTCTGATCAGCTAGATGAAATAGAAGCTGGTAAAAGTATGACAATCAATAAAGAATATGAAGGGGATTTGGAAGTTTATTTTGTGAAGTTTAGGTTTTATAGAAAAGGTGGGGGATTTTTTACAGGATACTTAAATAATGAAATAGAAGTAACTTGTAATGATGAGTTTTGGGGAAATGTTATTTTAGAATAAAAAGTGAAGGAAAATGAAGCATTCCTTGATATTTGATTCGTTTTTTGGGTTGAAAAGTTTCACCAGGTATTCAAAAATTATTCGGAAATAGAAAAAATAACACTATCTTAGATAATGTTATTTTTTTTGTTTTCATTATAAAATTGTGTAGCTATTTCTTTAACGTAGTTTTCATATTTAGCTGGAATGTCAGCATTTATAAGGTAGTTTTGAAAGTTGAAACTATCATCTATAGGATATTCATTATTGACTAAACTCATGAAGTCAAGGATTCGTCCTTTTTCGCTTTCATTTTCTATATGATTTCTGAATGTGTCTATCTGAGAAAGTGAGTTGTTGCAGTCGTCATTGATTAGATGGTGTTTTTCATGAAGAAGGACATTTATTTTTTCAATATCACTTGTGTCAGATCGAAGAAAGATAAAGTGTTTATTATTTGCAAGTACATATCTACCTTTACTTGATAAGTTCTTAAGAGTGATAACTTTGCAATTTAATTGTTCAATCTCTTTTATAACTTTGTTTAGATTCATAGTTATTTCTTATTAGAAAAGTAGTCTTTTAGAAAGTTTTTGATGATTTCTCTGTCGTTATCTGTGATGGGTGTACCATCATAAGCAACTGAATTATCAATAGCGTTGTCTATGTCAGCCTCTAAGTTACGATCAGGAATATCTGTTTTACCTAGTAAGTAGTCTATTGAAACATTGAAGAAGTTTGCTAGTTTTTCAACCATATCATGTTTTGGTTTTCGTTCTCCTTTTTCGTAAAAGGCGATATTTTGTTGACTTGTGTTTATAGCTTCAGCAAGTTCCTTTTGAGTTATATTAGCTTTATTACGAAGTTCTTTTAGTCTGATTTCAAGCATATTTTATCTCCGAAAAAAAAATAAAAAAATTTTAAAAAAACTATTGACTTCTAACAACAAAAGTAGTATTATATATTTAACAACAAAAGTTGTTAAAGAAAAAAGTTCTTTGAAAATTTAATAAAAAACGTGTCAGACAACAACGAATCATTGACTAACACGATTAAATGTAGCAATTTAATTATACGTGAATTTTAAGAAAATGTCAAGTTGAGTCTAAACGTGGGTGTTTCGTCCTTTCGCCTCAGGAGATAAGAAAAGGGAACTGACGGCTGTGGTACAGTCAATGATACTTCTTAGAAGGTAGCTAGAGTGAGATAGTGAGGTCTATGTGTTGTATGGTCGGTGTGTGAGAGTAAATTCTTGCTAATGCCTTTGGGTAAGAAAGAGGGGATATTGAGTTATCCTTAAATTTGTGACCTTGGCGAAGGTAGTAAGCTGAGAAGCTGAAAGTATGCGAAGATAAGAGCATACATTTTATTATGCTATATTCTATTGAAAAAAAACGTAAAAAGGCTTTGAAATAAGCCTTTTTATTTTTACAAAAATTAACAATAACTAGATTTTTATAAAACAGGTTTTGTCCTGATAAGAATTGAAAGTATTGTTAGTTTTCACAAGGGAATCTACTATATTCCTTTATGTAAATTAACAATATGAGTAGAGGTGTTGGAAATAGAAAATGAGGTAACAAAAATGATAAACGTATCAAAAGCATTGATTTTATATAGAGAAAGAAATAATAAGTCAGAAGAAGAAATTGCTACTTATTTAGGTATTCAAAAGAAAGCATATAAGCGCTATGAAAGTGGAGATCGAGAGCCTAGTATTGATAAACTTTACAAGCTAGCAAAGTATTATAATTGTACGATTGATGATTTTATCAATGTTGATGAAAAATTCACTGTGAAACGTGAGGAAGTTTTATCAACGAAGGATTTAGATAATCTAGGTTGTCACCATCAGTTTTCTCATGGACTGGTAGCAATGTTGACTAAAGGAAAGAGTTATGAAGAAACAATTCGCTTTTCTGATGATGATAAGACAAAATATGTTTATAAGAGTGAAGTGAAGCGATTTTTACTTGACCTAGCTGAGAAGATTGAGTAGTAGGAAAGAGGTGTGTTAAAATCGAAGAATATGGTTATAAAGAGGGTCAAGGTTTAAGAACTTATTCCGAAGAATGGATCATAAAAGAGTATAACCGAATTTATAGTAGATTCTGTTGGAATTTGAAAATCTATGCTCATGTAAAAAATGGTGCTGATGTTTATGTATCTTCAAAAAAATGTTGTGATGATTTGTATTATCAGTTGTATGCTGTAGGTCAACTTACACGAAGTTATTACAGTAAGATTATGTCTAAGATTGAAAGAACGTATAATCATTTCAGAGAAGATGGAGTGATTATTGAATTTTAAAATAAGAAGATTTATTCTTAGCTAGATATGATATAATGTATATAACATTTTAAAAAGGGGATATTTGAATGAAATATAAAAAGTCAATAGCTTTTTTATCAACTGCTATTTTGTTGGCATTTAGTAGTGCTGTTCATGCTGATTCTGCAAGACAATCTAAGATTAAAGAATTAGATAGTCAAAGAAGTGAACTTGCTAAGAAGAACGGTGTTACTGGTTATTTAGCTGATGGTCGTTGGTATTCACTTGTTGAATCTGAGAATAAGGTTGATACCTTGAAGAAACAAGTTGAATCCTTGAAAGTGCCATATAGTGAAAAGAATACTATTAAGGTAAGTTCGGAGTATACTAAGGCTTTGAAAGATAATTTTAATTTAAAGAAAAGTGAAGGTGAACGAGAACGAGCAGAAGAAATACTAAAATCTGAAAGTGCAAAGTTAGTATTGCAGAAGAATAACTTTGTAACGGTTGCTTCTGATGAAGTAGAAGTTTATGATGTGGATAATCTTCCTAAAGATGTAGTGATCGAGTTGAATTATTTTGCCTTTGATATGATAAATCAAGTAAGAAGGCAAATGGGAACTCCTGAATTAACTCTTGCTCAATCGTCTATTGATTTTGCTAGTAAACTTTCTGTTAAGGTAAAGGAAGCTAATAGAGGAATTTCGGATTGGCACTATGTGAAGGGAATCAATGAGGTTGCTAGAGAATACGGATTGCCTACTTCTAGTAAGGAAGATGAAGAAAAAGAGTATGGTTATCAATATTATGAAAATAGTGTAGGGTATTCTTCGGGTTCGAAACAATCTACTAAAGCTGAATTAAAGCGTGCTATCTATGATGGAATTTTAAGATTTCTTTATGATGGTGATGAATTTCTTCATGCCAATTCTATTTCAGGTTTAAATTGGGGTGAACCTAGTAAGGTTGAATATTTTGGATTTTCAATGAATCTGTTGAAAGATGGTACAGAAATGAGTTTTATCACTGTTTCTGATGATCAACTTTCAAAATCAACTAAGAAGAATTTTAGTACAAAAACTCCTGCGAATACTGCAGAAAGTAACAGAAAGTCAATTCTTGGAAAGAAAGAAAAAGAGTTGGAATCTGAAAAAGGTAAGCTGGAAAAATTACAAGTTTCTTATAAAGAATATGAAAAGATTTCTAAGGAAATTGATAGGTTAAATGAAGAGGAAGAAAAAGAAAAGGAGAGAATAAGAAAGGAGGAACAGAATAAGAAGAATTCTGCTAGTACGAAATCTTCTCAATCGACACAAAAACAGGATAAACCAAAAACGAATGCTTCATCACCGAAACAGGGGAATTCATCTGTTAGTAAGAATGGTTGGTTAAAAGAGAATGGTTCTTGGTATTTTTATAATGCTGGCAAACGTTTGACTAATACATGGCAAGGTTCATATTATTTGAAGTCAGATGGTAGAATGGCTGAGAGTGAGTGGGTATATGATCCATCTTATAAAGCATGGTACTATTTGAATGAGAACGGTATTTATGTTAAAAATATATGGCAAGGTTCATATTATTTGAAGTCAGATGGAAAGATGGCAGATAAAGAATGGGTTTATGATTCATATTATGGCTCATGGTTCTATTTGAAGTCAGGTGGAGATTATGTCAATCATCAATGGTTGAAGATTGATGGTGTATGGTATTATTTTAAGAGTGGTGGCTATATGGTAAGCAATGCTTGGCAGGGTAGCTATTATCTCAAATCTAGTGGTGCTATGGCTGTGAATGAATGGGTTTATGATTCATATTATGGTTCATGGTATTATTTGAAATCTGATGGTTCTTATGCTCGTAATGAAATTGTTCAAGGTAAATATCGTGTGGACTATTCAGGGAAATGGGTTTGATTTAGGTAAAAGTCAGTTTGAAACTGGCTTTTTTTGTTTGTAGAAAAGGAGAAAAAAGATGATTTTAATTGTGTTTAAGCGATCTCGTTCACCATCTTAAAAATGAGGTTAGAAAAAAAATAAGATAATGATTTAAAAAAAAGGAGAAATATTATTTAATGTTAAAATCACAAGAATTTAAAACTTATGGTTCAATCCGTAAGACAAAAGTAGCTGGTGCATGTGGAGTTATTCTTGCACTTGCAATGTTGGGTATGGTAGTTAATGGTACTGTATCGGCTGATGAAGTTTCAACTGATAAACCTGTTGCTGTTGAGAAGAAAAGTGAGGTAGATGTTCCTATTTCTCATGATTCTCTTGACAAAGCTGTAAAAGAAGCGAAAGAAGTTGGTGTCAAGGTAGAAGTTGTCGCTGTTCAGGATAAAGGAGTTGCAACTTCTGAAACTGTTGCAGAAAAGCAAAAAGAAATTGAAGCTGATTATGTGAAGCAGGAAAAAGAAGTTGAAAAAGCAACTGCTGACTACACAAACGCTAAAACTAACAATGAAGCCGAGCGTAAGGCGATTGAAGCAGAAAATAAGCGTATCGCAAAGGATAACGCTGAAAAAGAAGCTACTTACAATAAAGCTGTGGCAGATCAAAAAGCCTTTAATGAACAGGTAGAAAAAGAAAATGCTGATCTTAAATCTCAGTATGACAAGAAGCTGGAAACATATAATAAAGAATTAGCTGTTTATAATAAGCAGAAAGAAGAACTTGCTAAGAAAGGTTTGAAAGCTGAAAAACCTAATGTTAAGATTTATGGTGATTATGACGAAAGCCAACGTGGTAGTGTAAACTATTATAAGAAATTTACTGCTTCTTTTGAAGGTGTTGAAGGTTTACTGAAGGTTAAAGATTATATTGGTTTGCATAGTGATACAACTATTACTGGTAGTCGTGCTGATTTAATTAAAAATCCTTCTGGTTATTTTGGTCAAATTTATAACCCTAAGAAGGGAGATTCTTTTACATTACATAATGTAGCTGAAAATGAAAAAGGTGAGAAAATCTCTGCTCGTTTCACATTTAATGATGTTGAGGCTGAATGGCAGGAAAATGGAAAGCCTTTATCAACTACAAAAATCACGATTCATAAGCTAGATAATAGTGGTTCTATGAATTTTGTTTATGGAAACTTAGTTCAATTTAATACTAAGATTGAGTTTTATCTTGAAAAAGATAATAAGAAAGTAACTCTTGCTGTTGTTTCTATGTTTAATGATGTTGACTATGGACAAGAGTTGAATTTGACTTATGAAGATGGTACAGAAGGTATTGTTTTGAATCCTGATGGTTCTGATGTGAAGAAGGTTAAGCGTGATGGCAAGGATTTTTATAAGGGTGAATATAAAACTCCTTGGACTTCTGATGTACCTGAATTGGGAGTAAAGGCTGGAGATCTTGGATATGCTAATGTAAAAGATGAAGCTGATATTCCTCGTGGTTCTATTTTATCTGTTGGATATGGTTCTACTTTGAATTTTGTTTACCATAATGGTGAAGGAGTTCATTCAGCTAAAAAAGTTGAATTGGAACGGAAATGGGCTTATGATAAGGCAAGAGCAGAAGGGAAAGATTTACCTTCTGATGAAGAAATTTTTAGTGGAAATGGTTGGGCTGTAGGAATTTTTGGTAAGGCAAGTGCTACTGTACCAATTAATGTTTTGAAAAAGCCACCTGTTAAGCCTGTATTGAAAGAAAAGGACACTAAAGAAATTCCAAAACCAAAATTGGAAAAACCAAAAGAATTGCCTGAACGGCCAAAAGCGCCTACAGTAAAAGTGAACTATTCACGCTTGCGTGTGAAACCATCAACTCCAAAACCTGTTAAGGCTATTGTTGATACATACGGACATAATATTGATGGTGCTAATACATTTGATAAGAATGTAAAATTTAGTTTGACAACTGACTACAAACCATATTCAACGTTTACTGCTGATTCAAAAAATGTAGCTAAAACATGGGCTATGGTTGATGATGTTCAAGATGGTGCATATCAAGTAGATGAAAGTAAAATCACTATGAAGGATTCTGCAGGTAAAAATGTTAAGGATTTGTTCAAGATGTACCATGTTTTGTCGGATAAGGAACGTACACAAGAAATTCAAAACATTTTGAAGGAAGCTGGTTTGAATCCAAAAGGTGAGTTCTATATGTTTGTAGCGAAAGATTCTGCTTCATTCTATAAGAACTATGTAAAACAAGCTAAGAATATCACGATTGATCTCCCTGCTCGTTTGCTTGTTAAGAAGGCTGAGTTGGTGAAAAATGACTTTTATCAAGTTGATTATGGAAATAGCTATATTTCTAACTTGGTAACTGTTCAAGTTCCTGATGTGAAGCCAGAGAAGCATGCACTTGATAAAACAGGTAAAAATGTTCTCGATGGTAAAGAGGTGCTGGTAGGAGAGTTCATTCAATATCTTCTTGATGGTGTCACTGTTCCTACAAAACATGATACACTTTATCAGTATGATGGTATTGATAAGTTAGATGTGAAGCATGATCGCTATACTGGTAGCTGGAAGGGTATCATTCGTGGTACAGAATATGTAGCAGGAAAAGATATGGTGTTACCATATGATGTAGTTCTTTCTGATGGAAAAGTTGTTAAGGCTGGAGATAAGATTGCTAAAGGCTCTGTCTATGCCTTCCAATTCGAGTTTGACCAAAGTACAAATTCTGAGTTCATCAGGAAGATTGTTAAAGTTTTCTGGAATGAAAAAGACGGTAAGTGGGCTTATACCATTGATAAAGAGTTCTTGAACTCTCTTGGAGTACAAGGAACGTTTGACGCTGATTTTTATATCGAAGTTGAACGTATAGCAAGTGGTGATGTTGAGAATACGTTTGTTAATATTGTCAATGGTCAAGAAATGGAAGCGAGAGTCACAACTCATACTCCTGAACCTTTAAAACCACAAGAACCTAAAAAACCTTCACTTCCGAATACTGGAACAGCTTCTAGTATGCTTGGATTTGTTGGTACTGGTATCTTGTCTATGCTAGGTTTAGTGGGTGTGAAGCGTAAGAAAGATTAAGAATGTTGTCTATAGGACGGTAAGTATACAGGAATTATCGTCCTTTTATTTTTAAAAAAGAAAAAAATGTAAATAGAAAAGGAAATTGAAAAAATGGCAAAAATTAAAAAACTCCCTGTGGGATTGAATGTGATTGGTACTAAAGTTGTTGTTAGTCCAAAATTTCGTGAAGTAGTAAATGGTTCGTATGATGATTTTGTACCTTTCCGAGAATTTGAGATTTCAGGGGAAAATCAAAGTACGGTAACTATTCGTGTATATGGATTGGCTAATTCTGATGTTCCAAAAACAAGAGGTCTTACATTTGTTAAGTCTGTTTCAGGGCTTAATATGGTGACACGTTTGGTTGGTACAAAAGAAGAGATTCAATTTGAAGCAACTGAATTGCGTTTTGAGAAATAAATTATAGAAAATAGGAGAAAAAAATAATGGCTTTTAGTATTCGTAAATTTAATAATGCAGAAATCCCTGTAAATGCAAAAGAATTGCTTGGTAAACTGGTATTTATCAGTTTTATTGAAAACTTTAAAATGGTAGATGGTTCGCCTGTTGATTATCCAACGCATGCAGAAGTTTTCTCAGATAAGATGCAAGAAATTATTCCAATTAAATTGGAAGAAGGTATCTCTGTAGAAGATATTCCTATGATGTCTGAAGTTGAACTTGTTGGTGATGCCACTATTTGGATTTATGATGATTCATATACAATTTCACGTGGAAATAACAATGTTTCTGAGGTCAAAGGACATGCTTTTGCTTTGCGTGCTGAAAATGTTAAACGTGTAGGTGGTGGCCAACCTAAACAAGAGCAGAAGCAGGAACAGAAGCAAGAACAAAAACAGGAACATAAGGGATAATTTTTAAAGGAGAAAAGATATGAGTTTATTTCCTACTTATAGAGGAGTTAGGATTTTTCCTTTTATGGAAAAATTAAGATATTTTATCTTTTCTTTTTTCTTTTTGTTGTTTAGTCCAATACTAGCTTTATTTGTCTATTCAAATTTTGAGAAAGTCAAGAATGTAGATATTTTTTCTATTGTTGTTTCGGTAGTTATACTGATTTTGATAATCGCTTTAAGTATTTATTTGACCTGGCTTTCTCAAGAGCGAGTATTCTATTTTCAAAAGAGGGGAAGGGAATCTACTCTTGCTTTCTTTTTGAGGGAAAATGGCTATACTTATACTAAAAAAGTTAAGACGGATTCAGGAACTAGAGATAAAATTGTTTTTCCTGTTGTTTACATGAAGCAAAATCGTTATGATTTGGAAATTGCTTTTAAAATGGCTGGGAATAAGTTTCAAGATAAGTTTAAAAAGATTGGTAGTGAACTTGAAACAACGTTCTTTATGGATTTTATGGAAGTTCAAGATGATATAAAGTTTAAAACATTTAAATTGGCGTATTCGGCTTTTCAAAATCGAATCAAGGTAACTGATGTGGAGTATTCTGATAAGGGTATTCAACTGATGAAAAATCTGTATTGGAATCCTATTGATGATCCTCATTTACTTGTTTGTGGTGGTATTGGTGGTGGTAAAACGGTATTACTGAGAACATTGATTCGTGCCATGGCTAAAGTTGGAGTGACGGATATTTGTGATCCAAAACAAGCAGACTTTGTGACTATGGCAGAACAGAAAGCTTTTGAAGGTCGTATTTCTTATCAGGTCAATGATATTGTTGAAATGATTGAAAGGGCTGTTGGTATCATGTTTGCTCGCTATGCTTATATGCGACAAAAACGTGAAGAAAATGGCGATAAGGACTTACGTAAATTCTATGAGTATGGTCTTGAACCTTATTTCTTGGTTTGCGATGAATACAATGCTTTGTGTGCTATGCTTGATTTTCAAACTAGACAGCGCTTGGATAATGCTATGGGCCAATTCTTATTACTTGGAAGGCAAGCTGGCTGCTTTGCAGTTATAGCTATGCAGAAGCCTTCAAGAGAAGATTTAGGTTCAAAACTACAAGCGAATATCAATTTCCGAATTTCTGTTGGTCGATTGGATGAGGTTGGATATGATTTGGCCTTTGGAGAAGTCAATAGGAATAAAGAATTTAAGTATGTGAAATATCTTGGTGGTAAACGAGTATATGGTCGTGGGTATGCTAGTGTATATGGAGAAGTCGCAAGAGAATTTTATTCTCCTTTGTTAGAAAAGGGATTCTCTTTTACTGATGAATATGAGAAGATTGAACGACGAGAAAATCCTTTCAATCCTTTGGAAAATCCTGATGCTCAATTATCTGAAGAAGAAAAAGAAAATCTTCAAGCTGAAATGGAAGCACAAGAGGAATTACAAAAAGGGGAAGTCAAAAAGGCAAGTCCTGAATTGATCCAGGAGTTGATGTCTAGTAAACAAAAAGAAAGTGGAAATGATTTAGTAAAAACGTTTGCGTTTTCTAAAGAAATTGGTGTGTCTGCTGGTTCAATGAAGAATTTGGTAGATAAGTTAGATGGTATTTTAGAATTTGAAAAGGAAGATAATGTAGTGTACCTGAATGAGATTCAAAGAAATATTATAAAGGATTTGTTTGAATTGAAACAGAATACAAGTCAAAATTGGAGTGAGATTTTGGAAGATTTTCCTTTTGATGAATATGGTTTTTAGTTAGTTTTGAGGGGATTTCCCCCTCTTTTTTTGGTTACTGTGCTAGTTGGTGCAATCCAGCTTGCTAGTAGCTAGTAGCAGGAGCGAGGAAGCGAGTGCGACGAGCGACTGCGTGTACTAGCGTGTACTAGCAGGCTGGATTGTGCGAATTAACCCCCTATGACTAATAGGGGGGTAGAAGATGTGCGTAGAAGCATAAAGCCTTGATAATACTGACTTTTTGGCTTCAAAAAATGCAACACTATTGAAAAGTAAGGAGAGATATGGAATTTGAGAATCTAAATAAGGTGCAAAAGATGTACGCTTTTTCAGATCAAGAAATGTCTAACTATTTAGAAATAGATAGGGCAACATTGTATAGATGGAAAGAAGCTGGTGAGATTCCTGAGTCTTATGACTCGAAAGTGAATGCATTGATTGCTTTTAAGGAAGGTGTGCGAGATAGTGGATTTTCTTTGGAAGGGAAAGTTGACTATGTGAAGGTTACGTTTAAAACACAAGATTATATTGATGTGATAGCTAAAGTATTGTGCCTTCAAAATAAGCCATTTCTTGAAGAAGAAAAGGGTGGTTCAGGATATGATACAAAATATACTTTTCAAAATATCAATCTTTTCATTTCAAAGAAAAGGGAAGATATGGGCTGTATGATTGAGTTAAAAGGTCAAGCATGCAGACAGTATGAGTGGTATTTTGAGAATGAGCAGAAGTCAAGTTGGAGAGATTTCTTTATTCGTTGTTTCGAGTATGAATGTGCCATTTCACAAGGTGAAGGGAAATTCATGAATATTCCTCGGCTTGATATTGCGCTAGATGAAAAGTATAACGAAAATGGAAATTTTGAACTTGGTAAGCTGGTTGACCTTTGGGATAGTGGTTTGGTTGAAAGTCGATTGACAATGAAGCAGATTGAAGATAATGGTCAATATGGAAAAGCAAAAACGATTTACTTTGGTTCTCGTCAGTCTGCTTACCATTTCTGTTTTTATCAGAAAGATATTGAGCAGGCAAAGAAACTTGGTCTTGATATAGATTTGATTCATTCGTCATTGAAATTCAAAAATCGTTATGAAGTAAGAATGTGTGATGATGTCGCTTTGGACTTTGTTAGAAAATCCTTGAATGAAAAAATTGATATGGCTAGACTTGCTGTTTGGGTGATAAACAGTAAGATAAAAGTCTTTGAAAGAATGAATGGCGATAAAGTTTTGAATCGTGAGTGGTATTCGCTTTTAGGTGAAGTTGATAGAATTGGTTTTTCAACTGCACCTGTAGAAGTAGGATTTTTTGATAAACAGTATAAGTGGTTAAGTGTTGATGTTGCGCCATCAGTAATTGCAATAAGAGAATGGGAGAAGATAACTGGGGACTATAAATTAGATGGTATTTTTTCAAGTGGAGAAGTTAGTGAAAAAAATCGGAAGAAATTAGAGCAAGCGAGGGTTGTTTTTGAGAAAGATTTACAAAAAAATAGGTACTGATTCTGTAGTAGTAAATAACAGTAACTTGGTATGTTCAACTGATCGTGGGTTAAAATCAATTAGTCATTATTTACCATCATTTGAAGGAAATGAAAATTTGACTGTGATTCCTATAGAATCTGAGCGAATGTTTTTGCCTTATTTTAGGAACTATGTTATTGATTGGCTAAGAATGCCTGATGAAGTAAATGCGATTCTTGATATTAAGAAAAAAGCAGATTGAAAGGATAAGTATATGAAAAATGAGGAGAAAAAAGTTGTTGGTAGTTTGTTGGCGCAGAAAGTTTTAAAAACTGAAGTTATTAGTTCAGAAGAAGAGTTTGCATTTTGTGTAGGTTTAGTGTTGGCTTCGCTTTTAGTTATACTACTTCTTACTATGCTTATAACAAAATGGAGTTTTTTTGATTTATTTGTGGGTGTTTAGCTATGAGTAAGAAAAAAATTACTGATGAAAAACTGAGGAAGTTGGTCTTTTTAATTCCTGCTCGGTATTTCTATGAAGGGGTTGTGACAAGTGATAAAGCTAGAAATTATCAAGATTATATAGATATTCAATGTCAAACCTATAGAAAGACTAAAAATCGCAAAGACTGGCAAGAGGTAAAAAGACTTACTAAAGAGTATGATGAGTTTTTAGCAAATGAAGTAGATATTAAGCGAAAGTTGTTGTTATTTGGGTTGATGAAACGTGATCAGAAAGAAAGACAAAATATGTATTTGTTGCTGGTTAAGAAATATCATTTAGAAAGATGGACTTAAAAATGGGTGAAATTGTTAAGATGATTTTTAAAATCATACAATATCTGATTTTAAACTCTATTTTAGGATTGGCTGTATCTGTACTTTTTTATGTACTGATAGGGAGTGTGAGATTTTCTATTATGATATTTATTTTGTTTTTTATAGGAGGGTTAGTTTTTGAATGAAAATTAAAAAACGTTCACCAGCTTAGTTGCTGGATAATGAAAAAAATAAAGAAAAAATGAGGTATAAAAAATGGCATTACAAGGAAAAGATAAACAAGTTATTGAACTGTCGAATGAACTTGCTAAAAAATTGAAGTCAAAAGAATTTGATTTAGCTTGGAAGCATGCTGGTGAATTGAGTTCGCTTCTTAAAAATGATGAAGAATTGCAACTACCGTATCAGGTTATTGAGTGTATCAAGAAAGATCTTTCTAGTTACTATGCAATGAATAAGGAATTGAATAAGGTAACAACTCGTGCCTTTGCGATTGGTTCTAGTTTTGAGCGTTCAGCTTCAATTTAGTTGAAATGATGAAGGAAGTCAAGTTTGGCTTCCTTTTTTTGTGGAAGGAGAAAAAATGAGTATTAAAGTTGTATATAACAAATTTTCTGATGTATGTAAGCATTACACTTTTGGGAAAAAACTTCTTGACGAACCTCAGAAAATTATTGATCGCTTAGATGAACATTTTGACGGTGTGGAGTTTGAACAATTTGATGGTAGCAATCCTGACAATGTGTATGTCAATTCGTTTACAGAAGTTGATACGCAAGAAGCATTGATTGATTTTGCAGGTATTCTGAATCATGGAGAATATGAGCAGTTAGTCAATGAAGAACGTTTATCAGCTTATGTAGAAGAACATGAAGAAGAAATTGCTAGTCGTCTAGGTGATTCTTATGTCTTTTTAGGTCATGAGGGCGATAGCTGGTACTTTTTGCAATAAAGAGTGGTCGGTGTTGAATATGGCTTCAAGAGTGTTGATTAAGAATCCAAAGAATGGAAGGCAGGCTTGGTTTAGTTTGCCCTTATATTTTGGAAAGTTATCTCAAATTGGTTTGACTGGCTCTTATGATGAACAGATTGAAATTGTTGATTATGAGGGTTCAGGATTTATTGGTTATGGTCTATTTAGTGTTGCTGACTTGGAACAGTTAAATAAACAGGTAGAAGGTTAGTAAAGGAAGGTGAAAGATGGAATTAACAGCTTTGATTATGGATAATCGGTCAAAGAAGGCGAAACAATTTTCTTTGCCTGTTGCTCCTGAAAAAATCGCTTCTGAATTTGGATATGATAAAGAGGATATACTCTTTACGATTCAATCTATTGAAGAATTACCTAAACTGAAGGTAGAAGGTGCTACGTTATCAGATGTAAATAAACTTGCTAAAAATTTAGAGTTTGTTTACGAAGAAAAGGTCTTAACGTATATTGAATTGGGAAATACTGACCTATCAGATTTATTGAATTTTGCTTTTTTGGATTGTGCATTATATCCTGAAATTCATAACGATCTTCAGTTAGGAATGTATTTAGTTAAGGAAAATGGTTTTAATTTAGCCTTGTTTCTAAAATATTTGGACTATGAAAAATATGGTCATGATGTTCGTTTAGAAGAAGGTGGTAGCTTTACTGATAGAGGTTATTTTTTACCTAAAGCAGATAGGCTTTAAGAATCATAGGAAGGAGAAAACAAAAAAATGGATTTAATGGCTTTGGTTGTTTATAAAGGAATCGCTCGTCGTGTCCTGCTTCCAATTTCTAGTGAAGAATTAGCTGAACGCTTTGGCTATGAAGGTCAAGAAATTGAGGTTACGTTTGATTCGATTGAATCTTTACCTACTTTGAATTGCGAAGATTTAACTTTAGATTTAGCGAATAGGCTTGCTGAAAAATTGGAAGATGTAGAAGATTTTGTTGTTTTATCAGTTATTGAAACAGAATCTTCTGATCCTTCATACTTAGTTAGCTATGATTTTGATGGTTGCTGGGTATATCGTGGAATTTCAACGGATAGAGATTTTGGTAAATTTCTTATTGAGGAAGTTGGTGTAGAACTATCTAAGGAAAAGTTACTTTATTATTTCGACTATGAAAAGTATGGACGTGATGTTCGCCTTTCACAACGTGGGATTTTTGTTGATAAAGGTTGCTTTATAAAAAGAGGTTTTAATTGATTTAAATGATAGCAAAAAAAAATAAGGGTTTGTAAGGAGAAGAAATGGAATTAACAGCTTTAATCATGGATAAGCGGTCAAAGAAAGTAAAACAATTTTCTTTGCCTGTTGATGTGGAATATGTCGCTTCTGAATTTGGATATGATAGAGAAGATGTTACTTTTACTATTCAGTTTATTGAAGAATTGCCTGCTTTGAATTGTGAAGGTTTAACCTTGCATTTAGCGAATGAACTTGCTGAAAATTTGGAAAATGTAGATGAGGATATTGTTCTATCTTTTATTGAATCAGATAGTTCTGATCCATCATATTTAGCAAGTGTAGATTTTGATGATTGTAACTTATATCCTGATATTTCTACGGATAAAGAGTTAGGTGAATATCTTGTAGAGGAAGTTGGTGTAGAACTTTCTAAGGAAAAACTGATTCTTTATATTGACTATGAAAAATTTGGTCGTGATGTTCGTTTGGAAGAAGGTGGTAGCTTTGTAGATAAAGGTTACTTTGTATCGAGATGATAGCGAATATAAGAGTTTTGAGAGAAGGAAATTTTGAATTTCTCTGTGAACTGGATATCATGAAATTTACTCAAGAGCAGATTCTTGAAAGAATGAATGAAAGAGGGATTGATAAAGGTAACTTTCTTATTTGTGGTATTACAGATTGGGAAGTTGATAAAATCATGTCGCTTGAAGAGGTTTATTTACTGAAAAAAGCTGTACTGGAATTGTATGATGGTGACGAATTCATTGTGAAATTTCAATTACAGCGTTATGTTCCTGTAACTCAAATTGCGACTACATATTATAGATTCTGTTCTAAAGATGAAGTTAAGACAATGGTTGAGTTGACAAAAGAGTTAGATTATGAATCAGTTATCAATTACTTTTTTAGATGTGGAAGCTGGGTGACGGTATTTCAGGGATTCATAGATCAGGGAGAAGTTTTAAATACTCCTGCTGGATTTTATAGAAAGGTTGTTCTTTAAATTTTAAAAAAAGGAAGGAAATATATTGAGAAATTTTGAGTTGAAGAAACCACGAAAAGAAAAACAAAAGCAAGTCAAAATGAAGAAGGTAAGTCAAAAGAGATCGAATCAGATTTTTTTATTTGGCTTAGCTTTTTTTCTTTTTCTGTGTGGTTTAACAATGTTTATTTCAATCAAAAGTGCTGTTAAGGTAAATGAAAGATTATCGAATACAGCAGTTGTTGAAACAAAAAAAGAAACTGATCGTAAGCTGGAACAGTTTTTAGATGGATATGTAGCAAGATATTTTACCTATAATTCACAAGCTGGCTCGTCTGATGATGATGTTTCAAAACTGAATAACTATTATGGTAGTGTTCCTGATGTGAAGAATCAAGGTCAGTTGAAACAAGAAATGTCAGTAGTTAGTGCAAGAATGCTGACAGCTAAAGACGGTATCGCTGTTTATCGTGTTATTTATGATACGAAGAAAGATGATAAAAGTCAGCGTGTAGGGATTGAATTTTCGATTCCGTACGGTGAAAAAGATGGTAAATATTATGTAGCTGGTTTACCTTGGTTCTCACCTGTGAGTGATTTTAAAGCCGACGGAGTAGAAAAGGATAGTATGGTCTCTTTGATTGCTAAAGATGATTTAGAAGAAGGAAAACGCAAGAAATTGATTTCTTTCTTGGAACTATTCTTTAAGAACTATACGACAAGTCAAGCTAACTTGGATTTGATTTCAAAAGATATTAAGTCCATTGGGGGTGCAAGCTTTAAGAGTTTGGATTATTCCTACTTTAAAGAAAAAGATGGTAAGATTCTTGCCTATGTGCAAGTAACCTTTGAAGTTGCTGGTACAACTCATAGTGAGAACTTTAGCTTTGAATTACGAGAAGATAAAGATAGCTTTTTCGTAGAAAAAATGGATCATACAATTCCATTAGATTATAACAAGAAAGATGATGAAGGAGAATAATATAAATGGCATTATTTCAATTTTTAGTACAAAAACTTGGTTTACCTGTTTTGGCTTACTTTGCGATTACAAAAGGTTTGGAAGCATGGAAGGATCAAAAACTTGGTAAGTTGATTGTGATTGGTTTGGTTGGTGGATTTCTGTACTACTTCATGGAAAGTCCTGAAACAGTTTTGAAAGCTACAGCACCAATTTGGAAGTATTTATCAACGCTCTTTAACTAAGGAGATTAGATGGAAAGAAAAGACAAAAAGTTATATGTCTATACGACAGCATTTAGACAGCCTGTGTGGGTTCACAAATTGAATGATGATTATAGTTTGCCCTTTGCTGTTAAGATGTCAGCGATTGTCTATTGCCTAGTGATTTTAGTCATTGTGTGGTTTTTGCTAGGCTTTATTCCTTCCTTGGATTGGGGTTGGCGATTTATGGGTTCTTTATTTGCTGGTTGGCGATTTGGGAATCTGTTAGCTGATTATAAGTTAGATGGCAAAACTCTTTTCCGATTCATTTATGAATATTTGATTTTTTGGAAGGAATACGATAGTCAAAGAAAGGAAATATATATTTGTAAAGGAATTAAACATGAGAAAGTGAGAATGATTAAGCGTGGAATTAACGAATAGTATTTGGTCAATCGCTGATGGTTTGATTTTGCTGAAAGATGGAACGGTTTTGTCCGTATTTGAAGTTGAATCACAAATTGTCAATACGATTGAAGATAGTAAGAAAGAAACAAGTAAAGATTTAGTTTATAATTGTTTGGCTAGTCTGCATGAGTACAATGATGTAAGTATTCATAGCTTACATATTGATTTAGAACTGGCAAAGAAAATTTCTTTATTGGCGCAAGATATTGAGCAAGGTCAAGGAACAAGTCCTTTGGGAAATTATGTGATTTCTACAATGAAGTCACGTTTGGAAGAAGAAGTAAGCTATCTTTTTGAATATAAGCATTATATTGTAGTTCCTTTGAAGTCGGTCAATGTGACCTCTGATTTCAAACTGACGATTGAACAGACGATTGCAACCTATCGTAAAAATGTGTTGAAGATGGCTGGTCTTGAAGAATTACCAAAAATTGATTGGTGGAAAACATGGCAAAATCAGAAAGATATGGTTCAGACGAAACTTCATGTTTTGAATGTGAAGGAAGTTGCGAAAGCAGACTTGGAATTGCTGAATCGGCTTCATTTTCTTGGTGGTCAAACCTATGATAAAGAAAGTGAGTTGATTGCACTTGAAAATTCTATTGAGAATGTTGATGAAACGATTATTGAGGTTGTGGACGGAAATGCTTTGAAGTTGACCAATGGTCAGGAAACAAGCTATGTGGCGACAATACCTGTTGTTTCTTATCCTAAAAATGTGTCTTATCTTCATCTGCAAGAAGAACTTCAAAATCTTGAATTTCCTGTAGATAGTGTGTATAAGATTCGATTTTCTACTCAAAAAGGTTTCTTCTCTTTATTTTCAAGGGCAAGAAACAAGCGTAAGAATCTTGGAAATACGGTAGAGGAAACAGCAGAAAATGATGATGTTCAAAAGATTGAAGTCTTGGAAAGCCATCAGTTGCTAGAAGATTTTCAGGAGAAACATGATAACAAAGAATTGATGATTACCTATCTTCATACCTTGACGATTACAGCAGACAGTTTAGAAGAACTGAATCTCAAATTTGATATTCTGTTTGCACGTTTAAAAGAGTTGGAAGTAGAAGTTGTCAAGGCTGTTGCAGATCGAATCTATCTATTCTATAAGAGTAGGTTGACAGAAATTCTTGATAATGGAAGGGAATCTTTTCTTCAATATGGAAGCCTGCGTGGATTGTGTGAGAATCTGATGTTTACGACGAAAAAGGTTGGAACAGAAATTGGTTTTCCTATTGGTCGAGTGGATAACGAGATTTCCTCATGGTATGGTGATTTTCAAAAGGCTCTTGATTCAAGTACCAATATTGTGTTTTCAAACTTGTTACAAGCTAATAAGGTTGGTATAAAGGGGAAAGAAACAAGCAATCCACATACAGCTATAACTGGTTCTACAGGGAATGGGAAGTCATTTTTGACTAAATTACTATTTACTTATCATTCATTATTGAAAACAAAAGTTTTGTATATTGATCCAAAAGCAGAAATGAAAAGACAATATCAAGCTGTGCTTTCAAAATTAGAAGCAGAAGGTAAATTTGAGGAATTGCAGGACTATATTAAGTCGATCAACTTTGTTACTTTGGATATGAAAGATAAGAAGAATCAAGGTGTACTTGATCCATTCTCATTCTTACAAGATGAAGCAGAATTGACTGAGTTAGCGACTGTACTTGTTGGTTCTGTATTGGATAAAGATACCTATATCAAGGTTCAACCTTATCTGCTAGATTCGATTGATAAAGTGCTTGAACGTAGAAAAGCTGGTGAGAAAGTCGGTATGTTACAAGTCTTTGATGAATTGGAGAAAAATTCAAAAGAAGAAGTTGAGACTGCTGGATATTTCCTTAAACGGATTTCAAGAAATTCTTTGTTGTCACTTTGTTTTTCTGATGGTAGTCAAAATGTTCTGAAGGTTGATAATAAAATTACAATCGTTGAAATTACAGGTTTGGATATGCCAAAAGGAACTGATAAAGATGAAATGACTGAAACACAATTACGTAGTCTGACAGTTATGTATTCTTTGACCTACTTCTGTGCGATTTTTGGTGAACGTGAAAAAGATAAGGAAACAATGTTATTCCTTGATGAAGCATGGCAGATTATGTCAACTCCTGCTGGACGACAAGTAGTGAATCGCATTAAGCGTACTGGACGATCATTCAATAATTTCCTAGTGCTGGTTACTCAGTCTGTAAAAGACTTGAAAACAAGTGAAGATGGAACTGGTTTTGGTACGGTATTTGCTTTCCCTGAAAATTCTGAAACAGGGGCTATCTTGGAACACCTACGAGTGGAAGATGATGAATTGTCACGTGCTTGGCTTGAAAATCAAACAATGGGGCAATGTATTTACTATGATACATTTGGACGTAAGGAACGAATTACAGTAGATGGTACAATATATCCTGAATTGATGGAGTTGTTTGAAACAGTAGAAACAGAATTGGTTGCAGTTTAAAGGGGGAAATATGAAAAAAAATATTTTACTAGTGTTGCTTTTACCTATTTTCCTCTTTCCTTCTCTTGTAAAAGCTGTAGATTTAGATCCAAAAATTGGTTATCCATATTTGCCTAGCAATAATTTCAATATTATTGAATTTGATAAAAGTACCAAAAAGCCTGTTATTCGTGATTCATCTGAAAATGCAAAGGAATTGTTAGAAAGTGCTAAGAAGTCCTTGGAAGCAAAGGAAGCATTGAAGAAAGCAGAAGAAGAAAAGGGCAAATTGACTTATAAAAACTATAAGTCTAAAATGTCTGATCTCACAAGTAAAGCATACTTTGACAAAAAGTTTTTTGGATTTGATACCAATGTCAACTACTTTTTTAATTCGCTAGTTCAGGCTGTGTTTTGGGTTGGAAAACTGGTTTTCTATGTGATTGCAGAATTGTATAGCGCTGTTGAATCAATGAGTGATGTTTCTTCATTATTGAATGAAGCTGTAAAGAACTCTAGTAAGGTATTTTCTTCCTTGTTTAGTCAAGAAATAATCTATATGGTTGGTGCTAGTATGGCAGTCTATCTATTATATATATTTGCGACTGGAAAAGGAAGTTTCTTCAAAACATTGATAAAAATGTTGTTGATTTATACTTGTATTGGAGTTTACTTTATTCAATTTCCTGTTAATGGTCAAAATAAGTATCTGTTGACTCATGTATATGATGCTTTCAGAACAACTACAATAACTCTGAATGGTGAAATTACGAAAACTTTAACTGGCGAAAGTAAAGATGGAGTAGAAACATACTTTTCAGAAACCTTGTTGAAGGGTTATAAGTATATGAACTCTCCTGTGAATGATAAAGGGGAGTTTGTACTTTCTGAAAAAGAATTTGAAGATTTAGCTGGCTATAAGCAAGGTGACGGAGATCATTTAGTTGGTGAGAAGAAAATCAAGGATATTGCAAAAGATAAAGATCCTGAAAATAAAATGTTGAAGAATGAGTGGGGCTTGAAATTCATGTATGCCTTTGCTTCTGATGTCGATATTATAGTGATGGGAACGATTTATCTATTGCTCGGATTGTCACGATTCTTCTTCTTGATTGTATTTATTTTACTGATTGTATTGTTGCCATTTATCCTTCTATTGAGTTTGTTTCCTAAGATGGAACACTTACTGGTAGGATTTAATAAGAAAGCTATTTCAATGCTTGCTTTGTCGTCTATTATGTTATTAGCAACTACTCTATTTGCTTTCTTTTACAATACATTGACTAGTTTTATATCTACTATTCTTGGTGGGGATTTACTGGTAACTGTATCTCTAAAAGGAGTGTTATTGTGGGTGATGTGGGAATATAGACATTCTCTCCTTTCTGCTTTTTCTAGAGTGACCAATAGTCCTGTTGGTAATATTGGTCGAGAAATCAGCAATTCTCAAGCAGTCAAAAATCTGAAAGAAAGAATTACACAATCAGGAAAACTTGGTTTGAAATCAGGTAAAGACGGTTTGAAAGTTGGTGGTCAGTTTGCTAAAGGCGGCTTGAAGATGGGTAAAGATAAGTTGAGTGAAAACCTCAAAACTTTACGAAAAGAAAGTCCGTTGGTAGATAAGGTTGCTGAAAAAGGAGAAGCGGTTAAAAATCGAATGGATTCGATTAGAGAACGTAAGAATAGTTCAGTCAATGCTTTGAAAGAAAAAGGGAATAAGGCTTTGGCAAGACTTTATGGAGTACGAGCCAATGCCTTTAGAGAAGGTAGTGATGGTAGAAAGCTGTTGAATGAGAAGAAGAGAATAAAAACTGATAATGCTGAAAAATATGCTAGTCAGAAAAATGCTTCTCGTCAAGCAGTTCAGCGATTGAAGGAAGAAAGAGCCAAAAAACGCAAAAAGAGTTTTGAGGAAAAACAGGAACGTTCTTTAAAACAGAAAATGCAGAACACAAAGACTAGCATTCCAAAGGCACTTGGCAGAAGAAAATCAGTTGAATCAGCTTCTAAAACTGATGTAACTGGTTCTAAACAATATAAGAGTAAGAAAGAAAAGAGGTTGAAAGCAAGAAGAAAGGTTGATATTTAATGGGTAAAAAAACAGCTAAACGATTAGGGTTATTGGTTGGAAGTCTTTTACCTATTCTCCTAGTGATTATCTTAGTGATTGCAAGTATTATTGGAATCGTTTCTGCTAGTGGTTCATCAGGAAGTACAACTGGCAAGAGAACACGTTTAACAGCGCAAGAAGTAGCAAAAAAAGCCAATATTTCTGTTGAAAGAGCAGAAGATGTCATTAAGATTCTAAACTGGCAACTCTCTAAAGAGAAATTCACTTTAGAGGGTGCTAGTGGATCGCTTGCTGTTGCTGAAAGAGAAAGTGACTTTGATCCTAAACTGACGAATCCATCAGGGGGAGTTGCTGGGTACTTTCAATGGTCAGGCTGGGACGGTAACACAATCAATGGTGATCGCTGGAGAAATGCTAGTTCTCGTACTCTAGATAGTACGGTAGAACTGGAATTGATGTCCTATGAGTTGAATCATGGCTATAAAAAAGTCAAGGACTACATGCAAAAGGCGACTGATCCTTTTGAAAGTTCTAAGTATTGGTCTGAACATTATGAGGGTGTATTGCTTTCAGACGGTCAGACTAAGCTAGAAAAACTGGAGAAGGATAGCAAGAAGTGGTATGAAGTCTTTAAGGGTACGATTGAATCTGATGGATCAAGTGGGAATGCAATAGCTGGTAGTTTAGACATTCCTGCTGGTCAAGTGGCTATGGAGATACCTAGTGGCTATTCGATTGATAAGGAAATTACTAAAGAAGGCTATATCACGCAATCTTATCCTTATGGAGAATGTACGTGGTATGTTTTCAATCGTGCTAAAGAATTTGGAATACAGTTTGATCCATACATGGGAAATGGTCAAGATTGGGCGCATAAGTCAGGTTACGAAGTAACGAATACTCCTACGAAGCATTCAGCAGTTAGTTTTCAAGGAACGCAAGCTGGTGGTCACCGTCTTTATGGTCATGTGGCATTTGTAGAAGATGTGAAAGATGATGGATCAATCTTGATTTCAGAATGTAATTTTGTTAAAAGTGGACAAGGTACTGGAATCACAGATTATCGTGTATTTAGTGCTGAAGAAGCAAAAAATTTTTATTATGTTATTGGAAAATAAAGAAAAAGAGGAAAAAGAAATGAATAAGAAATTTGTAACGTTGTTGTCTGTAGCTGTATTGAGCGCAGTTACTAGTGGAGTATATGCTGATGAAATTAGTTTGGGTGGAAATGCTCCAACTTCATCAGATAATACAGGGTTAGTGGTTGCTGAAAAACCAATAGAATCACCTGTTGAGAAACCAGCGCCAAAAGTAACAGAAAATTTAGATTTAGGTGGAAGTGTTGATAAAGCACAAGATAAAGATAATACAGGGGTTGTTGTGGAACCTACAACTCCGTCAGAAAAACCTAAGGAAGAAAAGCCAAAAGAAGATAAGCCTTCTGAAAATCTTGGAAAAGATTCTGAGAAAGAGCAGGAAAAGGATAATACAGGAGTTGTTGTAGAGCCTACAACTCCATCAGAAAAACCTAAGGAAGAAAAACCGAAAGAAGAAACACCAAAAGAAGATAAGAAGCCTGTTGTAGAAGATATTCCTGAAATTAAAGAAGCGAAGCAGAAGGCAGAAGAAAATGTTGGTGTGAAGGAAACTGACGAACCTAAACCATTGAATGTTACCAAAGAAGAAATCAAAGAGCAGCCTATTGAAACAAATACAGGTCATACAGTTGTATCTACGAATCAAGGAAAAGTAGTAGTAGAAACAGAAGAAGGTGATTATCAAGAAAAAGAACCTTACGAAATTGGTGCTGTGAAACAAAAAGACGGTACAATCGCTTTGAAAGATAAAGAAGGACAGTTAAAAGTTCTTCCGAATACTGGGACAGCAAGTACAATCTTTGCGACAATTTGGGGATTGCTTGGACTAGTTGCGACAGTTTGGTGTCGAGTTAAATTGAATTAAGGGGGATAGCATGAAAGGGTTTTTTAGAATTTTGAAAGAATCAGATAAGTTGGGATATAAACTATCTGCGATTTGTGGAGTAAATTGGTTGGTTGGTCAGTTGTTTAAATGGCAACTTTTAGTTTTTGAAATGATAGCGTCTGCTGTTCTGATTAAAGAAATTTCAGCAATACTTGAAATTAGTTCAAATTATTTAGGATTTTTAATGATTATTTCCATCTTATCTGTTTCTTTTTCAAAATTGCGTTTTGGTGTTGAGAGATTCATTTATTCATTTTTTGGAAGCTTTGTGTTAGTTTCGATTTTTTTAATTGCAGTGGATTTTCCATTTCAAGAGAATGAATTTTCATTATGGATTTTAATGGCTCTTATTAGCGTTGGTATTTATCAGTTTATGAAGTGGTTTCAAACAAAACTATTTCAACGATATTTATTTAAAAATGTCTTAAATAAGGAATATCTTGGAATTAAGAAAATGACGGATCCTTTTCCTCCTGAAATCAATTTCTATGTCGATGCGGGTGAAAGTGATGCAAACCAGCGAATGGTTATGATTAATAAACGTGCAGTAAAAGAGGCTTATCAAGAAATCGTGGAATTAAGTTTTTTGAATGTTGAGAGATTCACTGGGGTTTCTTATTATAGAGAATCATTGAGTGGTTTTGAATCTCCTTTGAAAAAGGAATTTTCAGATGTAGATACAGTGTCTCATTTGGTGTTTAGAGTATATCCTTTTGGAAAAGAATTAGATTTTTATTTCAAATTAATCCGATTAGATTTAAGTCGAAGAAAGGCTTTTACAGTGAAAGGTGTTAGTGTGAAAGTGGTAAATAGTTAAGGTAGGGGAAACCCTGCCTTTTTTTGTCGTTTTATGGAGAAAAAATGAACATAAAGAAACCAGGATATGAGTAAAAATTCGGATTTGAGGTCGAAAAGTTCAACCAGGTATTCAAATTTTGTTCGGAAATTGATAGGAAAAGTAGAGGAATCATAAATGAAAGAATCAAAACAAGTATTTAATATTGAAGTTCCGATTCCATCTGATATGGTGTTGATTAGTCGGTCTGAGTATTTAGATTTAATTCAAAAAGAAGAAATTGGTCAATGGTGGACGATTGATAAAGTAGAGGATTTGTTGTCTATTAGTAAGACAAAATTAGTAAATGATATTTTATTGAATCCGATTATAAAAAGAGAAGTTGATATTGAGCAGAATGAAGAAGGTTTTGTTTTATATCCAAAAAGTAAAGGTTCGCCATATAGATTTTTAGCTAGAAAGACAAGAGAATATTTCGATAAAAATTATCAAAAAATATTATTGATGTTATAATAGAATGGTGATGGTTGCCATTCAGGAAGGAGTTATAGTGGCAAGTTACAGACAACGTGGGAAAAATAAACTTTGGGATTATCGAATCTTTGATAAACAAGGTAAAGTCATTGCGACAAATTCAGGCTTTAAAACGAAGCGTGAAGCTATGAATGAAGCACAAGAGAAGGAGAGAAAATTATTTCAGTCAAACTATACAGCACGATTTGATAGTAAGGTTTCCTTATATGAGTTGTGGAAAGATTGGTATGACTTAGTGATATTTCCATCAGAAAAAGCAAAGTCAACGAAGGAAGGATATTATTGCAGAGGAAAAACTATTGAAAAGATATTTTTGGATATGCCAGCAGTACAAATTACTCATAAAGAATATCAAACTCGATTGAATGAGTATGGGGAAAAAGTTACTAAAGACCATGTCAGTCGTTTAAATGCAGATATACGAACTGTTGTTAAGTTTAGTAAGCGAAGTGGTATAGTTATGAATGACTTTACTGATGGGGTAAAGATATTTGGTTTAGCAGGTAGGGATATTGATGATAAGTATATCCATAGTATATCTGATTATAGAGGTTTGTTATCTCATTTACGTTCAAAATTTAATTATAGAGAATCTGTGATGTCCTATTTGTTGTATTTTTTGTTTAAGACAGGGTTTAGGGTCGGTGAAGGTATGGCAGTATGCTGGTCTGATATTGATTTTGAAAATAAGACTATTAGAACATATAGAAGATTTTCAGGTGATCGTCAAGAGTTTACTCCTCCAAAAACAAAAACTTCAATTAGGGAAGTTCCTGTTGATGATAAATTGTTGAAAGTTCTACAGGATTTGAAAGAAGAACAGGATAATGTTCTTTATGATCGTAAAGATTTGAATAAGGAAGATTTGGTTTTTTATGACAGAAGGTATAGAATACCAACGAATGCAGGTTTAAATAAATATCTAAGAGGTTGTTTATCAGAACTTGGGATTGGTAGTCAAGAAATGTCAGCAACTTCAGGAAGGCATACATACGGTTCATATCTTTTAGCGAAGGGAGTGGATATATGGGTAGTTGCGAAGTTGATGGGTCATAAAGATATACAGCAACTTATCAAGACTTATGGTCATGTTTTGCAAGAGGTGATTGATAAAGAATATGATACTGTTAGAGATTTAATGGTTGAATAAAGAAGAAAAAAGAACAAGAAAATTTTGACCAAAAATTGACCAACGGTTCTTGTAAGTGTTGATATAATAGCATTTATCGGTATATTTTCTATCTCTGCAATCCAGTTAAGTACAGAAATTACAAGTCCTACGATATTGAGAATTTTTTCTGTTTTATAGTCTAGTCCAGATTCTTTTTGGTATGAAAAAGCCAAGACCAATCCTATGATCCCCAAAATCAGACCCACTATTGGCGATAGCAAACCAAGGACGATAGATAAGATACCTAAAATAAGTGAAGGTTTTTTCTTTTGTTGTGAATTCATATTACAAAATCTCCTTAAATTTAATATAAATGATGATACCATAAAATGCTAGCTTTATCTATCATTCGACAGTTTTTTACAGAATCTTAGCTAGTCTTGACCTTCCCAATCCAAGAATCCAATCCATAAGAAAGGATATAAATCTCAGAGAAACCTTGTTTCTTCAAATAAAGTGCTGCATTGGTCACTCGTTGTCCGCGTTGGTTTTCGTAGAGAAGGACAGGTTTATCCTTACGAAGGGCTGCAAGGCTTGACTTCAACTGATTTGAAGGAATATTGCGAGCTCCGAGGATATGTTTTC
>ERZ773083.613-NODE-613-length-27905-cov-4.533932_pt1 | contig 27905 bp, 24 predicted proteins | sample MGYA00511465_ERZ773083 | MGnify/ENA primary metagenome ERZ773083 (study PRJEB29015, sample SAMEA2738001) | human oral metagenome | biome: human oral; feature: human-associated habitat; material: dental | place: China | collected 2060 ... | reverse complement strand
AGTATACAAGTTTTCCAAACTTGGGACGAGAGTTCGATTCTCTCCACTCGCACCAAACATAAGAAAAGAAGAAAGAGTATTTATACTCTTTATTTTTGTGTTTACCTATATGAAAAAAGCTGTGGAATAAAATTACCCGCACAAGCGTTAATAATCTTTTGGAAGGTGTTTTTTGTTTTAGACAATTATGGATCGATTAGGAAAAATGTGATCTATAAAAATTGAGCCACTAAATACATTTACTGGAAGAAGGCGAAATAGACAAGGGCGCCAACGATTGTACCGAGAATGATCATAAAAGTGATAGCGATAGCAAGAGAAATACCGACACCTTTTGGTCGATCTTCAACAATCATGGTGCCTTTTTTGGCAGTCTTTTTTGCAGTTTCACGTTTGGTGTAGATGTTCTTACGGGATTTTGAATTCCGTCCGTTACTACCATCTTTTTGGTTATCGTTTGATGAAGAGGTTTTATTAAAATTATCTTCTTTTCTCGAATCAGAAAGTGGTCGCTTAACGATCTTATCAGTATTAATGAATGGCGAACGACCGCCTAGAACATAATTCATGTTGTTTTCAGAAGTATCAGAAGTTTTATCATTATTCTCTCTAAAATTCTCATTTGTAACTTGATTTTTAGAAGATCTAAAGGAAGATTGAGAAACATTTCTTTCGGATAAGTCGGCAGAATCTGGTGTTACTAGAGAATTACGCGAAAAATTATCTGTTTTTGACAAATTGGTCGAAAGATATGATTTTGATGAAGCTAGGCTAGATGGTTTTGGAGTTAAATTCGCTGATTTTGTTGTTTTATTAGAATAATCAGATGACTCTTCAAACGGCGTAGTTTCGATCAGAGTATCAGTTTCGTCAAAGGCAGAAAACAAAAGTTCTTCTAGATCATCAGTCTCTGGTTGTATAACCTGATGCGTTTTTTCGGGATTACCCTCTGAAAGAGTAGAAGATAAGCGACGATTTGAAGACGAGATGGACGCAAGACTAGTGGTAGTCTCAGTAACAGCCGGCTGACGAGCTGGTCCGGCAGGACGGATGCGGCCAAAAAGTTTACGAGAAGGAGAGGCTACAACTTGTATCCTTGACGAAGGCAATACTTTCGTATCACCAGCTGGACGAAGTGATGGTGTTTGGTTTGAAGAAGATAGTTGAGCTTGCTTTTTTTCTGGAGAGAAAAACGGAGAGGTTTGTCGAGGTTTTAAAGAAATACGACGAGAAACACTAATTTTTGAAGCTTCTTCATGACGCTGCATTTCTTGCATAGCAAGTTCCTTGCGCTTCTTAGCTTCTAATGCTCGTTTTCTTGCCTCCATTTCAACTGCTTTTCGGCGTGTTGCCATCTGTTCTGCAGCTTCGCGTTGGGCGAGACGTTGTCTTTTAATGGCTTTTTGTCTTTCAGCTTCGAGTGCGTGATTACGCGCTTCTTCTAGCGCTTGATATTCCGAAAGCTCAAGTTTTGCCGCCTCGATACGTCGTTGATTAAGATTTTTAAGACGGTTCTGTTCTTCAATTTGCTGTCTGATGGCTTCACGACGAGCTAATTCTTGCTTTGCGATTCTACGACGTTCAAGCTCGCGATCAGTAGGAAGTGCAGAAGTGGTATATCTCGCATGATGAAGAGGCGCAAAATCCATACGCCTTCTTGACGTGGGTTGAGCCGAAAATACTTGACCACTGTTTCTTGATTCGTCCTGCATAAGTTTCACTTATATTATACCTGATTTTTGATTTTTTGAATAAATTGCTTAAGCCAAAGCCTCTAAGGTTATTCTCTCACTCTTTTTGCAACTTCAATGATTTCATTAAAGTTATCGGAAATTAAACTGGATTCACCAACTAATACTCCATTAATTCCTGGGATGGTGAGATAAGCACCGGCGTTGTTAGGATTGACGCTACCGCCGTAGAGCAGTGGGATGTCCTCGGTGACAGCTTTGCCATATATACTAATTAACTGATCTTGAATGATTTTAATTGAGGCAGCAATTTCATCAGGGGTGGCAGAACGAGCTTGTTTAGAAGTGGAAATAGCCCAGACTGGTTCATAGGCAATGATACATTTTTTTACATCGTCAGTATCAATTTCGGAAAGTCCACCTAATAGTTCGTCTCTTAGAACATCCTGTGTTTCACCAAAATTACGCTGATTTTCTGTTTCACCAATACAAAGTACGGGGGTGATATCATTACGAATTGCAGCAGCAACTTTTTGACTAATGTCCCTATTGGTTTCGCCAAAAATAAATCGACGTTCAGAATGACCGATGAGCGCATAAGAGACAACTCCTCGAAGTTGTGAAATAGAAATTTCACCAGTGTAAGCGCCAAAATCTTTTTGATAAAAATTCTGTGCAGCAAGCTTGATTTTTGATTTATTACGTTCAAGCTGAAGCGATAAAGAGGCGAGTGCAATTGCACTAGGGGCGATAACGATCTCAAGACCACGAGCAGGTTTAATTTTTTTCAACAGTCTTTGAAGATAGATTGAAGATTCTCCAACAGTTAAGTTCATTTTCCAATTGCCCATCACGTATGTTTTCATAATTTCATTATAGCATCTTAAATTCAGTTTTGAATCATGACTAAACGTCTGATAATCATTTTACATTTAGGTGCAAATATCTTATGATTACCGAAAGGAGAGATATGAAAAAAGTTCTTGCATTTGATATTGACCAAACTTTAAATATTGCGAAAACGCCAATTACAGATGAAACTGCTGGAATTTTGGCGGAATGTTTAAATTATTTTGAGATTTGTCCAATCTCTGGTCAAAAGTTTGATCAATTTTTAATTCAGATTGTTAATCGGCTCATTGAAGTAGCAGAGGTTACACCAGCTCAACTGATGCACCTCCATCTTTTTGTGGCACAAGGAACACAGTACTATAGATATAATCCGCTTGCAAATAACAATGACGGAGCGTCATATAATGAAAAGAACTGGGAAGAAGTTTATAGTTTCCCCTTAACTAAAAATGAGGTGCAGATAATTTCACAGGCAATCGAAACGGCGGCAAAAGAGTTAGGGTTTTGGGAGAGCGATAAATTACAAGCTGGCGATCAAATTATTGAAAATCGCTTATCACAAGTTACTTTTTCCGCACTTGGGCAAAAGGCGGGAACAAAAGAAAAATATGCATGGGATCCAGATTGTAAGAAGAGACAGAAGATTGCAAAAAGGGCAAAAGAATTGGCACCTGACTTTACTTTTGAAATTGGAGGAACAACTAGCATTAATGCAGTAAAACCTGGGATGAATAAGGCCTTCGGGATGACACATATGATGGACGAACTCAAGGTTTCTCGAGATGAAATTCTGTATTTTGGCGACATGACACAACCTGGCGGAAATGACTATCCTGTAGTGGAAATGGGGATTGAAACAATCACTGTCAGGAATCATGAAGACACCGAATTTGCTTTAAAAGGGATTTTGGGTGTTTTATAGCTTTGGATACAATTTTAAAAATATATTCCATTTTGATGAAAAGTTTTGCTTAAAAATTATCACTAGTTAAGTCTACCAAAATAGAGATCCAATCACAAAGGGAAAGTTTCCGTATATGGTATAATATGCTTATGTTAATTGAAGGTTCGAAGTTAAACGAGTTTCCGATTTTAAGTCTACACACTGCTAGTGAAATTGCATGTGTTAAATCACCGGTGATTGATCCGAACTATTTAAAAATATTGGCATTTGAAGTTGCACTTCCTGGATCGCGTAGCCAATATTTTCTTGATGTATCTAGTATTCGTGAATTTTCAAAAATGGGGATGATTATCGATTCCGACGAGGAGTTATTTGAACGAGGAGATCTCATAAAGCTGGATAAAGTAATTGAGCTGGGATTTTGTTTAGATAGGATGAAAGTGGTAAGTAAGAAGCATAATTTGCTTGGGCACGTCGCCGACTATACGGTCGTGACGGATAGCTTTCAAATTATGCAACTCATAGTGAAAAGACCGATTTATAAAGCATTAATTGATCCAGAATTGATTATCGGACGCTCAGAAATTGCAGAGATAAATGATTTAGAAATCATAGTAAAAGGTGATGAAGGATCAGTAATGAAAAAATCGGGAAGTCTTGATTTTGTACCAAATTTTGTGAATCCGTTTAAAGACGGAAAATATATTCCACGAACTTCAGATTCATCTTCAAACTCCAAACAAGCATAGAATTACACAGAATTTGCTAAAATGTATCTTCTTGCAAAATATGATCAAGCGTAGTTTTGATGAGATCGTAAGAAAAACCTTGACGAGCAAGATGTGCGATTATCTTATTTCTGTCAGTTGTTTTTTTAAGCTGTTTTTTTACCATTTTTTGAATTTCTTCTGCTTCGTCACGTAAAACTTCACCAGTAATATCGGAGATAAACGCTTCAGAAATAATATCATCAGAGATACCTTTTTGTTTTAATTCTTGAAGTAACTTTCGCCGGCTAATACCTTTTGACTGGTTACGATTTTCAATATAATATCTTGCAAATGATAGATCGTTTATTATGTTCTGTGATTCAAGACGTGTAATAACTAAATCAATCATCTCATCATCAATACGATCTGCTGGTTTTGTGGGGAGATTGTTTTTTTGTGTTCCACGATATTCGTAAGTATTATTCTCTGTAAAGTCAGTTTCTCGAATCTTTTGATTTTTTTCTCGTGTATTTTTCTTAAACTCCTTGATTGCTTCTGCGTAATCCTTGTCAGATTGCATTCTATCTTGAAAGTTCTCATAACGTTGCCAAGCAAGTTCACGACGCATTTTCTTTCGTTTTAAAAAATCAATAATTTCTTTTTTTGAATGAGGACGCGAGAAACAATATTCAAACGCCTGCTGATATAGCTTACCGGTGCAAGAAAGTGTACGATATTTCTTGATTTCCTCTTCAGTGAGGTCTTGACCTCGTGCAAGTTTTGAATCTGCTAGTTCAGGTATGGTCAACGAGAAACTAAATTTTCCATCAATAAAAATATTGACTCGGTCAGCATTAGAAACGGCACCTTGAAGACCTGTGATTATTGGCATACTAAACCAATTTTACTTATTATTTTGACTAGCTTCGGCTTTGGCACGAACTTTTTCTTCAATTTCCGAAAATAGTTCCGGCTTTTCTTTGAGAAGACGTTTGACAGCTTCTCGTCCTTGACCGATAGTTTCACCATTATACTTTAGGAAGGCACCTGCTTTATCAAGAACCCCATACTGTACTGCCAAATCAAGTACATCGCCAACTTTGGAAATTCCTTCATTATACATAATGTCAAATTCAGCAGTACGAAATGGTGCGGCAATTTTATTTTTAACAACTTTGATCTTTGTACGGTTACCGATGATATCATCACCATTTTTTATTTGCCCAATGCGACGAATATCAACACGGACGGATGCATAAAACTTCAGAGCATTACCACCAGTTGTAGTTTCAGGGTTGCCAAACATCACACCAAGCTTCATACGAATTTGATTAATAAAGATAACGGTAGCTTTTGATTTTGAGATGATGGCAGTAAGTTTTCTCATCGCCTGCGACATAAGTCGGGCTTGTAATCCCATTTGCGCATCACCCATATCTCCGTCAATTTCAGCTTTTGGCGTGAGAGCTGCCACCGAGTCGACAACAATTAAGTCAACTGCATTTGATCGGACAAGAGTTTCACAGATTTCAAGAGCTTGTTCGCCATTATCTGGTTGTGAAATTAGAAGATCATCGATTTTAACACCAATTTTTTCAGCGTAAGATGGGTCTAGAGCATGTTCTGCATCGATGAAGGCAGCCTGCCCACCAGTTTTTTGCACTTCAGCTATGGCATGCAAGGCAAGAGTGGTCTTACCAGAAGATTCAGGACCATAGATCTCGATAATACGTCCTTTAGGATAGCCTCCTCCGAGCGCAAGATCGAGAGACAAAGCTCCTGAATGAATTAGTTCAATATTAACATTATGATTTTCGCCAAGTCTCATGATAGAACCATCACCAAATTGTTTGGTGATCTGAGCAATTGCAAGTTTGAGCGCCTCGGATTTTCCGTCCTGCACTTTATCAGTTTTTTCTTTAATATCTTTTGATTCTTTTGCCATACTATGTCCTTTTTAGAATTATTTGATTTGACCAGCAATTTTGCGATCTTGCTCTCTACTGAATAAAGATATTCTTTACCTCACTCTCTCAGTTCAAGCATAGCGAAAGACAAGGTTTTTTTCAAGTATAATCATAAAACTATTTTACTAAGGCAAATTTATTTTTACCGCGCTTTAAAATAGCCGTAGTATTAATCTTAAAATTTTGATCGGTGATTTTTTGTTTATTGGCTGAAATAGCATTGCTATTTATAAGTCGCTTAGCTTCAGAGCGGGAAGAACAAAGACCTGTTAAAACAAGTGCCTCTATAAGGGGAAGCTCTCCGTGATAATCAACAAGTTTGATTGTGGGAAGTAGTAATGCGACGGATTCAATATCAGATTCTGATAAAGTATTAAAATTGCGATCCCCAAAAAGGAGTTCAGAAAGAAGCACAGCTGCGCTAGCAGAATTCTTGCCGTGGACAACTTCTGTAACATTTTTAGCAAGAGCCTTCTGTGCAAGTCTTTGCTCGGGATGAGTTTTGTGTTCTGCAAGAAGTTGGTCGATTTGTTGTTTATCTAAGATAGTATAGATTTTAATAAGATATTCAACTGCTTCATCAGCTTGATTAAGCCAAAACTGATAAAAATCAAAGACTGATGTAAAATTACCAGACCCATTATCTTTACTAGCAAGCCAAATTGCATTACCTTCAGATTTACCAAATTTACGACCAGAAACTGGATCAGTGACAAGAGGGGTCGACCAAATATCTGCTTGTCCATTTTCTAGGCGTTTGATTAGATGTACACCAGTTGATGCGTTACCAAACTGGTCAGCGCCACAAAGCTGTAAATCAATGCCAAAAGTACGATAGAGATGGAGAAAATCATATCCCTGAATTAGAGTATAAGAAAATTCAGCATATGAAATACCTGTTCCACCAACACCAATGCGATTCTGGATAAATTTTCGATCAAGCAACTGAGTCATAGAAAGGTTTTTGCCAATAGTACGCAGAAAATCTAGATAATTAATATCTCTGAACCAGTCAAGATTATCCACCATGGTGAGTTCATAATGATCATTAGTCGGATCGCCGTCACCAATGGTGTTTGCGGCACCCTCTGGACTGATAATAGATTCCATTTGCTGTCGAATGCAAACTTTGTTATGTTCAACTTCTTTAAGAGTTTTTAGGTCGCGTTCACCGTTCTCTTTCGGATCACCAATCTGTCCGGTCGCTCCGCCAACTAGCAGATAGGGCTGATAGCCATGTCGGACAAAACAGGCACACATCATAAGTGCCGCAAGATTACCAATAGTGAGAGAATCGGCAGATGGATCAGCACCAAAATAAAATTTTTTATGTGGTCGCTCGTCTAATTCTTCAGGTTGCTTAATTGTATTTTCAGCAACAAAACCGCGCCAGCTTAGTTCTTCGGATAACTTCATGATTTAATTTTAACATAGATGAATTTATATCTGTTTACTATTTCATAAAAAATATTTTTATAATAAGATCATTCGAGCTTAAATAATGATATTTATTATTCCATAAAAAAGAAAGGATTCTTAGAATCCTTTCTTTTTTTGTATTTATTTATGGTGCAGTAATCGTATCAGTTACTTCAAATCCTTTGTCATCCGTAACAGTGATTGTGATTGTTGATTCCGAACCGGTCATAGTGTAACTTGGATCGTTAAGACCGGAAGCAGCAGACCCAGTTTTAACAGTTGTACCGTCCACTGAAAGAGTGTAGTTTGCTAGAGAGGATGAACCAGACGTTACCGTAAATTTAAGTGCAGTCGAGGCGGAAATTGAATGTGTATTAAAGGAGACGGCTGGCGGTGTATATGAACAATCATCATCTTTATTTGGATCATAGCCATTCGGGTCAGTAGTATAAATCTTATTCTTGGAAATCGGATCAATTGTGTAGCTGACTTCAACTTCAACGACTAAGCTTGAGAGAGTACAGTCGGTTGCTTTTTTCTTGGTAAACTTATTGAATTTAATAGTTTCCTTTTGTAGTCCATTGTTTTTACTATTAAACCAGCTCGGCCAAATATCAGTGATACCGTTTACGGTGAGGGTTTGCATGCCGGCAGGTTGAGCTGGCTTATCGCCAGATTTCCATTTACCATCTGATGCATAAACTTTTGTATGAACCGGACCCATGTAATCGTTTACCACGGTACGAACAATATCATTTGAGCTATTCCAGAGACCTGAACCATCATGATTACCATTCCAAACTACGGTTGAGATAGCTGAAGAGAAAGAAGCCATAAGAGAATCCTTCGTAATGGCAGAATTTGATGTAGTAGTAGTACCAGTCTTTGAGGCAGTCCAGACACCTGGGACGACAAAACCGGCAGAACGAGCTAATGAACCCCAGACAAGATTACGAGCATTAGCATCGCCTAGGATATCCGAGATCATATAGGCAGCTTGCGCATCTAAAACGCGTTTTCCAGCAGTATCTTCCCATTTTTCAACAATATCACCTGAGGAATTCTTGACTTCCATAATGTAAGTAAGAGGTTTATAAACTCCTCCACGAGCAATTGAGGCATAAGCATTGGCATGTTCAATCGGGCGAACATTACAGCCAGAACCAATAGCTACGGATAAACCAGCTGAGGTATCGGTACAGTAGGATAAATCACCTAGCTCATGTGCAACGTTTAAGCTCTTCTCAATACCATTAATATAGAGCGCTTTAACTGCTGGGATATTCAACGAGTTGGCTAGGGCTTTTCTGATTGGAATATTACCATAGAAGGCGCCAGTGTAGTTCCTTAATCTACAACTTCCAGTGAACCCTGCGCAGTAATATTTATCAATATTTTCATCTTTTAGAATTGAACCGGCACCATAATTTACTCCTTCTCGCTGAGCGAACAATGGAGCATAATCGAGAATTGGTTTAATAGTCGAACCTGGTTCGAGAAGTGCCGTTGCGGCATTGACTTCACCGTATACTGGCTTAGTCCAGTCACTTGAACCAACCATTGCAATGACCTGTCCGGTTTCTACATCAACAGATGAAAGTGAAATATTGTCGCTACCGTTGCGTCGCATTAGTTTTGCGCCATTCGCGACAGCTGCTTCGGCATATTCTTGGGCTCTCAAGTCAAGAGAGGTTTTAATCGTGAAACCACCAGCACGCATAGTTTTTACGCCGTATTTACTTTCAAGCTGCTTTTTTACTTCAAGGACAAAATGTGGAGCTTTAATATTTGTGTAACGACTAGTTTCTGGCTGGATTTCATCAAGGATATTAACCTTTTTCGCTTCGGCTACTTGCTCCGCAGTGATATAACCCATTTTTTCCATAACATCAAGCGTCTTGTGCTGTCTCGCAATGAGTGCTTTATTTGCAGCGGTATTATATGGGCTGAGATAAGAGGGGTTATTCGGAATAGATGCTAAGAGTGCAGATTCAGCAAGGGTAAGATCCTTAGCAGATTTTTTGAAGTATGCTTGAGCAGCACTTTCAACACCGTTACGACGACCACCATATGGTGATTCATTAAGATACATGGTGATAATTTGCTCTTTTGAGTACATCTTTTCTAGCTCAAGAGCCAAAATCATCTCTTTGATTTTACGTGGAAGACCGGTTACAGTTCGGTTACTAGCCTCGTCTGAAAAATAAACTTGTTTGATTAGCTGTTGAGTAAGTGTTGAGCCACCTTGAACACCGCGACCTGAGACGGACGAGAGAAATGCACGAACGATAGCAAAGAAGTTGACCCCTGGATGGTTATAGAATTCACGGTCTTCAATTGCAACAGTGGCTTGACGCATATACGTGGCGATATGTTCACCATCGACGACTAGTCGATAGTCGCCATCACCTTTGTCCTCCCAGAGAAGCTGTCCATTACGATCAAGATAGGTATTAACAGTACCGGAGACTTTCATCTGGTCTAGACGTATCTCGTCAAGATCTTTTTTGTAGTACAGGAAAAGACCGCCAATTGCAATAACAGCAAGAAGGAACATTACTGCACAAGTTTTAAGAAAGAAGAAAAGACCTTTTTTCGAAAAAATAAAACGAAAAACGCGTTTTGGGTGAAGTTTGGCAAAAAAACGTTTAACTGGTTCTTTTGGAAGTTTAGCTAATTCTTCTGCGGCTTTTCTGGCTTTTGCTTCTTTTTTAACGCGAGATCGATAAATGAGGGAGGAATAAAGATTCATTTTTTGATCTTTTTTATGAAAAAGTGAACGCTTCGGAGCTGGTTTTTTATCAGTATCTTTCTTCTCGCTACTATCTTTTTTTACATTATTATTTACGACGTTATTTTTCTTAACATTAGACATACTACTTACTCTGTTATTTAGCAAATTACTAGTTCTGTTAATACTGTTTATTGTATTTACCCTATTTAGCCCTGCAGATCTAGAGTTATTGACTCTTCCTCGTTTTTCCATAGCGGCTTTTTCTTTTTCTTTAGCAGTATTAACCACCCCATCCTCCGTTTTATTGAACAATTTTGTTTAATTATAACACTTGCATTTCAGTTCCGGCAATAAATGAACTAATGTATAATTTACATATGAATGAGATTATTTTAATTTTACTTAGTTTGATTTTTATTGAAACAACTTTTTTAACAATTCGACTATTCAAAAAAAGTTTTAATTATTATGGACAGAAGAGGAGGATATACGTTGATACTTCTAGTTTAATGGATGGACGTATTTTAAAAGTCGCAAAAACCGGTTTTTTAGGAGGAACTTTAATTATTCCTAGAAGTGTTCTGAGAGAAATGCAACTTCTGGCGGATGGGAAAGATTCTGAAAAACGCGCAAGAGCAAGATTTGGATTAGATATTGTAAATGAACTTGAAAGAGTCATTTATACAGATGTGATTATTTTATCCGATCCGCTTGATCATACGCCGGTTGATGACCGATTACTACAACTAGCAAAGGAGAACCATGGATTAATCTTGACTAACGATTTTAATCTCGGTAAGGTGGCAGCAACAATGGGGATTGATATTTTGAACGTTAATGATCTTGTAATGGAATTAAGAGCAGATTACTTACCTGGCGAAAGATTAAAAATTAAGATTAGCGGTACCGGCAGCAACCCAAAACAAGGCATAGGATATTTACCAGATGGGATGATGGTGGTAGTGGATGATGCCTCCACTAAGGTTGGAAAAATTATTGAAATTGAATTTGTGCGTTTTTTGCAAACCAGTGCAGGTCGGATGATGTTTGCAAAGCCGGTTGGGGTACTTAAACCAAATGCACCATCAAAAGGTCGTATCCGAAAGAAGATATTTGATTAAATTAATTATCAATACCTAAATCTGGGTGATCAATACCATTTTCCATGGCATAGGCTTGGTATTCTGCTAATTTATTTTGGTATTTTTTAATTAGATCAGGACGCTTTGCGAGATTAGCTACGTCTAATGCGAGGTGGAATCTCGAGGCGTGATTCATTGTTAGCATCGCAAACGGAGTGACTGTACTTCCCTGTTCCTCAAAACCATGCCCGATAAGACGATTCTTATCTGTATAATTACTCAAGATATTCACAAAAGTTTTTGGATAGCCATGAAAATTTGTAATTATTGGAGATTTTTTACCAAATAATTCATCGAATTTAGTCTTATTTAACGGTTTTTGGCTAAAACCGATGGCATCATAAGTAAGTGCAGACACATTAACAAGACCCAAATGAAGTTCCGGCGCATCTTCATGCAATAGGGTAATTGCATAAATTGCTTCTCGGGTAGCGATGTCCCCAGCAGTAGCGAATACATAATCAAATTCACCTTGTTGATTTTTATTTGAGATAAATTCAAATAAACTACAGCCTTCTTCAAAATTCTGTGCTGCCTGTTTTTCGGTCAACCAGAGTGGTTCATTGGTTTTATTAAATGTAACTAAATTAACCTGATCTCTCGAGGAGATTAGATAGTTAAAACACGCCTCAACACTTGTAGCGTCAACTGGAAAGAGACAGTTCACATGTGTGCCTGGACGGTCCAAGAGCGAAGAAATTAATATAGGCGATTGGTGAGAAAAACCATTATGATCTTGACGCCAACAAGTACTAGTACTCAAAAGATTTACGGATGGATAATGTGGTCGCCATGAAACCTCCTCGCATTGTTCCAAAAATTTAAGATGTTGAATAACTTGAGAGAGGATAATGGTAAAAAATGATTCATAACTAGTCATCATGGCAGGTTCATTGGAAAGAAGATGCCCAATCATGACGGAAAAAAGTACGTTTTCTGAGAGAAGTTCAACAATACGACCGTCGGAGGCTTCAGGAAGGTCCCATTTTCGATGAGAGAGATTACTCCAAGCACGACTAGTTACCTTAAAGATCTCATCCAGCTTATTACTAGTTGTTTCATCTGGACTAAAGAAATAAAAAGATGAGTGGTGCTTTGCGTAATCTTTTAACTTGGTACCAAACGCTTTAGCGGTCGATTTTTTGATAGTACCTGGAATAAAATCATTCATTGACGAAACCTTTCTCTCGGTTAAATAATTCTTCAAAATGATACGAACGAAGCCATGCTTCTAGAAGTTTAAGTTCATTTGGGTCAGATTTAGCCTTTGGAAGAGGGATTTGATGAGCCTTAAAATTACCACGAATTTTTGTATTATCAACGATAAGTGGTCCTGACAAGCCTTTTTCTGTCTCAAGAATAATAAAAGCTGATTTTTTACTACGCTTTGCAGCCAAAAGACAATCATATAAATCGACTACCAGATTCTTCAGAATTAATTTTGTCTGTTCATTTGATTGCTCAAATGTGCGACAATCTGCATCATCGTCGTGATCATCTTGTTCATCGTGGATAAGTTTGGTAATGCTTTGTTCAACTTGATCGAAGGAAGAAATAAAAGAGTTTTCATTACTATCGAAATCATCCGATGAATCTAGAGAAAAATCTTCTGGCGATACATCTAAAATATCATAAGGGTTTGGTGTTTTAGAAGAATTAAGACGCTCTTCGATGCGAATCGGACAATAACCAAAACCACGGATTAGCTCATTGAGCTGATGTACCGAACGACGACTGGCAACAGTTGGACCTGAAATTTTGTAGCCGTTAAGATGCAAGATTGGGATGATTTTCCCGTTGTTTGGCGACGCAAGTATATCATTTAAATTAAGACTAGCCAGTGTGGTGGCAGTTTCAAATTCACCATCGCCAATTAGAACGATAGCAGTACGTTCTGGGTGACCTAAACAATAACCATATGCGGTAGCAAGTGAATAGCCAAGTTCGCCACCTTCACAGATGACTCCCGGAGCAGAAGGGCTGGCATGAGAAGGAAAACCACCAATCCGTGAAAATAAGGCAGATATTTTGGCAAGACCTGCATAATTACGCGATAAGGTTTTATCGACAGCAGCAAGATCGCCATCATAAAAAAGATTTGCTTGTAAAGCTGGAAAACCATGTCCTGGACCTAGAATAAAAATAGTTTGATCTTTCTGGTCAGCAAAGACATTACGCATACAAGAATAAACTAAATTAATGCCTGGACAAGTTCCCCAGTGTCCAAGTAGTCGAGATTTAATGTCATCAAATATTAAAGAGCGGTCGAGCAAAAAATTATCTTTCAAAAATAGTTGTATGACAGTGAGATAATTACAAGCACGAATTCGTTTTAAGATCGTAGAAATTTTTGCATCATTGTATTGATAATTCATATGCTTATTATAGCATGAAGAAATTCTACTGATGCTTCACGCGAACCATGGCAGCACGTAAAACGTTACCCTCGTAAAGATAACCTGGAATAAGTTCTTCGGCGATAACCTCTTTATCTCCATCACCATCTTCCATAGAAATAGCATTATGAAATTCAGGGTTGAACAAAGTGCCGACTTTCGAATCAACCACTTCAAGATTGAGAGATTTAAGAGTTTTATCAAGAGTTTTCTGCACAGGAGCGAGGAGATCTGGGTGAGCCTTTATAGCACGAAACATATCATCAATTAGTGGTAAAAATTTACTAACGGTTGCATGTTTGGCAACAATTTTTGCTTGCTCTTTTTGAGCTTCAACTTGTTTACGGTAATTTTCAAAATCGGCTCGAGTACGTTGCAGGTCGCCAATCAATTCAGCATTTTGACGAGCGAGGTCGGAAAGTTTAGCTTGATCTTTTAGATCTACTTGTTGATTATCTTTTTGATGAAAATTCTGGCTCTCTTGTTGAGAATTTTTGCTAGAATTTTGTTGATCGTGATTTTGTTGATCGTGAGTTTGATGATTCCCTGAGTGATTTGTTTGTGTTTGGTTGTTATGAGAAAATGGATTATTCATTTGTTTCCTTTCTTTAATTCATATGTTCCAAATATTGACCAGCATGACTTACAAGATTCATAACCTGTGCATAATTCTGACGAGTTGGACCAAGGACACCAATGTAACTTGAATCAGAAAAAGGAGAACGAAACTTACTGATGATTAATGAAACGTCAGAATCTTTACCAATTGGATTTTCACGTCCAATAAAGATATTTAGTGGCTCACCTGGCTTGGTTTCCTTTAGCCATGGTTCAAGGTTGTCTAATAATTCTGAAACATTCTGGATACGTTGGTAGTTCATAAATTCTGGTTGTGAAAAAAGTTTAGAGATACCTGAGAGGTAAAGTTGATTACCGATGGTGGCAAGACCAAGATTACCAGTTAACTCAACTAACATATCGACTGCTGTACGAATAGCAAATTCGATTTGAGATTGTGATCCAATACGCACTTCCAAAGCATGAAGTCCACGATTTTTATCGTTCTGTCCAGAAGATAACACATGGTCTGGTGAAAAATTTGAAACAAATGGACGTTCAAAAAAATCATATGTAGTGTTTGCAAGATAAGTTGAGAGATCTGTGTTAGTGTTTTGTTTATTTTTCGATAAATCGGAGTTAGCATAATAATCGGTTTCATGATTTTCACGCTCAACAAGCGAATTGACGTAAAATCGATAACCTGCATCAGTCGGAATACGACCTGCTGAAGTATGCGGAGATGAAATTAAACCAAGTTCTTCCAAGCGAGCCATTTCTGATCTAATGGTTGCACTAGAAACATTGAATAATTTCGCTAACATAATACTACCAACAGGGGCTGCTGTCTCAGCATATTCTTCAATTACAGCAAAAAGAATTGCCTTTTGGCGATCAGATAACCGAGTATAAGATTGATTTTGTACTTCCATTTTTTATTCTTTACTGCTTGGAATTATACTGCATTAGCACTCAAAATACAAGAGTGCTAGATTTTATGATGTGCTTAAATAATCTGAAGAAATCGATAAAAAAGGGCAATTCTGAGGGTAATCCTGTAAAAACTAAGTTGCTAGCTACTTAAAAATAACTTGTTTTGAGCTATCTAAATGGATCATATTTTATATCTTGTAGCTTGATAAATAATATATGATAGAATTGATTATGGAAGAACAAAATCTGAGAGATAAAATATCAAAAATAAAAGACTGGCTAGGAAAATCTAGCATAAATTTTTTTGGTCTGCCAATGAGTGGAAAGGACACAGTTGGCGAACGTTTAGCTACAGATCTCGGAGCAAAATTTTTATCATCAGGGATAATTATTAGAGCATACGAAGCGGAACAAAATGCTCACATGACAGAGAATGGACAGCTGATACCGACAAATGTCTTTTATGATATAATTTTGCCTTATTTTTCTCGAGACGAGCTGAAGAAAAATTCACTTGTTTTATCAAGTGTGGGACGCTGGTTTCCTGAGGAAGATAAAGTTATGGAAGCAGCAAAACGGGGTGGACATGAAATCAAAGCTGTGATTTTGCTGGATTTGTCCGAAATGGAGGTTAAGAAACGTTTTGAAGCAGCTAAGGAACTAAACGACCGAGGCGAACGAGCTGACGACGCTAATTTGGAAATTTTTAAGATTAGAATCAAGGAATTTCAGGAAAAGACTGTGCCTGTACTTAAACATTATGAAGAGCTTGGACTTTTGATCAAAGTATCAGCGATGGGATCAAGAGAAGAAGTTTACAATTCCGTAGTAAATGCGTTGACTGATTTTATAGAGAAGAAAAAGTAGAATTATTCAACTATTATATTTTTTCGACACACTCAAATTCACTCCAGTTAGCTTTATAAGTTTGAATAATCAGCTACTGTCTTTTTTCGACACACTCAAGGGCGTAAAAGCGCGTCCCAAGGGGCGAACGGCCAAGCATATGGTCTCAAAAAATGACAGTAGCTGATTAAAACATATGGTCTCAAAAAGATAAATAATTGATTGGACATATTTTGTACAAAAGTTTGTTTTAATCACGTTTTAGCATGACCGTAAAAGCTTCCGAAGGAATGTCGATTTTGCCAAAACGTTTCATTCTAGCTTTACCTCGTTTTTGTTTTTCAAGAAGTTTAGCCTTGCGATCACGATCGCCAGTATGGATTTTTACTGTAACGTCTTTACGAAAAGCCCCAATGGTCTCACGAGCAATGATACGTGCGCCAATTGCTGCCTGTAAGGCTACCTCAAAATTTTGACGAGGAATGACTTCTTTTAACTTCTTAGTAATTGTACGACCAATACTTTCTGATTCTGAGCGATGACACATAATTGCTAAGGCATCAATGCGCTCGCCACCGACCAAAAAATCAACACGAACAAGATCTTCGGGTCGATAATCTGAAATTTCATAATTAAAACTAGCATAACCAGAGGTTAGAGATTTTAGTTGGTCATAAAAATCAGTAAGGAGATTAGCCATAGGTGCTTCAAAGTAAATAACAGCACGGTCTTCAAGATAAGAAATATTTTTCTGTAGACCACGTTTTTCAACGATTAAAGTTAGTACGCTACCGATCATCGAAACTGGAAGAATAATTTCACCTTTAACCCAAGGTTCACGAATTTCAGCAATGGAACTAATGTCTGGGAGATTTGATGCAGATTTGATTTCAAGTTCTTCACCTGAATTTAGACGAACTTGATAGTTGGTCGATGGATTTGTAACGACAAGATCAAGCTTAAATTCACGTTCTAAACGTTCTTTGATGATATCCATATGGAGTAATCCCAAAAAGCCAATACGAAGTCCAAAGCCAAGGACTGGGCTGTTTTCAGGTTCGAAACGAAGAGCAGAATCACTAAGCGCAAGTTTTTCAATGGCTTCTTTAAGATCTTTATATTGGTCATTGCTAATTGGGAAAAAGCCGGCATAGACAAATGGGAGAACATTTTTATAACCTGGTAATGGGGCTAGAGCTGGGTGTCTTGAAAGAGTAACTGTATCACCAACTTTGGCTTCGCGAGTGGTTTTGAGGTTCGTAACAATATAACCAACTTCACCCTCGGCGAGAAGCTCTTTTGGTTGCATCCCTGGAGTCAAAACACCAATCTCAAGCGCAATACCATGAATCTTTGAAGCCATCATATATATATTGTCATTTTTCTTAATTATCCCGTTAAAGATACGAACATATAGCACAACGCCTCGGTAGTCGTCGAAATAAGAATCAAAGATCAATGCCCTTGTTTGTGGATTCTGTATTTGATGATTTTGGGCGATCTTCGAATCATTAGAATATTGTTCTACTGGAGGTTGGGGACTTGGTGCTTTGTTAATGATTGCATCAAGAACCGCTTCAACGTTTAACCCAGTTTTAGCAGAAACAGGAATAATTTCTTCTTTTTTACAACCTAGAAGGTTGATGATTTCACTGGAAACTTTCTCAACGTCTGCTGCTGGGAGATCAATTTTATTGATGACAGGTATAATCGTTAGATCTTGTTCAAGTGCAAGATAGACATTGGCTAATGTTTGAGCTTGAATACCTTGCGTTGCATCAACTACTAAGATTGCCGATTCGACAGCCTGAAGAGAACGCGAAACTTCATAAGAAAAATCGACATGTCCTGGAGTATCAATTAAATTTAATTCGTAACCTTTATAGTGCATTTGAACTGGAGTAAGTTTGATGGTGATTCCCTTTTCACGCTCAAGCTCCATCGAATCGAGTAATTGAGACTTCATTTGTCGTTTCTCAACCGTGCCAGTGATTTCCATCATGCGATCAGCAAGTGTGGACTTACCATGGTCAATGTGGGCAATAATACAAAAATTACGAATATGGTCCGTATTCATGTGTCTATTATAACAGATACAAGATGTTGAGAAAAATCATTTTTGATATAATTTAAGTGTGAAAAAGATCTTAGCGGTTTCGGGGGGGGTTGATTCTATGGTTCTATTAGATATTTTCTATAAAAAGGAACCAGAGAATATTTTGGTGGCACATTTTAATCACGGGACACGCGATTCGGCGGACTTTGATATGACTTTTGTAGAAAATAAATGTAAAAATCTTAAAATCCCATTTGAATGTTCTAAGTTAATACTTGGCGAAGGAGTCTCTGAAGAAGAGGCACGACAAAAACGATATGAGTTTTTATATCACGTGGCGAATAAATATCATGGAATAATTTATACTGCACATCATCTTGATGATATGATTGAATCAGTTGCGATTAATTTAATCCGTGGTACCGGCTGGCGTGGGCTAACACCTTTTGGAAATTCAAAAATAAAACGGCCTCTGGTCGAATTAGGATATTTTAAGCAGGATATTTTACGCTATGCAGCAGTTAATCAAATAAAATTTAGGCAAGATCCAACTAACTATTCTGATAATTATCTGAGAAATAGAATACGAGAGAAGTTAAAAGAGTGTAGTTTGGATCTGCGGAAGATGATTATAGAAAAATGTTTAAAACAAAAAGAGCTACGAGAGAAAATTGAATCGCTAGATTTTGAGATATGTAACAGATTATTGATAAATGATGCACTTAATAAACAAGAAGCTGGTTCGTTGAGTAGCTTAAAGTTTAGAAAGGATTTTTTTATTAAAGAGGACGAAGTGGTACTAGAAGAAATTTTAAGATATATTTGCTTAAAAAAGTCTATAGCCTTGACACGACCACAATTAGATGATTTTATTTATGCAGTAAAAACCTACAAAACGAATAAAAAATTTAATTTACCAAAGGATAAAATGGCTGTGATTGGTAGGGATTTTGTAACGTTATAATGATATAATAAAGAGAAGGAAATAAAAGAAAGGTCGGAAAATGTCAGGACATAGTAAGTGGGAGACAACAAAACGTCAGAAGGCTATTGTTGATGCAAAACGTGGTGCTGCTTTTACAAAAATTGCAAATCAGATTGCAATTGCAGCAAGAGGTGGCAGCGATCCAGCGATGAATCCAACCCTCGCAATGGTGCTTGAAAAAGCGCGTAAAGCAAATATGCCAAAAGTAAATATTGAACGTGCTATTGCTAGGGCAGCTGATAAAAATGCAGCAGCGATGATTGAGGAGACTTATGAGGCATACGGTCCAGCAGGAGTAGGAATTATTATTGAAATTGCAACTGATAATAAAAATCGCACAATGCCAGAAGTACGTAATACATTATCAAAGAATGGTGGGCGAATGGCTGACCCTGGATCAGTGATGTTTCAGTTTGCACGAAAGGGCGTGATTGAAATCAAAGAGAAGGGTGAGGAAGTCCTACTGACGGCGCTTGATTGTGGAGCAGAAGATGTAAATGAGAATGAAGAGGGGACTGAAATTATTACCGAACCAACCAACTTAATGAAGGTGAGACAAGCCTTAATTGATGCAGGTTTAACAGTTGAGAATGCGGAACTTCGTTATATTGCGAATAACTTAGTTCCTGTGTCGGAAGAAGACGGAGAGAAACTCGAGAAATTATTAAATGCAGTTGATGATCTCGATGATGTTACAAATGTATTCACTAATGCTGAATAAAGAAAAGAACTTTTGAAAATTGCCTGATTTTTACTATTTAGATTACTAAAATTTTTGTATTAATATATTTTGTTTTTATATTTTTACACGAATTAGTTTACGAGTGGTTAGTAATCTGTTAAAATAGACGACGGAAGGGTGGCCGAGTGGTTGATGGCACTGGTCTTGAAAACCAGCAAGTTAACGCTTCGCAGGTTCGAATCCTGTCCCTTCCGCCAAGTGGCACCATAGCTCAGCTGGTTAGAGCGTAGGACTCATAAGCCTAAGGTCACTGGTTCGATCCCAGTTGGTGCTACCAGATATACTAATTAGCGAAGCAATTCGTTATTTTTTGTTGCAACTTTTTTAATAAAAGATATTTTTGTTATTAAATACAAATTATTTTTTGTCGCATAGGTGATGAGCTTTAACGCGCTACTCTAACCCCTCAAGTGCAACACCTTGAGATCTATAGACTTCGAGTGGAGTCTTCCACTCGAGTCTCTTTCTTGGTCTATTATTTATTAAATTTGCTATCTCAACTATATCTCGTTTTGTAAGTTTCTTGAAGTCTGTTCCTTTAGGTAAGAAATCTCGAATAAGTCCATTGGTATTTTCATTCCTGCCACGTTCCCAGGAGTGATAAGGATTAGCAAAATATATGTTTGCATTCAATTCTTTTTCTGTGATTTTCCAAAGTGAAAACTCTATTCCGTTATCATAAGTTATGCTTTTAATTTTGCCAAACACTGAAGCTATGTCTAACTTCGTTTGTTTGGCAACTTTATGTGCGTTATAGTTGTGTATTAAACTCGCAGACAAAAGCCCAGATTTTCTATCTACATGCGTTAATATACGATCTGTGGTCTTTAGACCGAAGATTGTGTCGCCTTCAAGATCACCATAATATTTTAATTCATCAATCTCTTTTGGGCGTTCCGAGATATGATGTTTATCTCTGTTAGTTTTATTAAAACTTAATATTTTATATGAACGGAGTTTCCGTCCTCTTCGTCTTAAATGGTTTTCTAATCCTTCAAGATAAACTAGACGATAAATTGCCTTATGTGAAACATATGGCAATTTATTCTCTAGTCTTAGTCTGCCAGAGATCTGCTCTGGAGACCAACGTAGCTTAAGTTTTTCTTCTATGTATTTTTTAGTCTCTAAATATGAGCTAGTATTAAGCCTTAAAGTTTGTTTCTTAATACGTCCCAAGGACAGTTTAGAGGCTAATCTGGCGGTATATCTAGGTATATTTAATTCTTTTAACCTTTTATAATACTTATCTCTTTTTGTACGTATAATGTCCACTTGGGGTTGTCCACGATAATGTCTACCATCTAGATAAAGCTCCTTAGGTTTATTAACACGAGTAGTCTTTGCCTTAATACCATTTCTTTTTATTTCTCGCGTAATAGTTGAGGCATTTCTATTTAATTTCATAGCTATGGATCTTATACTTTCGTTATTCTTTAATCTATTTTCAATTATTACCCGTTCTTCATACGAAAGTTGTGTATACTTATTTAGAGACATCAACGTCTATCCTTGTTTAAGTTAGTGTTACAAATTTAATTTTAACAGGACTAAGAATAGTTGATGTCTCTTTTCGTTGGTTAGTGTTGCACTTGAGATGTTAATTTAGACGCATTCCTATACAAAAAGTAATAATATGTTATAATATGGGTATCTAGTCAACCGACTAGGGATCTTTAAATCTCTAGTCTTATAGTCTTATAGGGGGTATTCTCATGAAAAAATTATATCTCGCAATCATTACTTTAGCACTTGCCATAGTACTTGTAACTGGATGTGGGGACAAAACTGGAAATTTTCAGTCTGATTCCTACACCGAAACAAGATCCAGAAGCGATAGAAAGACCAAAAGTAATAAGAGAACAAGTAGCCCTGATATTAATGATGAAGCTGAAATCAATTCTCAAGGTAACAATGATTACCAAGATAACGAGGGGTCACAATTAGGTTCTCGTGCTAAAACAAGATCCAGAAGTAACAAAGATACTACTAGTGGTCCTGATCTTGGTAGACTCTTCGAGAGAAAACCTAAGGTTAAAATTGATGACTACTTTAGATATGTATGGCAACAAGGAGATACTGAAGGAAAGCATCCGGTTAGAATAGAATTCGATCTAGAAGGATATTTAACCGCTTATGGTGCAACTGAAATACGGTATCTGGGTGCAGATGAGCGAGGAATCATGTATGGAGTAAAGTTTGAAAATGGTATTTTTTTAAGGATGTTATTCAGTCAACATTTATCATATGACGACTACTATTGCGATTACGACCTTACTAATATTGCGATATCTGCATGTAAACCAGATTATGATTTTACGAGTTATGATGATATAGACTATGCTTCATTCCAAGATGTTGAAGGGTTAGCATCTTGGTCAAAAGAATATTATGTTACCGACGTGGAGGTGGATGACGAAGATCGTATGAGTAAAAAATACGATTGGCTCAGTATTTTACGTATCGATAAATTTTATGATAATGACAAGTCATTTTACTCTGATGGTCCAACAAAATCTGGACGTTTCTTGTTGGTACCGATTGATTTTGATTCAATTTTTAGGAAACTTGTGGTGCCTTATCTCGAACTAAAAAGAGTGTCTTTCGAAAGTGATCCGTTCGAAGATAGGGAGTTTCAGGAATAATTATGTTTAAGACTAGTAGAAGACTCTCTTTCGAGAGTCTTTTTTTATGTCTAAAACTTACTATACTACGCTTGAGGTATTAGTTCAGAGTTTAGATTGACAAATAAGATATTTATTGTATAATACTAACATAAGGTTTTTAGCCTTAGTAGTATATACGTCGATGTAGGTGAGTTAAAAATCCTTTAATCCGATATATATTGGACATCGACATTTTTGAGAGGGGAGAATATGCTATTTATTAACAGAGACTACGAAATAGTTTCAAGGGAAATGTCATTTGGTCGAGTCTCCGGTATCACAATTGGAGAACAGGGTCGCGGTCGACGTGAAATTTTTCTGCCGACTCCTGTAGACCTTAATGGGACTATTGGAGAGCTTGAAAAGTGCCTGACTATCGGTTGTTCGAGAAGCGGACGACCAAGGATCTGCCGTGGTGATGAAGGGATGTATTTAATCCTTTCATCCGAGAAGGATTACACCCGTAAAGGGTGTGGCAGAATCAAAGTTCCGGTTGACCAAAGAACTGAGGTTATCGCTCGCGGTATAGGTGCCGACGGCGATGCTGGCAGAATCGGCAACTGGGACGTCGTTCTAGTCAAGGCGGAAGAGGACGACATTTTTCGTGTTGTGTGGGGTGGCTATAGATATGGCTATCCCGCAACTTTCTACGTCGTGCATCATGATCTTGTGTATTACGCAGATCAGCCTGACGTAGAAGAACTTTACGAGAGGATTGGCATAGACATACCATTCTCTCTGGAGTTCGATGGCAACACGACCCTCGTCAGTTCAGAGGAGTGGAGAGAACTTTAAATCCACTTCCTCTACACCCCAGATCTTTGATCTGGGGATTTTTTTATTCTTCTTCATCATTGTTTATATATTCATAGTCATATTCAGAATACTGACCATATTCAGGTTCATCATAAATATTTCTTCGATCATCTTCAATATTTATATTCTGATCTATGTCCTCGTATTCGGAAATTGCTTGTTTAATTTTAGGATCCGAGGCATGATAAGAAAACATAGAATCTGGTGGTAAATAATTATTTATCGACTTTAGTTTATTCTTAGGTAAACTTTTTTTAATTTCTCTTCCATTCTCTTTTTCATCTTCATAACTAGATGGATAATAAACAAAATTTGAAAGTTCTTTTCTCACATCTATAGCTAAAGTAAGTGGGTGATCAAAATATTCTTCATCAACAATCCCCCAATCAACAAGATTTGCAGTAAAACCACGAGCAATACTGGCTCCTCGACTGATGGTTTTATTTAACATCAATGCGAGATCAAAGGTCTTAATTTCCCCGACCTGACCAATATCCTCGACTAAAGGGACTGAAGATGTTACTTCCGCCAATGCTGTCTTCATCATCATAGCTTTTAGAAATAACCGACTACTCAAACTTTCATCTATAAAAGGTAATTCATAATATGTTGGTCGAATGACATTCTCGATAAAGTCATTTTGCGCCAATTCGCTAACATATAACTGATTACTTAGAATCAAACTTTGGTTTATTGTAAAATCACGTGTCTTAAAATAATGGTCGAAAGTGTCGTCCTGAATTCCATGTCCATATGCAAAATCTTCTGGCATATATTTTTTTGATAGCTCGGTACGTTTTTCTATGTCAATTGGCACTGCACCTTGCCGATCAGTAATATTCACAAGATCGATATCTCTGATTGGTTCAATATCGCCAGAGAGAACTTGCCTCGCAATACTTCGAGCCACTCCACCCATTACTGCTACACCTTCTGGTAGTTCTTTAAGAAAAGGAAAACGTTCATTAATCTCATTATTTAAAGGATATCGATTAATCTTTAGATGATCTTCTCTAAATTCAATACGCTCAGTTTCATTAAAGTCTGGTTCCTCCTCTATTTGGTCATCTAAATCATCTTCCGACTCATCATTCCAACCATCTTCTGTCTGAATATCTAAATCGTTCTCCGTTCGATCATCTAAACGCTCCGCTATATTTTTTTCTAGGCTATAAGCCACCATATCTAATAGCTCTAGCTCTGGGTCAAGGTTCTCATATTGAGTCTCTTGGTTGTAATTTTGCCTAATCTGCTCAATCATATAACTTCCTATGCTTTATTATAGTTAATTTTTAGAGAAATAGAATACAAACTATGTTAGAATGACTTCATGATTGCACATATCGAAGGTAAAGTGTCTGAAAAATTCTTAAATTCAATCATTGTTGATGTAAACGGTGTAGGCTATGAACTAGGACTTTCCAAAATCGATGCAGAAACAACCAATGTCGGAGAACAGAAAAAATTTTATACCTATCATGCCATTCGCGAAACCTCCGAAGATCTCTATGGTTTTTCAAGTTTAATGGCAAAAAAGATTTTTGAATTACTTATTTCCGTGAATAGCATTGGTCCAAAAGCAGCAATGTCGATTCTCTCCTTAGCAAATCCTGAAGAGGTTCGTAATGCAATTGCTAATGCTGATGTTGTTTTTATTAGTAAAGCCTCAGGAATCGGCAAAAAGTCAGCCGAACGTGTGATTGTGGATTTAAAAGATAAAGTAGGCTTGCCGACTGCTTATAAAAATTCAGAAACCATAAACTCTCAAACTAAACAAGAAGATGACGAGGCTCTTGATGCTCTTATGGCACTGGGCTACACGTTAAAAGAGGCAACTTTTTCATTATCTAAAATTGATCCAAGTTTATCAACCGAAGAGAAAATTCGGCAAGCTCTCAAAAACCGTTAAAAATAAGCAGGTTTCCTACTTATTTTTATAATTCCTAATAATCCTTACGTATTTATTGGAATTTCGGAGAATTAAATGTTGAACTTGAGGTATCAAACCCAGCCTGATTTGCATTCATCGAGTTTGGTGAAGTTGAATTGTTAGTTGTTACTGACGGATTAGTAGTGTCAGGATGGATACTAGAATTTGGCGTTGAAGCTACTGTATCATGTGGAGCAGAAATCGGTTCGATGGTCGTAGAAGAAACCTCGTTGCTACTTTTCTCATTAGGGCAAGCTGCATCCGATGTCTCACCTTTTTCAACATGCACAAGATGAGTAATAGTTTCTAGCTCGTCCGTTGGCGTGTCGACATTTTTAAAAGTATAAGTTGTTTCAGATCCGATTGTAGACATTCGTAATGTACCAATACTAAATAAATGTTCAAACAGTCCAGATTGTTTAAAGCTCACATCTTCAACAGCAATTAAATCAATCACGTTGGTCGAACTTGCAAAAAGTGATGTAACAACATTTTGAATTAGTCGCTTATTCGTAACATAAAGACAATTGCCTGAGTAAACATGAGTTGAAATAAGTGTTGCAATCCAAATAGTACCAAGAACCACAAGAATAACCAACATAAAGAAAGAACGAGAAGTTGCATCAAGATTAACAATTAAAGCATTACCACCATTAACAATAATACTAGCCGCAATAAGCAATGCCGAACATAAAAATGCACCAGCCCAAAAACCAACAGGTATAAGTTTCGTTGGTTTAATTACTAATACAAGATGTTCATTTTTTTCAAAAGCAATACCTGGTAGCTGGTTCTTGGTGTTTTTTGCCATAAAAATTTCCAATTAATTAGCCTTATTATAGCATTTTAAACGATTTTTGCAAATTACTCCCTGAACTATGTTTTAAGTAGTTATTTATTTTTGAGAGATTTTAAATGCCGTTTTGCTTTTTCAGTAACACGTCGACCGCGAGGAGTTTTTTCAATAAAACCGAGCTGGATCAGATACGGTTCGTAATAGTCTTCAATTGTAGTGGTTTCATCACCAGTGAGAGCAGCAATAGTGGTTAATCCGACAGGTCTGTCATCATAATTTTCCAACATTAGTTCCAGCATATTACGATCAGCTGGATCAAGTCCTAAATCATCAATTTCAAGGAGAGCAAGAGCACGTGTGGCAATGTTTTCATCAATCGTGCCATCGCCATTAACATCAGCATAATCGCGAACACGTTTTGCTAGGCGATTTGCAATACGAGGAGTAAGACGAGAGCGCGTAGCGAGGAGTTTGGTTGCTTCTGGCTTAATCTCGGTGTTGAGAATGGCAGCAGTACGGGAAATAATTTGTTCGATTTCAGGGATCTTATAATATTCAAGACGGTGAGTAATGCCAAAACGATCTCGAAGGGGACCAGCAAGCGAGCCAGTACGAGTGGTGGCACCAATAACCGTAAAGTGCGGAAGGTCAAGACGAACCGAGCGAGCAGCAGGACCTTTGCCGATAACAATATCTAGCTTATAGTCTTCCATAGCGGAATAGAGAATTTCTTCAACTGCACGTCGCAGACGATGGATCTCATCAATAAAGAGAACATCACCATCTTGGAGATTAGTTAAAATTGAGGCGAGATCACCAGCACGCTCGATGGCGGGACCGGAAGTAACACGGAGGCTAGCACCGAGTTCGTGAGCAATGACATTCGCCATGGTGGTTTTGCCAAGACCTGGCGGACCATAAAGCAGAACATGGTCCAGTGTGGTACCATCAGCACGCTTTTTTACAGCATCAATGGCGATTTTAAGATTGCGTTTTAGACGTTCTTGACCAACATATTCAGAAAAATTAGTAGGGCGAAGCCCCACTTCAATTGCCTGCTCTTCGGTATCATTTTCATGCGAAGTATTATCAATAACGCGTTCAATTGCCATATAATCTTTCTTTCAAATTACAGATATTCAGAATACAGTGTTAAGAGAAATGCAACGACACATCCTTTGGCTTTTGTATTATACTATTATTGTATCATTTATATTTAATTAAGAGGAAGGATTTTATGTCTGATATTGATAATGCTGATTTTAAAAAAAGCAAAACATATGCTAATCTACAAACTGCATTCGCTGGAGAATCGCAAGCACGCGTAAAGTATCAATTCTACGCTTCACAAGCGAAAAAGGATGGCTATGAGCAGATTGCTGCAATCTTTGACGAGAGTTCAAACAATGAAAATGCGCATGCAAAGATGTGGTACAAGTACTTAAACGATGGTAAAGTTGCCGATACAAGGACAAATCTCGAACTCGCAGCAGCAGGTGAAGATTATGAATGGACTGATATGTATGCAGAATTTGCAAAAATTGCACACGAAGAAGGATTTCACGAAATTGCTGCAAAATTTGAAGGTGTGGGAAGTATTGAAAAAGAACATGAAGAACGCTACCGAAAATTAATTAAAAATATTGATGATGATGTAGTATTTAAATCTGAAAAAGTAACAGTGTGGAAGTGCCGAAACTGTGGTTACACCTTTGTTGGTGAGGAAGCTCCAGAAGTTTGTCCAGTTTGTTCACACCCTCAGGCT
>ERZ773083.612-NODE-612-length-27909-cov-3.764414_pt1 | contig 27909 bp, 27 predicted proteins | sample MGYA00511465_ERZ773083 | MGnify/ENA primary metagenome ERZ773083 (study PRJEB29015, sample SAMEA2738001) | human oral metagenome | biome: human oral; feature: human-associated habitat; material: dental | place: China | collected 2060 ... | reverse complement strand
TTTACAAAATTCTCAAAAAATTCAAAAACTGAAAAAGTGTGGCTGTCTAAATTTAGGGTATAAAAAAAGCGTCCGCCGTTTGACGGACGCCGTGTATAAATCGCGGGGCGAAATAAACGCCACCGCGAGCAAAGGAGCTTATTTATCTCTTAAATTTAACTCGCTAACGAGCTTGGAATAAACTGCGTAGTCTTTATTTTTAAGATATTTCATCATTCTTTTGCGCTGACCTACTAGCTTTAGCAGTCCTAAGCGAGATGAAAAATCTTTCGGATTTGCTTGCAAATGAGTGGTAAGAAGCGTGATCCTCTCGGTAAGAAGCGCGATTTGCACCTCCGCAGAACCTGTATCTTTCTCTCTTCTAGCGAATTTCGCAACTATCTGTGCTTTTTGAGCCGTGTCTAAAGCCATGATGACCTCCTGATCGGTAAAATAGGAAGCGATTATACTTAATTAACCTAAATTTTTGCTTTCTTTGTGTAAAATGCACGCTTTGACACCAAAGGAGAAAATAAATGCTTTTTACTAAAGCAAGCGAATACGCCCTACTTTCAATGATCTGCATCGCTGGCAAGAATGAGTCTATGGATGTCGATTCGATCTCTAGCGAGCTTGGAATTTCACGCAGCTTTTTGGCTAAAATTTTACAAAATTTAGCTCGCGCGGGACTTTTAAATTCCTTCAAAGGCGCCAAGGGCGGCTTTGTGCTCGCGCGCAATGCGGATGAGATCACGCTAAGCGAGATCATCAAAAGCGCCGAAAGACGCAAGGCGACGGTATTTGACTGCACCGCCGAGGGGATCGACGCCTGCCCGAACGGTCGCACGCTATGCCGCGTCAATCTAATGTTCGGCGAGCTTCAGGAGAAAGTCGATGAGTATATGGATACGATCACGCTAGCAAACATCATCGGCAAAGAGCGCAAATGAAAATATATCACCTCAGCCACACCGATCTGGACGGCTACGGCGCGCAATTCGTCGTGGCGCACTATTTGACCGACGTGGAATTTTTCAACGCCAACTACGGCAAGGAGATAAACGAAAAATTTGAACTAATCCTTGAGCGTATTGATGAGCGGCTTGCCGCAGACGCAGACGAAAAAAGCCTAGTTTTAATCACCGATCTAAATTTACTGCCCGCACAGTGCGAGAAATTTAGCGGTGAACTGGCTCACCGCAACGCCCGCGTGATCCTTCTGGATCATCATCAAAGCGGACTTGAGTGCGCGAAAAAATTTCCGTGGTATTTCCTAGACTCTTCGCGCTGCGCTACGAAGATCACCTATGATTTTTTCAGTGCGATGTTCGGCGGCTCGCCGCGGCTGGATAAGCTCGTGCGCGTCGTAAACGCCGTGGATATTTGGCTAAAGGACGAGAGCGAGTTTGAGCTCGGCAAGGTCTGCCTCGGCATGGTCTCGGGCGCGAAAGAGATCAATAAGATCATGTTCGAGCGGGAGAGCAGGGATTATATCTTTTACTTGCTGGATAAAATTTTTAAATTTCAAGACGAGCCGAGCGCACACATCGCGCTAGATAGCGCGCTGCACGGCATAAAGAAAGAATTTTTTAAAGGCGAACGCGACGATACGCTAAGCAATCTCGTTTCGCATTTCGTAGTCGCCCGCCTAAGCGCGCAAAAGCAGCGCTTTGAGATCAGCTACCTCGATAAAAAGGGCATTTTGACCTACAATATCGGCAACGTAAGCGTCATCGGCAACGACTTTTTGACGCAAAACCCCGATGTCGATTTTTTCATCGACGTAACGAGCAAAAAAACGCTCAGCTTCCGCGCCGACGGCAAAATCGACGTTAGCGAAATGGCAAAGCTGCTCCTCGGCGGCGGCGGGCACGTAAACGCGAGCGGCGGGATGTTTGCGGGCTTTAAGGACGCGAGCTCGTACGAAGCCGTAAAGGCGCAAATCGTGGATCTAATCGAGAAAAAAACTCAAATTCCAAAGGAAAAAGATGAAAAATAATGACGAAAAAATCGCCGAGCAGGACCTCATCTACGAGATTAATATCCTGCTTGACGCGATGCTGCTCTACGCGGGCGTGAAGCGCGAGCGGCTCGCTGATGCGGCGCAGCTGTATATCGAAAACATCGATACGGTGCTTGCGAACTCGGACGCTAGCGGCGCGGACGAAGTGATCGCCGTGGTCGAGTTTTTGCGTAGCAAACACGCGGAGTTATTTGAAAATAAGGGCTAGCTCGCGAAATTTTAAGCAAAATTTTGCGAGCTAGAATTTTACGAAGCGCAAACTATGCGGAGTAAAATTTCATCGAGCGTAAAAATTTATAGAGCGAAATCTGCGAGATAAAATTTTGCGAAATAGAATTTCTAAAATGCGGAATGCAGAATTTTGCGGACTTAGGCTTAAAATTTTAAAATTTAGCAGACAGGCTTTGCAAATAAAATTTTAAGGCATGGCAGTTGCAGAATTTAATTTTAAAATTTTATGCTGTCAAACAAGAGCAAAATTTCAAGGCTTAGAATTTACGCTAAGAAATTCCGCACAATAGCAAATTTAAAATTTTAAGTGCATTTTGCGGCACGGAATTTTGCAAAAAATTTTAGACAACGCGGGGCAGCTCTGCGTAAAATTCTAATCTAGACTTCGCGCGGAATTTCAAAAACTCCGCGCGGAATTTTACGCTCAACTAAGGCGCAAAATTCAAATATAAAGGCGCACTCTCCGCTTACCAGTGCGGCGCAAAGAGTGCTGATCGTGAATTTTAAATTTAAAAGCACGATTCCGCCGTCTAAGATCAAAGAAATGGCGTAGCGTCTAAGCTTGCCGATAATGACAAAGCTCGCTTTGAAAGAAAAAGAGAATTTTATCTGCAAAAGCGCAGAAATGGCATTTTAAGATACTTTTGTCATTTCTAAGAGAAAAAGATCCGCGCTGGAGGCTTTTAAGAAAGCGCGCTTGATAAAATATTATCGCTAGATATGACGCAGGTGCGGTAACATCCGAACATGGCGAAATTAAACGAACGCGGCGCTCTATCGTCGCAAAGCCAGGTATCGTAAAATAAAAGCTTGGGCGGGGCGCTTAGAAACAAAATATCGCGAAATAAGACGTCTGCAAAGCAAGGTGCCTATAAGATGAAGCGTCGTAAAATAGAATAGAAAGCAACGTGTCAATAAAATAGACACCGTGAAGCAGAATTTCGTAGCAGTAACGCAGAACACGATTAAATTTTAAGCAGACGTCGCGCTAAATTTTGAAATTTTATGAATTTAAAACTTTATGAAAGGATAGAAATGAAAAAGATTTTTTTGTTTGCATGTCTCATGCTTTTGGGCTCGCAGCTTTTCGGCGACGATAAGGTATATCGCCTAAGACTTGCTAGTACGTGGGAGGCGACTACGCCCGTTTTGGGCGCTGCTGCTGAGGATTTTAAAAACTATGCCGAAAGCCTTAGTGGCGGCAGGCTTCAGATCCGCATCGATACGCCGAGCAAGCACAAGGCAAGCTTTGGCATATTCGACTTCGTCAAAAGCGGTCAATACGATCTAGGATATACTTCGCTTTATTATTATAAAGGCAAAGACGCCAAAACTATGCTCTGGACGGCAGTGCCTTTCGGTATGACTACCGATGAGCAGCACGCGTGGTATTACTATGGTGGTGGGCGAGAGCTTAACGATAAGATGTTCGCGCAATACGGCATAAAGACCTTTTTGATGGGATCTACCGGCATGCAAATGGGCGGCTGGTTTAAAAAAGAGATCAACTCAGTCGCAGATCTGCAAGGGCTTAAATTCCGCATACCGGGGCTAGGCGGAGAGGTGATGAGCAAGCTGGGTGCCACTATAAACACGGTGCCTACGGGCGAGCTATTTATGGCGTTAGAGATGGGCACGATCGACGCGGTCGAGTGGGTAAGCCCTGTCTATGATATGCCACTTGGATTTCACAAAGTGGCTAAATACTACTACACAGGCTGGCAAGAGCCTATGGGAGACTGCCAACTGCTGGTAAATCAAAAGGCGCTAGAGAAGCTGCCTGCGGATCTTCAAGCGATCTTAGAGGCTGCAGCAAGACTTGCCGGCGAGAACTTCCAAAATAAGGGCTTTTACGAAAACGCTCGCATTTGGGCGGAGCTAAAAGCGCAGTTTCCGGATGTGCAGGTGCGCGACTTTCCTGCGGACGTGATAGCTGCACTTAAAAAAGCAACGAATGAAATCTTAGACGAAGAAGCGGCGAAAGATCCGATGTTTAAAGAGATCCTAGACAGCCAGCGCGCGTTTTTGAAAATCGGTAGAGAATGGAATAAAATAAGCACCGTAGCCTACATAAATAACGTAAGCGGCATCGCGGGCGAAAGTGCAGTAAATCCAATCTCCGTAGGCTCTAGCGGTACGACAAACTCAGATTCTGCAAGCAGCGAAAATCACGGCGCTGCGAGCGATTCTAACGCGACTGACAGCAAAAATTTAGGAGCGACAAAGTAAAGCAGCGGGCGCTATGAGCGATAAAAATTAAGGCGCGACGAACAGACCGGCACAATAAGTAGCTCAGGCGCGACAAGCGGCAGAAATTTTAACTATTTTTGCATAAAGTAGATGGAATTCTGCCGCAGCAGCTTTGGCGCAATAACTTCAATGCCGGAGCCCAGTTCATAAATCTCATCCGCAAGCAGGCAGCAGCTTTGGCGCAATAGCTTTAACATCGCAAGCAGCGCTATCTAGCGCAGCAAAGGGCTCCCGCGTGAAATAGAACGCCAAAAACACGCGATAAAACAAAATTCTAAAAATTATGAATTCCAAGCACGACGGAATTCGGAATTTTAAAATCAAAATTTATGGATTTCGGACAGAGCGCGAAACTACTCCGGTTATGCTAGAAACCGGCATTTGCGACCATTAAGACTAAAAGCCGCGTCTAGCGCTTTAAAAGCCTATGAGCCTTTTGCATTTATATATTAAAATCACAAAATCGCATTTGCGTTATCAAAATTACAGCGCTACTTGACAATATAGGCTAATTCGCATAAAATCAGCCTACGCGCGTTAAAATTTAATCAATAATGTAATTTGGTAAGATTTGCCGCGATAAAATAGCCTTATTATCATGCTTATCTTTAAAATTTACTCCATTGCGCCGCTCTGATTAAGACCAAATTTATTAGGATTTGATAAATCACGAATGCCCGGTCTCTGCCGCCGCATCTATTAACGCAATAGCAGATAAATTTCACACCATCCTATCGATAGTGCGACCACGCAAAGATGCGTATTTGAAGTACCGCAGAATTTATTGAATTTTTTAAATTTTTGATCTTTAAAATACTGCAAGACGGCTAAATCGCTAAAATTTCATATTATTTGAATTGATTGTTAAAAAGTAGATTCGGAAGCATAGCCCCCGAATCTACGGATAAGATTAAATTCTTAGAATTTAATCGGATGGTGGTGGAAGTCGTCGTAAACGACTTTATTGGTTTGAAACTTAATGCGCTTAAGCTCGCGGATACGCAAAAATTCCTCTTCATCGATCTTTTTAATCTGAATCGCCGCCTTAAACGTAGGAGTTTTGGCGATTAGATCCCAGCCGCCGCTGGTTAGCTCGTTGCAGCAGCTCTCCCAGTAGTGATAAGACATCTGAATGATACCATCCATTATACACTCGGTGATGTCCGCCTTAATCGCGATATAACCGTAGCGGCTCCACGCGACGATAAAATCGCCCTGCGAAATTCCGTATCGCTCGGCAAGCTTCGGATTCATTTCCGCAATCGGTCCTATTGCATCGCCGCCCTGCTCGACGGTCTTAGAGCGCCTAGTCATCGCGCCTCCTGCGTACTCGTAAACCTTACGCGTAGTTAGAAGTTGGATCGGGAACTCCTCGTCGGTCTTCTCGTCCACGGAGCCCGCCATTACAGGATAATCTTTCGGCATATTCATATGCTTTGCGAACTCCTCTTTGGCGCTTTCGATCTTGCTCTTATCATCCACGAATAGAACTGGGACGAAATTTCCTTTACCGTCCGGGGTAAAGAATTTTTTATCAAGGTACAATGCAGGTCCGCCCATAGAATTCTCATCAGGGCACGGCCAGTGAAGTCCGTGGTATTTTTTGATGCGGTAATAGCTCATTCCGCCGTAGTTGTGTGGAGCTACCCTGCGCACCTCTTCCCAAATCTGCTCTGGAGATTGGAATGTGAAATAATCTCCTAGACCTAAACGTCTGGCAAGCTCGCAGATGATAGCCCAGTCTTGTCTAGCTTGTCCCGGAGGGGCAACTACAATCTCGCTATGCTGTACGCGGCGCTCGGCATTAGCATAAGTGCCCTCCTTCTCGCCGCTGCAAGCTCCGGGAAGCACGACATCTGCTTTGCGGCTCGTCTCGGTTAAGAAAATATCTTGGATCACATACATCTCTACCTGCGAAATCGCGCGCAAGAAGTGGTTTGCGTTCGGATCGGTCATAACCGGGTTTTCGCCCATCGTCCAGAAGAATTTTACCCTACCATCAAGAATTGCGTCAGGCACTTCGGTTTTATGAATGCCGATCTTGCCATTTAGATGACCTTTTGGTAAATTCCACTGGCGCTCAAACCAATCACGGGCACTTTCGTCGGTTACGGCTTTATAGCCGGTAAATACGTTAGGAAGCATTCCCATATCGCAACAGCCTTGAACGTTTTCTTGTCCACGGATCGGTAGATCGCCGCTTCCGAGCTCGCCCACATTGCCCGTTACGAGCATTAAATTTGAAATGTCGCAGACTGCGCCCACGCCGTGGTTGAAGTGAGTTACACCCATGCCGTGCGTGATAACCGCAGGTCGCGTAGTAGCGTAAATTCTAGCCGCTTTTCTAATATCCTCAGCGTTTAGCCTAGTGTATTTAGCTACGGCCTCAGGCGAATAATCCTTAACCGCCTCTTTTACATATTCAAAACCCTTGGTGTATTTATTAACGAATTCATGATTTACCAAATCCTCGTCGATAATAGCATGGATTAAAGCGTTTATAACCGGGATATTGTGCTCCGGCTCAAGCTGGAGGTGGATATCTGCGCGATTTGCGAATTCCGTCTTAACCGGGTCAATGACGATGAGTTTGGCGCCTCTGTTTAACGCTCTTTGAACGTGCATAGCTACGATCGGGTGACCATTTTCCGGGTTTGAGCCGATCATCATAATGCAGTTGCTGTGAGTTCCGATCTCCGTGAAGCTATTTGTAGCTGCTCCGTTACCGATTGTTTTGGCAAGACCTGCCACAGTCGGAGCGTGTCAAATGCGCGCGCAGTGATCGATATTATTCGTGCCTAAAATTCTAAGTAGCTTCTGCGCTACGTAGTTATCCTCATGCGTACAGCGTGCGGAATAGTTTCCGGCTATCGCGTCGGCGCCGTATTTTTCTTTAACTTCGAGCATCTTTTTAGCAACCAAATCAAGCGCTTCGTCCCAGCTAGCCTCGACCAAATCGCCGTCTTTACTGAATTTGCCATTCTTTTTACGAATTAGCGGAGTAGTAAGCCTATCTCTAGAGCCTACGTAATTCCATCCGTAATAACCTTTCAAACATAAACAACCTTGATTTACGGGGTTGTCGCTTACGCCGGCTGCGGATTTGATATAATTGTCTTCCGCAGTCAGCTCGATTTGACAGCCTGTGCCACAATAAGGGCATATGACCTTGCCTTTATTCGCCATATTTTCTCCTTTCGAAAATACTAAACATGCAAAATTACCATATATGCAATTTCGGCACAATTATATAAATTCTTACCTAAAATAAAATTGAAATTTTGTCTTAAGCTAAAAGAATTTTTTCAATTATAATTAGGAGTAAGTTGGGGTAATTTAAGTAGTAATTTAAATTTTAAAATATACTTTAATAGTGATATACTAGACTTTTAAAGCAAATAATCAACGAACCGGTTTAAAAAAGAAATTAGTTTTTAAATTTAAGCTTTGAAAGCAAATTTATCAAATAAATTCCAAATATCGTCAGATAAATGACGGAATTTTTTTACGGACTTAAATATAATTACACCAAAATTTTTAGTAAAAAATTTTTAAAATTCCTTAAGTCAAGGAGAAAGGTATGAAACAACATAAATTTGTAATCTGCGATTACAAACGATGTATCGGTTGCACGACGTGCATGGCGGCCTGTTACTCAAGTGCCTACGAGCGCGGCAAGCTTGCTAAATCGCGACTTACTGTGCTTAGACAGGCTTACGGCGTTATGCCTACGCAGTGCAGGCAGTGCGATGACGGACCATGCGCAAATGTCTGCCCTACCGGTGCGCTTCGCTTCGATAATAACTATATCGAATTACACGAAGAAATTTGCATCGGATGCAAGATGTGTACGCTCGCCTGTCCTTATGGCGCGATCAGCTCGAATGCCGAGCTTATGCCGTCAGTAAATTATGCGGTCGAGCCGAAGTATTATCTCGAGATCGAAAGCCAAGCGGGCGCCAAAAGCACCGCCATCAAATGCGATCTATGCAACGGACGCGAGAACGGTCCTGCATGCGTCGAGGTTTGCCCAACCAGCGCTATCATTATGATAGATCCTAAAGAAGGTAAGCATAAATTGGGCTTTGCGATAGACTACGATGCGGCTAATGCTTTTGCAAAAGACGTATTAAACGGCGAAATCAGTTGCGTCGCCAAAAAAGAAGGAGGCGCAAAATGATAAGCGTCTATACTTTATTTATCGTCAGTGCAGTAATTAGTATTCTTTTATACTGCGCTCCAAAAACTGCCGTTAAGGTGGGATTTGGATTAGGTGCTATCAGCTGTTTTTACGCGATGTGTCATTTCGTAGCCAATATGGGCGTAAGCGATAGCTTCGTTTTGGGCGGTACTTTCTTATATGCGCCAAAATTTGCTTTAAGTCCGCTTGGAAATTTCTTCAGCTTCGTAGTCGTTTTTATAGGCTTTGCAAGCAGCGTTTACGGTATGAGCTATGCTGAGGAATATATCGGAAAGGCAAATATTGGCGTTTTTGCATGTTTATTTAATACCTTCATCTTATCTATGCTTTTAGTCATCAGTGCGGATAATGTATTTTGCTTCGCTGTTTTATGGGAGCTTATGACGCTAATCTCGTCATTTCTAATCATAGTAAACGATGGCAAAGGCACGCTCAAAGCCGTTATGGTATATCTAGGTATAGCGCAGATCGGTGCATTTTGTATCACCTGTGGATTACTTATCATTGCAAACTACGCAGGCAGCTTCGAATTTGCGGAGTGGGGAAAAGTAAATATGCCGATGGGCGCTTCTGTAGCAGCATTCATCTTGTTTTTGGTCGGCTTCGGCTCAAAAGCGGGAATGTGGCCTTTTCACGTTTGGCTACCGCAAGCTCACCCTGCGGCTCCATCAAATGTCTCTGCGCTAATGAGCGGCGTTATGATTAAAGTAGCGCTCTTTACGCTTGTTAAATTTACGTTATTTTTGCCGCTAAGCATCTATTTTGGACTTGCAGTTTTGATCCTAGGAGCAGCCAGCTCGCTTTTCGGCGTTTTATACGCGTTGTGCCAGCACGACTTTAAAGCGCTTCTTGCGTACCACTCGGTTGAAAATATCGGCATTATCTTGCTGGGTCTTGGCACTGGAATTTACGGCGTCGCAGCAGGCAATGTAACACTAGCCGCAGTCGGATTTTTAGCAGGCTGCTACCACGTAGTAAATCACGCGATATTCAAAGGCTTGCTATTCTTATGTGCAGGCTCTGTAATCCACGCTACTCATACGCAAAATATGGACGTGCTAGGAGGGCTAGCTAAAAAAATGCCTCTAACTGCGGTCGGTATGTTTATCGGTATCATGGGTATCGCAGCGCTTCCTCCAGTAAATGGCTTCGTCTCAGAGTGGTTTACCTATCAAGGAATGCTTCAAGGCGCTAAGGAAAGCGGAATTTTCATTAGATACGCTTTCTCGCTAGCAGTAGTCGCACTTGCGCTTACGGGCGTTTTGGTCGGTATGCACTTAAAACTATATGCGGTAATCTTTGCAGGAACCCCAAGAGATGAAAAAATTTGGGAGAATGCAAAAGAAAGCCCTCTTGGAATGGTTTTAGGAATGATCATTTTGATGATAGGTTGCGTGGGATTTGGCGTAGGCGCACACTTCATAGTCGATTACATCATGCAAGCGGTAAATTCTATCACTTCCAATAGAGAATTTGTCGCAAGCCTAGGTGCTTCGTCAATCACTTCACCTTTGGGAAGTATCGTTTCAACTCCTCTTATTGCAGTGATTTTGTGTTCTACAATGCTGCTTCCGTTTATCATCCTAGCGGTTATGAAAGCAAATCGCGACAAACCTCGTGAGACAGATCCTTGGGCATGCGGTTTTAAATATAGCCCTCGCATGCAGATGACCGGCGGTCCTTTTACCGGCGATTTAAGAAAGATTATGGACTGGTTATTTAGAGGTCATAAACGCAGAATAGAGCAAAACGGCTACTTCGGACCGATCGAGTATCACAACCACCCACAAGACATTTGGTGGACGATGATTTATCAACCGGTAATCGATTGGAGTAAGAAGATCGCCGATAAGATAGGAATTATTCAAAGCGGCTATGCAAATTTATATACGCTTTACATCCTAATCTATCTTTGCGCGATACTGGGCGTCGGATATTTCTTGATCTAGGAGGTTTAAGATGCAGACTATACAAACTATATTTTTAATGATATTTCAAGTCGCGGTTATCGTCCTAGTCGCTCCACTCTTCGACGGTATGGCTAGAAAACTTCGAGCCAAACTTCAGTCGAAACAAGGAAGCGATTTTTTCCAGACTTACCGCGATATTATTAAGCTTTTTAAGCGCGGCAGAACCGTTCCTGCGTGCAGCCACTGGGTATTTAGATGGGCGCCGTTTTTCCTTTTCGCTACTTCGGCAGCGATTTTGGCGGCTATTCCTATTACATACAGCAAAGATACTCTTTTCGGAGCGTATTCGGATATTTTCGTTATCCTATATCTAGGCGCGCTTTTGCGCTTCGTATTCGGTGCGGCATCGCTAGATAGCGGTAACCCTTTTGCGGCAACCGGCGGTGGACGCGAGCAGATGCTTGCCGTTTTTGTCGAACCTGTGATGATAATGTGCCTAATCGTAGTAATGATGGCTGCGGGAACTTCAAATTTAGTTGATATTCAGGGGATGGTACGCAGCGGTCAGATCGGCTATCAAATTCCAAGCTTTGCCGTCGCCTCGATTGCATTTTTATGGTGTATGTATGTCGAGACCGGCAGAAAGCCATTTGATCTTGCCGAAGCCGAGCAAGAGCTTCAAGAAGGACTTTTGGGCGAATACGCAGGCAGCGATCTCGGCTTAGTGCAAGCGGCGCTTATTTTGAAGCAATTTGCGATGATCGGATTATTCCTAACGATATTTGAGCCGTGGAATTTTAGCAATCCGCTTTTAGCGATCATAATCTTTGTGCTAAAAACCGGCGTATTTTACGTAGCAGCCGTTTTCATCGACAACTTTGGACCACGCTTCAGAATGACTTCGAGCATGCGCAAAATTTCATGCGGCGCTCTTGCCATTGCTTTTGCGGCATTAACGCTTTACGTAGTAGGATTTTAAGATGAATAGTATTGATATTTTAGCAATTTGTATGATAATAACGTCACTCGCGGTATTCGGACTTAGAAATTTAAAACTTTCGATCGGAATTTACGCGATTCAGACGCTACTTTTGGTAAGCATATTTTTTATGCTGTATTCTAACTTCAATGCGCCGCAGCTTAGAATTTGGGCGATAGTGGCGTTTTTTACGAAGGTCATTTTCGTGCCGGGAATTTTATTTTGGCTAGTTAAAAAGCTGGATGTGATCAGCGAGGATGAGCCGGTAGGCGGCTTTTTCGTAAGCCCCGTTATTGCGATGGGATTTTCGCTAGCGATTGCGATGACAATCAATCCGATCTTGCTTAAATTCTCTCTTATTCAAGAAAGAATCGTTCTAATAGCGGCGGTAACCGTATTTATGATGGGAATTTTTGGCTTCATGCTAAGAAATTCTTTCATCAAGCAAATTCTAGCCTACTGCCTCTTTGAAAACGGCATCCACCTAAGCCTTGCGCTTATGGCTTACAACTCTCACGAGCTAGTCGAGCTTGGAATTTTAACCGATGCAATCTTTGCGGTTATTATTATGAGCGTTTTGGCGATTAGATTTTACAAAGCTTATGACGGACTTGATACGTCTAAAGCTTCGAATTTAAGGGGTTAATGATGAATAGTTTAGCTTTTATATTAATTTTTCCGTTGCTCGGAGCGCTGATATTATTCTTATGCCCTAAGAATTTCAAGCTCCTAAGCTCGCTACACGTTTTGATTTCTGCAGTTACATCCGCAGGACTACTCTGTAACGTAGGCAAGCTTATCAGCGGCAATGCCGAGGCGTTTTATGCATACGATAAATTCCTATTCCTAGATAGCCTAGGCTGCGTATTTTTAGTGCTAATCGCCGTAACGGGCTTTTTGGTAAATTTATACTCCACCACCTATATGAAATGGGAGATACAGGGCGGCCATCTGGATCTTAGCGATCTTAGAAAATACTATGCGCTCTGCCACGTTTTCGTTTTTACGATGACGCTTAGCGTTATCTGCAACAACGTCGCGTTTATGTGGGCTGCGGTAGAGGCTACTACGCTAGCATCGGTATTTTTGGTCGCTATTCATAAAGACAAAAAATCTACCGAGAGCGGTTACAAATATATAGTTATCTGCTCGATCGGCTTAGCGTTTGCGCTTTATGCGACCGTTTTACTATATGCGGCTACATTCAAAATCACAGGCGACGGCGAGGCTTCGATGCTTTGGACGAGCATTATGGATAATGCCAAAAATTTAAACGGCGATGCTGCTAAGCTTATCTTTATATTCGCTCTAATCGGCTTTGGAACCAAAGCAGGACTTGCTCCTACTCACACTTGGCTTCCTGACGTTCACGCAGAAGGTCCGGCTCCTATTTCAGCCTTGCTTTCGGGCGTACTTTTAAAATGTGCGATGCTAGCGATATTTAGATATTACGCTATCACAGCTCAAGCTGTAGGCTTTGACTTCGTTCAATCCGTGATGTTAATTTCCGGTACGATCACGCTATTTATAGCAGGAATTTTCCTCGTTCGCCAACACGACGTAAAAAGGATGTTTGCTTACCACTCGGTCGTTCATATGGGTGTTATTGCATTTGCACTAGGTATCGGCGGATATTTTGGCTTGCTTGCCGCGATCTTTCACTGCTTAGCTCATAGCTTTACTAAGGCTCTTGCATTCTGCTCTACCGGTAATATCGCTAGAATTTATGGTCACAAAGATATGTCTAGAATGGGCGGTATGGTAAAAATCGCTCCGCTTACTACGATAATGTTTGGTGCTGCGGTCTGCTCGCTCGTAGGTGTTCCTGCGTTTGCGATATTCGTAAGCGAATTTAACGTTTTCAAAGGCGCGATAGCCAGCGGTCAATACATAGCCGTAGCATTATTTGCGATCGCGCTCGTAATTATTTTCATTGCGGACTTCGCACACTTTAATCTAGCGAGCTTCGGTACGCCTAAAGGTGAAGTGGTTTATGCTAAAGAGATGAGCTTGTTTGAAAATTTACCGCTAATCTTGCTTTGCGCTTTAGTGATAATTTTCGGCGTATGGCACGTAGGTGATTTTTGGATGCTCGTCGAAAACGGCGTTAGAATAATGATGAGAGGTTAAAAATGAGAGGCGATAAATTTATAGAAATTTTAAAGACTAAAGTCAAGGTCTTAGAAGTTACCCGCCAAGCCGAGGATCAAATCACCGTTTTAGTGGATAGAAATGATCTGCCGCTTGCGGTTAAGACGCTATATTATGACATCGGCGGTTTTATCAGCACGATGATTCCTAACGATGAGCGCGAGCTAAACGGAAATTTCGCGCTTTACTATGCGATATCTATGGAAGGTGGCAAAATGACCGAAGCGGAGGATTTTGCCGCAGAGGATAAATGCTTCATCACCGTTAGGACGCTAATTCCTGGATCGGATCCGACATTCCCGTCGGTTACTCCTTTAGTGCCTGCTTGCGTATGGTACGAAAGAGAAGCTTTCGATATGTTCGGCTTAATCGCCGAAGGCTTGCCTGATAAACGCCGTTTAGTACTAAGCGACGATTGGCCGGATGGACTTCATCCGCTTCGCAAAGACGCGATGGACTATCGCTATAGACCCGATCCTGTAGATCATAAAGACGAGCCTAATGCAGAGTTTTTATTTCCTACCGGTGATGGCGTAGTAGATGTTCCACTTGGACCTCTTCACGTAACGAGCGATGAGCCGGGACACTTTAGACTATTTTGCGACGGCGATGAGATTATCGATGCAGACTACCGCTTGTTTTATCAACACCGCGGTATGGAGAAGCTAGCTGAAAACCGAATGAATTACGATCAGATGGGCTATTTAGCAGAGCGCGTCTGCGGAATTTGCGGCTACGCTCACGCGATTGCGTGTATTGAAGCAGCAGAGAAAGCCATCAAGCTTGAAATTCCGCTTCGTGCGCAAGCTATCCGCGTCATCTGCCTTGAGATCGAGCGCCTTCACAGCCACCTTTTAAATATCGGTCTAGCCTGCGAGGTAACGGGTAACTACAACGCCTTCATGCATATCTTTAGGGTGCGCGAATACTCTATGGAGTTAGCTCAGCTCGTAACCGGCGGCCGCAAGACCTACGGCAATGTCATTATGGGCGGACTTCGCCGCGATATGACCGACAACGAAATCCGCGAGATCATCAATAAACTTGATGTTCAAATTTCTGAAATTTGGGACGCTGTTATGGAGGATAAACGCCAAATCGGTCGCTGGAAGGGCGTGGGCGTATTAGATCGCAAAGTAGCGCGTGATTTTAGCCCGGTAGGTCCAAATATGAGAGCTTCCGGTTTTAAACGCGACAACCGCTACGATCACCCTTATGATTTCTTCAACAAGATAGAATTCGAAGTAGCCGTAGAGCACGGTGGCGATGTATTCAGTCGCGAAGTCGTAAGATATAAAGAGCTTAAACAATCGATCCACATCATCAGGCAGTGCTTGCATCAAATGCCGCAAACTCCGATAATGATCGATCCACAGACTATGATCAGACCGGAAAACTACGCTTTAGGTCACGACGAAGCACCGCGCGGCGAAAATGTCCACTGGATCATGCAAGGAAACGCGCAGAAGGTTTACCGCTGGAGATGTCGCGCCGCTACGTATAATAACTGGCCGAGCTTACGATTTCAATTCCGCGGAAATAACATCTCCGATGCGGCGCTAATCGTATGTTCGATGGATCCGTGCTACTCATGCACCGAGCGCGTAACTTTAGTCGATATTAATAGCGGAAAGAGTAAAATTCTAACCGAAAAAGACCTTAAGAAATTTTGCCAAGACGGCAAGGTTAGCAAAAAGGATTTAAGATGATGAAATTATTCGACATTACCGAAAAATATGGTAAGGCGACCTATGCTTATCCGTTTGAGCCATACATTGTGCCCGAGAATTTTCGCGGGCAGCCTGAATATACCTATGAGCTTTGCATAGGCTGTGCCGCGTGCGGTATCGCCTGCCCATCCAATGCGATCGAGCTTAAGATGAATGAAGCTCAAACCAAGCTTATTTGGGAATTTGATTGCGGACGCTGCATATTTTGCGGTCGCTGCGACGAAGTATGCCCTACGGGAGCGGTAAGGCTAGGCAATAGCTTTGAGCTAGCGGTAAAATTTGATAAAAGCGCGCTTATCCAACACGGCGAGCTTGAGATGGAAAAATGCAGCTGCTGCGGCAAGCCGATGACCCCAAAAAGGCTCATCAATTACACGCTAGAAAAGTTAAGTACTGCAAATTTGCTCCCAGGCAGATTAGAAGAAGCCAAAAAGTACCTCTATATCTGTCCTGAATGCAAAAAAGCTCAAGCGGTCGAAAGAGTGACCAAAGGTATAGAGGAGGCAATAAAATGAGTTTGTATCAAGTCCCCGAAAATATTAAAAACGCAAACGATCTAACCGCAAAATTGGAGCTTTTGAAAAATATCAAACGAAGCTTCAGCGTTTATCGTATCGACTGCGGAAGTTGCAATGGCTGTGAAATCGAAATTTTTGCTTCTATCACGCCGATGTGGGATCCGGAGCGCTTCGGATTTAAACTCGTAGCCAACCCTCGCCACGCAGATATCTTAGTCTGCACCGGTCCGGTTACTCGACAGATGTATTATCCGCTGCTCCGCGCTTATGAGGCTGCACCTGATCCAAAGATCGTAGTAGCTCTTGGGGCCTGCGGAAGCACTGGTGGAATTTTCCATGACGCATATAGCGTATGGAGTGGTATCGATAAGATTGTACCGGTGGATGTTTATATCCCTGGTTGCCCTCCACATCCTGCTAGCATCATCTATGGTCTTGGCATGGCGCTTGGCATCATCGATCAAAAGCTTCAAAAGAAGAGCTACGAGCAAGATAGTACTCTTCCGCCACCGGTTAAGAGTTCAGTTATCGGCGATATTTTATTCGAGCGCGATCTGCAAGCTGAAGCTAAGAGGCTGATGAGCTATATTTTCGGAAGAATTTTATTCGCAAAATATATGGATGCGATCAAAACCTCATCTGACGTTCACGATCCAAAAGCTTCTCGCGAGGCTCTACTTAACGCTATCCATACCGAAGAGGATCCTAGATACGCGGAGTGCATGGCACTATTGCACAATGACGTATATCTAAAATACGCCCGCGCTGCGGAGGAATTTAAAATCGATCCGCAAAAAGAGGTCTGGAGCAAACGATGATTGAGGTTTTTAAGCTTACAAAGCGGCATATGGACGAAAACGAAAATTTACCCAAAGAGCTAAAGGATATCAAGGTTTTTTCCACCTGCGTCGGTCACGGCGTGGGTACGATAGATTTTAGCGAAAAGGTGCTTGAGATAGACGATGAAGAATTTAAACGCATCGTCGAAAACTCGGGTGACTACGTTAAATTTAAGATCGGTAACCTAAGCAAGTATTTCGAGATTGAAATTTTTGCCGAGCACGCAGCCAAGCTAATCCCTCAGCTTTGCGAATGTGAGCTTAAAGATCTGCTAAAAAATATGCGCGAAGGATACTTCGTGCTAAGGAAGGATTTTTGATGCGAAAGGCGTTGCTTTGTATCGGCAATCCCCTTCGCGGCGACGATGACGTGGGCAATGAAACAGGGCGAATAGTCGAGGCGAACTTAAAAGACTGGCGCGTTTTTTATGGGCAGGATGTGCCCGAAAACGAATTTGCTGCCCTTAGGGAATTCGCCCCTGAAATTCTGATCGTAGTAGATGCGATGAGCGGCTTTGATGAGGATAAGATAGAATTTTTTGACCTCAGCAATGATCGCGACTATATCTACTCGACGCATAACCTACCTACGCCGGTGCTTCTAAGCTATCTGCGCAAAATTTGCCCAAAGACATTGTTTTTGGGCATAAGCGTACTGCTCGATAATGTCCTTGATTTTAAAGAAGGACTGAGCGAGAGCGCAAAAAAAAGCGCGCAAAAAGCTTATGAGCGTATCTTAGAAATTGATTCAAATTTAAATGAGGAGGAGTAAATGTTAAATCCTGCAGAAACCGCGCAAGCGGTGTCTAGTTCGATGCAACACAAGGCGCATACCCCGCTAATTAGCATAATTTTTCTAGCTATAATGGCGGGCGCTGCAATCGCTATGGGCGATATTTTCTGGGCTCACTCGACCGTCGGAATGGCTGAAAAGCAATCTATTGGCTTATCGAATTTCATCGGCGGTATTACCTTTAGCTGCGGTCTGATGATGGTGGTTTTTTACGGTGGGCATCTATTTACCAGCTCGGTTTTAACGGGCGTACCTGCTGCCGACGGTAAATTGCCGCTAGGTAAAACTATCGGCTATTGGGCTATCGTTTGGTGCTTTAACTTTGTAGGTGGCGCGTTAATCGCGTATATGTATTATTACTCAGGACTTCCGCTTAAATATGACGGCTACATCTTGCAGCACTTCATTCCTGCAGCAGCAGGCAAAATAAACGCACCTTTTCATGAGCTATTCATCCGCGGAATTTTTTGTAACGTGTTTGTATGTATGTCTATCTGGACTGCGACCAGCGAGAGCAATCTATCAGGCAAATTCTTTGCAATTATGTGGATGATCGGCGCATTCGTAGCTTGCTCGATGGAACACTGCGTGGCAAATATGTTTATCCTAACCGAAGGTATCATCGCTAAAGGCCACTATTTAGCAGCTGCTGGTGGCGATGTAAATGCTCTTGCAAGCTCGCTTCACGGTGTAACGGCAGCTCAAATAGATTCAATAAACTGGGGAAATTTCATCGTTAAAAATATGATCCCAGTTACGCTAGGCAACATCTGCGGCGGTCTATTTTTCGTAGGCTTGGTCGGATTTATGGTCAATAAATACGATATGAAAAAGAAAGACTAATCTATCGCGCTTCAGCACGATATAAACAAAATATGGCGCGGCACTTTGCCGCGCATTTTTAATTTCTAAAATTTTAAAAATTCTCATACATAAAATTTCGCTCGATCCAAAATTTTAAATTCCATAGCCTGTCGCTAAATTTAAAATTTTAAAGCTTTGCGTTTTAGGATAGCGGATAAAATTCAAAAGTGAATTACGCGCTAAAATTTTAAACGAGATCACAAACCCAAATTTTATATAAGTTAAAATTTTAGACGAAATCCTAACGAAATTCGGGATGAAATTCTGAAACAAAACTCTTGATAAAAATTTTACGCTGTAAATCTAGGTAAAATCCTGCGCCGTAACTTTAGACAAAATTTCGCGCTTAAGCCGTAAGCGTAAGCCATATAAATGCTTTAAAAACTCTAGCCTGCACTAAACACAGTAGCTAAGCAATCTGTCGTAGTCTAGGATCAAAAACTCGTGCTGGCTGATTTTTTGAATTACGTTATCTTTTACAAGCTCGTTAAACGCGGTACTCGCGCTTTGGCGCTTGAGCCCCACGAAGGATGAAAGCACCTTTAGCGAAAATGGCAAAAAGACGTATTTGTAGCCGTTTTGATGAAAATTTTGCTCGTTTGCAAGCTCGATCAAAAAGCTCGCGATGCGCCCTTTTGCATTTTCAAAAAGTATAGAGCGTGTGATTTTGCGCTGCAGCAGAATTATCTCTGTTAAAATTTTTATATATGCCTCGCAAAAGCTGCGATTTGCCAAGATCTCCCCTAGTCCGCTCGCATCGATCGTATAAATCTCGCTGTCCTCTAAAAACTCAAGCGCGCAAATTTCATTAAGAATGGTAATATTGTCCTTGTTTAGGTAGTTGATGATGAATTCTTCGCCGTCTTCAAAAAACGAAAGCTTCGCCTGCCCACTTTTAAAAATAAAAACTTTAGGCGCCTCGCTATAAAAAACATAGCCTTTTTTGATGACTTGGTGCTCGAACATTGCAAGCTCCTCGTCGCTAAGCGTGGCAATGGCCTCGGTTTGTAGTAGTCCTAGCCGCGATTTTTCCATATAACCTCCAAAAGCTAAGAATTATACAATGAAATATTTAGACAAAGATAAAGCTGCGCGGATTAAATTTACCATCCGCACTATGGCTGCGCATCTAGGTCGCCTAAGCTAATAAATTTTATAGCTATTAAAATTCTAATTTTACCCGCGCTTTGCATCGCGTAAAATTTCAAAAATTTATTGAGCCTTATGCGGCGAAATTATAGCCAAAACCCGTGGCGCGAATTTAAAATTCTGTCTTTAAATAAAAATTCATATCATTTCATTGAAATTTTATTTAGCAAGGATATAATAATGCATATTAAAAATAAGCGGTATTTTGCTCGCAATGATACCGTAAGAAAGGCACTTTATGCAAAAGTTAAATTTTAAAAATAACGTTTCCGAGACGCTGCTAATCAATGTCTATATGCGCCACTTGGATTTCAAAGACGCGGATCCGATCCTAAATGATCCCTTTTCAAGCGCCGTCGTAGAGCAGATCGATTATGATTTTGCGAAATTCGACGACGCGCGCCTTAGCAAAACGGGCACGGTGATCCGCGCGAAATTTTTCGACGACGAAACGCTGCGGCTCGCGACGGAGTTTGATCGCCCTATCGTCGTGCAGCTTGGCGCGGGGCTCGACACCCGCCCGCTTAGGCTCCAGCACGCCCTGCCGAACGCTCTATTTTACGACCTCGATCTGCCCGACGTCATAGCCGTGCGCGACGCGCTGCTACCCAAAGCAAAGAATAATTTCAGCCTGCCCTACTCGATGCTAGATCCCTCATGGATGGACGAGCTAGCTGCAAAGCACGGCAGCGCGGGCTACATATTTATTTTAGAGGGGGTGAGTATGTATTTTGAAAAAGAGGAATTTAAAGAATTTTTTATCGCGCTTTCGCAAAAATTTAGCGGTTACGTGCTGAGCGACTTTATGAGCGAGTTTTCGGTTAGGAAATTCGACTCTAGGCGCCATGACGCGATGCGGCACATGCAAAACGCGCCCTTTAAAATGGGCATTAGCGGCGGCGCAGAGGTGCAGAGCTGGGATAGTGCGCATATCTGCTTCGCCAAAGAGGCTGCAATGCTGAAAATGTATAAAAGCCACTGGAGCCTCAAAGGGCGCCTATTTAGCCTGATTCCCGCCTTTTGTAACGCTTGCAAGATGTTCGTTTTCAAAATCGGCGGTGATGAATAGGCTTAAAAATTTCAGTTGATTGCTTTTCAAATTTCGACAGCTAAGGCGGGAATTCTAAGCTGCTTATCTGGCAAGCTGGCATGCAGAGCAAACGGCATATACTGCTTTGCTTAATGCTTGAGTAAAATTATAAAAACGCTTTAAAATTTCGCTTAAATTTACCTCGATTTATAGGAATTTAAGAGTTTTTAAAATATATTTTCGCATCTTAAATTCACGGAAAAGATCATGCAAAATTTTCTCGACAAACTCACCGCCACAATTGACGCGATCAACTCCTTTTTGTGGGGTCCGTACTTTCTAATCGCCCTACTTTGCGGCACCGGCGCGTATTTTACGGCGCGCTTGCATTTAGTGCAAATTTTTAAATTTAGAATGGGCGCGCGCAAGCTTTTCGGCAACTTCTCCCTGCACGGCGAGGCTGCGGGCAAAAGCGGCATGAGCTCGTTCCAAGCCGTCGCCACGGCGATCGCAGCGCAGGTAGGCACGGGTAATCTAGTAGGCGCCAGCACTGCGCTAATAATGGGCGGGCCGGGCGCGATATTTTGGATGTGGTGCGCGGCGTTTTTGGGCATGGCGACGAATTTTGCCGAGATCTGCCTAGCTCAAATTTACCGCACCAAGGACGACAGTGGACATATGATCGGAGGGCCCGCGTTTTACATCAGTCGCGGACTCAAAAGCCCCCTTGCCAAGCCTTTAGCGGCATTTTTTGCGCTAGCCATCATCTTTGCTTTGGGCTTTATGGGTAATATGGTGCAGGCAAACTCCATCTCAGACGGCTTTAGCGGCGCATTCGGGATTCCGAAGTGGGTGAGCGGCGCGGCCTTAGCGCTCATCTGCTGCGTCATCTTTTTCGGGGGCGTCAAAGCGATCGCGCGCGTAGCCGAAAAAGTCGTGCCACTAATGGCGATCTGCTACGTACTCGTTGGCCTCGTCATCATCGGCTCAAATTTCGATAAAATTCCATCCGTCATCGCGCTGATATTCAAAGCTGCATTTGATCCATCGGCTGCTTGGGGCGGCGCTACGGGCGCTACGATCGCCACTGCGATGAGATACGGCATCGCGCGCGGGCTCTTTTCAAACGAAGCGGGCATGGGCTCGACGCCGCACGCACACGCCGCAGCGAACGTCAAACACCCCGTAGATCAAGCCGTGCTCGGCATAATGGGCGTTTTCGTCGATACATTCATCGTGCTTAACATCACCGTTTTCGTCGTGCTTAGCACCGACGTAGTCACCTTCGAAAACGGCAAGGCGGTATTTTCGGGCATCTCGCTGGTGCAGGAAGCCTTCGGGTCGCAAATTTTGGGTCGCAGCGGCGGCTACGGCTTCGTGGCGATCTGCCTATTTTTCTTCGCATTTACTACGATTTTGGGTTGGTATTACTTCGCCGAGATTAATGTGCGCTATCTGCTCGGCGCAAAATTCGTCAAGCTCTTGCAAATTTTGGTCGTCGCGTTCGTATTCATAGGAAGCGTGCAAAAGATCGACCTCGTCTGGGGGCTAGCCGATATGTTTAACGGACTGATGGTGATCCCCAACTTAATCGCGATCATCCTGCTTAGCCCCGTCGTCGTGCGGCTTTTGAGCGACTTTAACGACGGCAAAAGTTACGACGCGAACGACTACAAATAACGCCGCGCGCTAAATTTCAAGCCCGCGCTTGGAATTTAGCGCAAAATCGCCGCAAAATTTAGAACTTTTAAATTCTTTTCTAGCTAAAATCCGTGCCTAAATTTTATGATTTAAGGAGAACGCATGCAAATTTTAAGGAGCGAAAAATGCCCGTTTTAAAGGCATTGCTGACCGGTCAACCGCGCGCTTACGGCGACGAGCGCGCTACGCAGCCTCTAAAAAGGCGCTGGGAGACGGCGATTTTTAAGCAAGCTAGAGCGGGCGAAGTGCGCGCAAACGAGCTTGGGTTCGAGGGCGACGCGGTAGCTGACACGCTGCATCACGGCGGAGAGGAAAAGGCGATTTTCGCCAACTCGCTGCAAAATTACGCCGCGTGGGAGAGATTTTTGGGACTTAAAAATCTAGCCTACGGCGCAATGGGCGAAAACCTCACGATCAGCGGACTACACGAACAAAACGTCTGCATCGGCGATGTGCACCGCATAGGCTCGCTGGTGCTGCAAGTAAGCCAGCCGCGCAAGCCCTGCTACAAGCTCTCGATGCGCTGGGGTAACGCGGAGATGACGGCGGAGATCGCGCGCAGCGGACTTACCGGCTGGTACTACCGCGTGCTGGAGGCGGGCTCGTGCCGCGCGGGCGACGAGATCTACGTCGTAGAGCGCGACTCCGCTATGATGAGCGTGATGGAGCTCAACCGTCTATTTTACGGCGATCGCCTCGATGAAGGGCTGTTAACAAAATTTAACCGGCTTACGACGCTTACTCCAAAATGGCGCGAGGATATGCGCCGCAAGCTAGAAGGCAGCTACGACGACGACTTTATGCGGCTATAAAATTTAGCCTCGAAGCGGCGTTTTAAAACAGCAAAGTAGCGCCGCTCCTTGTTAGTTTTAATACACACTCTTGGTGCGGATTTCAAAATACTTTCTTGCGAGCCAGCCTGCAAAATACTTTTTTGCTTGAGTATTTAAAACATCTTCTAGGCTTTCGGTATCAGCGCGCAAAACTACTTCTTAAGTGCAAGCATAAATTTAGGCTAAATTCCAAAAACGAAATTTTAATTTAATCCACGCCTCACGCACGCAAACGATCTATTCTCGCACTCTGTTTTGCAATACGATACAGGCTACAAACGGAATTAAAAATGCAAATTTAACCGCACTTAGAATTTAAGCCGCTATGAAATCTAAATTTAACCGCACATTCAAAGCCGCGCGCGCCGCTCTTTGTAAATTTTAAAATTTAAAAGCGGTAAATTTAATCCCCTTGCTACGCAGCGATTTTTTCCAAAATCAAAAAGCGAACTATTTTTACTCTCGCAACACACTCATCTCGCACACTTAGCAGCGTGGCTCTTACGCTACAACGAGCTTTCTCAAAGCTTTGTAGCGCGCGCCAAATTAGACATGTCAGATGCTTCGCCAAGCGCCTTTCAAAGCTCATTCATAGCGCTCGCTATAAGTAGAATTTTGCGCGGCACGGCGACAATTACAACCTTTTAAAAGCGCGTACCACAGCTCAAAAGCCTATTTTAGCTTTTTAAAACCGCGCGCTGTATGGCTCAAAGTCCGCTTCCGCGCTCAATCAACTACAGTGATCCCCGCATCTGCGCAGGCTTTTCGCGCCTTTTTAGATATGCCGATGCCGGTCGTTTCGATTTTTTTAAGATTTTTGAATTGCGCAAGCTCGGCAGCATCGATATTTTTGATGTCAAAAAGCCCGTCCTCGCCGTCCCAATCAGGCGCGATTTGCAGATAAATTTCGTTCCCGCCGTCAAGATATAGTTCGCTCACCTGCTCCGCCAAATCCGCAGGAACCGGATAGTCCTTGAACCACTTTTTGGCTTGCGGCAGCGCGCCGAAGTCCGCGTACGGATCGATGCCGCGCTCTTCGCAGTACTCAAACACGTCAAATTTAGGCTCCAGCAGGGCTTTTTCATACATCAGCTCGTTCATCACGGCGATTTTGAAATTGAAATTTTTAAACGCTAGCGTTTCGCCCGCCGCGCGCGGAAGCTTAAATTTATCACTCGGCTTTCGTTTTACCTTTTTTGCCTTTTGATTGATGCAGACGCGCCCTATCGGCATTTTCGCAGCTCGCACGATGTCTGCGATCTCGTCGGTGTCGCGCTTAGCGAAGCGCTCGGCGAAGTCCATCGCGCCTATACGCTCCTGCACGACCTCTGCGAGAGCTAGCGAGACTTCGAATTTGCCTAGGCTAAGCTCCAAAAATATATATGCGCCGCGCAACTCCTGCTCAGGCACGGCCTCAAGCGGCGGTCTGCCCTCAAGCGTGAATGCGCCGCCGTAGAGCTTGCGCGGAACCTCGTGCTGCACGCCCTTTGCGACCTCAAGCATCAAAACTATCTCGGAAAGCCTCGGCTCTGCGAGCTCTCCTGCGCGCACAAAGGCAAAAATCCCAGTCTCATCCCAAAAATAGCGGCTTTTGCCCTCACCGTCATCGATCACGCGCGGCTGGCCCAAGGCTTCGTTAAATTTAGCCAGATCAAACCCGCAATTTACGCCGCCAATAAAAACGCCGTCCGGGCGCACGTCGACGTCAAATTTTTGCTTTTTAAAAATGTCAAACAGTCCCATTTCGCCTCTCCTGATTTTTTGCTCTAAATTTCATCTTAAAATTTTTCCAAAAACCCGTAAAAATCGTCCGCAAAAAGCCTATCCTCACTCTGCGCGTAGTCGCGTACATAGACCTTGTATTCGCACGGCGCGTCGTCTACCCGCTCGCTTGCTATCTCTTTCGTCGCTCCACTTGCCGCCTCACTTGTTGTCGCGCACGCTTCGCCGTCCGATGCTCTATTTTCCGCACCGTCGGATACCGTCGCGATGACCGTATCGCGCACCGTCTCGCTCGCAGCTTTGCCGCTCGTACTCCCGCCGTCTTGCCGTGCGCCGTGTTGGGTGAGCCGTCCGCTATGCCGCTTGCGGGCGAAATTTTAAAATAATACTCCTCGTCCTCGAGCTGCAAAAATACGAGCTCATCCGCGGCGAATAGGTCGTTTTTGAGATTTATCTTATACGTGTAGCAGATGTCGGCGTCGGCGCTACCCGCGAACTCGGGCGGCGCGATCGTTTTTAGCTCCGTCCCCGCCGCGCTGACGTTAGCATATCTTAGCAGCATCCGCTTATAGCTCACAGGCAGCGCAAAACCAAGCCGCCGCTGCGCCTGCGCGATCCACGCGGGCTCTATGTCGCTGCGCCCCGCGGCCGTGATATTTTTAGATTTTTGAATAAGCTTTTCTATCATTTTGATCTCATTTTGAGCGAGAAATTTTAACGCCTTAGCGCACCAAGACACGCTGTTTACACAACCCCGCGGGCATTTAGCGCGGCTTTGAAAATCTAAATTTAAAAACACGCGCGGCCTCAAAACCAAAGCGAGCCGTTTAAATTTCGAGCAGCTCGCGTATAAAATTTTGACCGCAAACGCGCGCTCATAGCGTCTAGGCGATCTAAATTTAGCGCTAGGCCCTAGCCAGCGCTATTACTTCGATCTCCACAAGCGCGCCCTTGGGGAGCTTGGCGACCTGTACCGTGCTGCGAGCGGGCTTGTGCTCGCCGAACGCCGCAGCGTATATCTCGTTCACCGCGGCAAAATCGCCCATATCGGCCAGGAAAATCGTAGTTTTGACGGCATCTTGCAGCGTCGCGCCCGCTTCTTTCAGGATCACGGCGAGGTTTTGCAAAACCTGCCTGCTCTGCGCCTCCACGCCGCCCGCGACGAACTCGCCGTCCGGCTTAAGCGCGATCTGCCCCGAGGTAAAGATGAGCCCGCCCGCCTTGATCGCCTGGGAGTACGGTCCGATGGCCTGCGCCGCATCGGGAGTCGAGATAATCTGCATAGAAAAATCCTTTGTAAAAAATTTCGCCCATTTTATCGCAAAATATTTTAGCATTGCTTTAGGCGGCGGAATTTCGCGGACGAGCGGGCGTGGATGCTGTGGGTACGATAAAATTTAATTGACGCGAGAGATTGGCTAAATTTCGACGGGCGAGGCAAAACAGATACGCGGCAATGTGACAAATTAAATGGCATGGATAGACAATCGCCTACGATATCAGAGTGAAACGGCAGGCGCAGCGGTGCGGTTAAATTTATCGCGCAAATACAGCTAGCAATATGGCGGGAGGTAGTTAGCGCGAAATGGCGAGCCGTGACGGCGAAACGACAAAATTCAAAATAGCTGACGGGTGCAGAAAACGGCGCGTGAAAGTGCGGCTAAATTTAATCGCTGCGAGTAGATTTGGTAGCACATACGGCAGCGCGATAAAACGATCTACAAAGTAGTATTTTAAAATTTTGCTGACGTAAGCGTATGAAATTTTATAAGTACCGGCGCGATAATGCCGCGTGCTCGGCAATACGACGACTCTATTGACGGCACCGAATGAATGCATGGCGATACGACGAAATAGATACGGACAGTACGGCTAAATTTAACCGATGCGGATGGACGAAACTTCATCAGCATCGTTGCGGCAGCAAATCAAATCCCTGCACCATCAAGATCGCAATGTCGCGACAGCAAAACCGAGCCCGCCCATGGTAGTGATACGGGTGACGGGGCGGTAAAAGCAGCGCCAAAATCGCCACCATCGTAGCAGAAAGAACAGCGCCGTCATAAAAAAATCAGTGCGACACTGCGCAACGCAATTAAAATCCTCGCAGTAGTAAGCGCGGCAACGAAGTTGTCGATGTAGCGGAGCAAAATCGACGATATCGAAATAATAAAATCAAAGACCTCGCGACAAGCGAGGCTTTCGACGTAACGGCAACAGAATCAACATTGCAGCAGCGGGAAATTAGCGTAGTCGTGACAAGATCAGCGCGAAGCTACGATATAATCGACGCTGCAGTAGTAAATTGGCAGTGTCGCAGTAAATTTGGTGCGACACTGCGGCAAAATCGACGTCGCAGCAGTAAACTAAGCACCATCGAGGCGGCAAGATCGGCGCTGTCGCGGTAGCAAAGTCGGCTCCGTCGCAGTGCAATCTGTGTAATGCTACGGCAAGATCGACGCTGTCGTAGCGTATCAGCGAGAGCTCATAAAATTTTACGCGAAATTTTATACGAAATCCTGTATAAAATTATATGATTTTGGCTTGAGATTAGCCTGCGATCAGCCCTCAACCAGTCTGCAATCAACTTGCGATCAGCCCTCAATCGGTCTGTATCAATTTGCAATCAGTCCGTAAAGTAGCTTTAAAATCGTCGCGGCAACGACGAACAGAAGCATCTTGCGCACGAATTTTACGTCGCATCGCATCACTAGGCTTGAGCCCGCGAAGCTGCCCGCGATCTGCCCGACCGCCATCACCGCTCCGACGAGCCATAAAATTTGCCCGCCGATGATAAAAACGCCCAAAGAAACGATATTTGAGGTGAAATTTAAAACTTTCGTGTGTGCGACCGCCTTTTTCATATAAAGCCCTAAAATTCCCACGAGTGCAAACGTCCAAAACGAGCCCGTACCAGGGCCGAAAAATCCGTCGTAAAACCCTAAAACAAGCCCGAAAATCGCGTAAAAGCTATTTTTTGACATCTTAGGTCTTGCGGGCGCTTCG
>ERZ773083.611-NODE-611-length-27946-cov-53.375569_pt1 | contig 27946 bp, 31 predicted proteins | sample MGYA00511465_ERZ773083 | MGnify/ENA primary metagenome ERZ773083 (study PRJEB29015, sample SAMEA2738001) | human oral metagenome | biome: human oral; feature: human-associated habitat; material: dental | place: China | collected 2060 ... | reverse complement strand
CAGACCGTCTTCAATTGAAGAAATACTCACCAAAACTTCGCAAACACGTTGTGTTCACAGAAGTTAAGTAAGACAATATACCAAAAGCCTATGAAATCAACGTTTCTAGGCTTTTTTTGTTTTTATAATGTGGTTTTGTCTGATTTTTGTCTGATTAGAAGCAATTGACGTATTTTAACTGAAATTTAAAATTTCTTTCAAATATTTCCCCGTTTGAGACTCTTCACAACTGATAATATCTCTTGGTTTGCCTTCGAATAAAATATACCCCCCATTCTTTCCGCCCTCGGGTCCTAAATCAATTATCCAATCAGCTTGAGCAATAAGTTCTAAGCGATGTTCAATCATCACAACCGTATTCCCTTGATTGACGAGGCGTCTTAGTAAACTAAGCAGTTGTTCAACATCCTTACTATGCAGACCTGTGCTTGGTTCGTCGAGAACAAAGATTTGTCCTGACTCTTGTAACTTACTAGCTAACTTAACCCGTTGCACTTCTCCACCTGACAAGGTACTTGTAGGCTGACCTAAAGTCAGATAATCTAAGCCAACTTCCTTCATGACTGACAGAGATTGACAAATCTTATCGTTCGAAGAAAAAACTGTTAATGCTTCTTCGACAGTTAGATTCAAAATCTCTTCAATTGTGAAATTCTGATAACGATAGCTGAGCGCTTTAGGATTATAACGGTGACCCCCGCACTCCTCACAAACGACCTCAACTGAATCCGCAAAAGCCATGTCATAAACGATTTTTCCAGTTCCCTTGCAAATTGGACAAGCACCTTTTGAATTATAGCTAAACCAACTAGGGGTTACATTGTTGGCTTTGGCAAATAATTTTCGAATTTCATCCATTATTCCTAAGTAAGTTGCTGGTGTGGAACGAATGGAGGTACCAATAGGTTTTTGATTGATGATAATGGCATCTGGGTAATTTTCGATAAATTCGACACCAATCAGAGAGCTCTTCCCTGAACCCGCGACACCCGTTACTGCGGTCAAGATTCCCTTAGGGATTTTTGTATTAACCTGTTTAAGATTATTTGCAGTAGCATCTTTGATGGCAAAATATTCTGTCCAAGCTAGTGGGTCTTGATTCAGTCTAAGTGGTTGATTTAGGGCACGGGTTGTGTAGGTGTCAGCTTTTTGCAACTCTACAAGACTTCCTTGAAAAATTAGCCTACCGCCTTCCCGACCAGCCAATGGTCCCAATTCAATGACTTCATCCGCTAAAGCTAACATTTGTCGGCTATGTTCCACAACCAAAATATTGTTGTGCTTATCTCTTAAATCCAACAAGAGCTGACCGATTTTCTCGGCATCATGAGGGTGCAGACCTGCAGTCGGTTCATCAAAAACGTAGTTGACATTACTTAGGCTGGAACCGATGTGTCGCACCAACTTGACCCGTTGCATCTCACCACCTGATAAGGTTTCTGTCTTCCGAGACAAAGATAAATAACCAATCCCAACCGTCTCCATCCGCTTAATAGCTGACTTGATTTGTGCAACTAATGATTGACCTAAAGGACTATCAACTTCTTCAAGTAAAGGCAAGAGTTCACTGACTGATAAGTTCATATAGTCAACAATATTATGCCCGTTTATCTTAGAAGCTAAGGCCTTGGGGTTTAGTCCTGAGCCTTCACAACTGGCACAAGGTACCTGAATGACAAGAGATAGCACTTCTTCTTGCAATGATTTTTTCAGCTTAGAAATATCCCTTTTCAGATAGAGGCGGTAGAAACGCGGAATGACACCTTCATAGTCAACACGGTCCACACTCCCCGTATTATTAGAACGAAATTCAACCTTGACTATTTCATCGCTTCCTTCTCGCAAAATCTGCCATTCTTCCTCAGAAAAATCAGCTAACTTTTTATCTGCATCAAGTAAAGGATTATTTTTGTAAAGATAAGCCTGCCAGCCACTCGAAAATTGGCTAAAATTAATAGCACCTTCATTCAATGATTTTGTGGTATCAAAAATCTTATCCTCAATTAACTGATAAACCTTCCCAATCCCAGTACAAATAGGACACATCCCTGCAGGATGATTGAAAGAATAAGCCATTGAACCACCCGCACTCGGTTGACCAACCCGTGAAAACAGCAGACGAATAAGCGGAGCAATGTCCATAGCCGTCCCGACTGTTGAACGAGTATTAGTCCTTAAAGCTTTCTGATCGACAACGATAGATGGGGGTAAATTTTTAATTTCGTCTACGTGAGGACGCTCATAGTGAGGTAGCTTGTTCCGTAAAAAGAGAGGATAACTATCCTGCCACTGTCTACTACTTTCTCTTGCTAGCGTATCAAAGACAAGGGAAGACTTCCCCGAACCTGAAACACCTGCAAAAACCACTAGCTTATTCTTAGGAATCGTCACATCAAAGTCTTTTAGATTGTGCTCTTTAGCACCAAAAATTTCAATACTATCTGTTTCCATCAATTATTCTCCATATCGTCAGTTAAAGTTAACAGCTCAGCTTTAGTAAATTCATTCTTCACAAGACTTAGATATTTTCCTTGAAGTTCAACATATTTTTGCATATCCTCTTGCCCCATGGCCCTTATTGCTTCTTTTTCTGCTTCCACCATTTTAGCAACGGTCATCTCTATATAAGTTTTGCCTTTTTCAGTCAAGGACAATTTCTTGCTCTTACGAGAACTTGGTAGTGGCGTCACCCTTACATATTGGTCAGCACTCAACTTTTTTACCGAAGAGTGAATGGTTTGTTTTGGGAACATCATCTGTTCAACCAAGTCCTGCTGAGTGATATCACCACTATTTACTAATAAAAAATAACAGACCCACACGCTACTCTCAGATAGCCCAAAATTCTTAGCCATGACACGATAAAGAGATGAGAATTCTTTCTCTTGTACTGATAATTGCTTCATAAAATCTGTTTCCAAAATAATTCCTTACCTCTCTTTTGGTCTGATTACAGACTAAATTATATCCTAAAAAAATATCTATGTCAAATAGAAAAGGAGGCAGTATCCTCCTTTCCACACTTAGTTCTTATTATTAATCAATTTTTCCAGCCTTTCTACAGCTCCTCTCATGGTGTCTTTTTGCTTTTTAATCACATGGAGATAGACACGCTCAATCTCCTTGGAATCCTCCGAGTGTCCAACAAATTCTCGAATGGTGGAGAGGTCTATACCTTCGCTAGCCATAATGGAGATAAAGCTATGGCGGAACATATGAGGGATAACATGAATCGGTCTGCCAAAGTCTAGGAAGCTATCTATGTCCTTATAGGGTTTACCAGATTTTTTATTATATTTTGCTGACTGACTAGAACCACCTCTCAGGAATTGTGAGAGTTCATTATGATAAAGCGGAGAGCCTTGCCGATTACCTGTTCTGATATAGGTTCTGGTAAAGAGATAGCCTAGGTCTTGATAAGTAGGGTTAAATTGAGCTTGAAACTTATTTCTGTCTATATAATGTCGCAAAATTTTCTCTACCTCAGGACTCATTGGAATCGTTCGGACACTTTCCTTGGTCTTAAGGTCTGCTCGGTAGCGTTCCTTTCCGTCAAGATTAAGTGCTTCCATTACCTCATCTGATTTATTTTTGCTTGCCCTCTGCCAATGAACCTTTATCCACTTCTCCTCAAAATCAAGCATATCCTCATTCAAACCCAGAACTTCACTTGGTCTCATACCTGTTAGAAAAATCATTCTCAGCACATCTGCGATAAGTTGATTATCAGGACGGTTAGTCCAGCTTTCTATCAGTCGGAGAACGTAGTTAACTTCACTTGCTTCTAGGTATTTTTCTGCAATATCTTCACGTTTCTTGTTTTGCTCCTCACTCTTTGTCAGAACCCGCCTTTTAACCTTATTGTTGGCAATCGGGTCTTGTGTAAGAGTAATCTGTCCGTTTTCGACTGACCAATCAAAAACCATCTTAAGATAAATATGCAGGTTTCTTGCCATGTGCATGGAAGAGGCATTGATTAGATTTTGAATTTCCTCTGTCATAGAGGCAAATTTTGTGATAGACATTCTGGTATCAAAATTAGGCACGATATAGCGGTTATAGATAGTAACCCTTGTTTTAAGAGTATTATTGGCTGGTTTGACCCTTTCATACCATGCTTTAAAGGCTTTACCATAAAGACTTCCATCTTCATCATAGGGCTTAGCGATTTCTTCTAGGGTTAAAAGTCTCTTGGCTTTCTTAGGCTTAATACCTGTTACCTCAGCGATATAGTCATCAACTAATTTGTTCAGTTCTTGCGTGACCTGTGTAATCAATTGTGAGTTTTTAATATCGCTGACCAAAAGACGTTCTTTTCCAGAAGATGTCTTTTTACTTGGTCTTGCCTTAGTGGTAAACCACCCTTTACCAGCACCTGTAGAAAGGTATTTCTTGTGAGATTTTTTAGTAATAGGGTGGGTAAATCGCATAGCGAACTTCACCAAGACATTGCCTGCTTTATAAGGGTCTGTTCGCCAAGAACTGATGATGAGTACTCTTGAACTATTATCTCTCATAGGTATTACCTACGCCATCTTTGCGACATATTGATTGGCAATTTTGTAGTCAAACCATGCCACGAAGACTTCTGAGTGAATAAAGACATTGCCATGTGTTCCTTTAATACCGAAAGAGTATGGGCTGTCCTTCATCTGACGAATATAGCTATTGAGCGTTGCAACGGTCATGCCATGCCAGAGTTCATCTAGAAAGACGGATTTACGGTACCAGTTACGGGTCAAGTCAAAATCATGTTCTGTTTTTAATGTTGCCATTGAATTCTCCTTCTATTTTGGTTATAATCAAGTTAGTTATTTTTGGAAAGGCGATTTGTAGTTTGCTACAGGTCGTCTTTTCCTATGCCCCAATAGGCTGAGCTTTGTTGCTCTTGTTTGTACTGCTGAATATCAGTCTCATCTGTTTCCGTTAGTTTGGATATCCCAATCTCAAGTAAGTGTTGAATATAGCCATTTGCCTTTTCTTGTCCGTAAGATTCTGCTTTTGCTACATAGAGTTTTCCAAGTGTTCGTGAGACTTGCTTCTCTGTCCATAGCTCAGACCGTTTTAGGGTGGGTTTTGTCCGCTTTACACTTAAGACCGTCTTTTCTTGTGTTTCTAAGTAGTCATTCCACCATTTTACGTTTTTTCTTCGCCAACGGTTGGAATCCTTATCTCTCGGACTGACAAAGCGATAGTGTCCATTAATCGCTTCAAAGTAAATCTCTTTAAGGGGACGTCCTTTTTTTATCTGTTGAGCCAGTAAGTTTGCCTTTTCTTGCCAACATCTAAGCTCTGCTCTTGTCCATGATGAGGGCATTTCTGGTAAATCTTTATCCAGTTTTTGTTCTAATAGCTTATTATAGATGCACCATTGCTGAGTACCTCTAACACCAATCGTTACCATTTCACCAACCTTTTCACCATTTTCAAGAATACTCTTTTCATGGTAATCAAAGGTTTTAGCGGTTGATATGCAGAGTTGCTTTTTACAATAACTATAAATAAGCGGGACGGATAGGCTATCATCAAAAATATCATTGGCGATATCTAGTCTTGTAAAGTTACTATGGCATTCAGAAATGCGTTTCATCAGGGTTACCCAGTTATTGACATTGCTTTCCATGTATTCTTCATACTGACGGCACCCCTGCCCTCTCAGTTCGATAAAAACTCCCATTTTTGATTCCCAGTCTTTATTGAAGTAAACCTTTATCTCTGAGAAGGCATAATGCCTTTGGTACTTGTTTATCCCCCATTCATTGAGAACAAACTTATCTTTAGGAAGAATGAGGATTTTCTCAATGACATCATCTGGAGCTAAGCCTTTAATCGTTACGGCTAAGTAGTCTAACATCACTGAGTTATCCATGTCTAGGCTCCAATAAATTTAATATCAGTTGCCACTAGTTTTAAGCCTCCCCAATTTCCACCACCATTATTATTAGCTCGCCAACTAAGGTGGACTTCTGGATTGACAAGTTCTACTACAAGTGAGTTCAGCTCATCCTTTTCAACGGATTTAGCCAACTTGTCAAGGTTGTCTACAATCTCCAAGCGAATACCCTTGAGGTCATCAGGGGAATAGCCCAGGTCTTTCAAGGCTTGGATTTTGTCTGTATCTTGTACAGAGCAAGTAATTTTAGCTACTTCATCTGTCGAAATGCTTTCGCCATTGACATTTTTATAGACTGGTGCAACTCGTGAAGAAAGGATGGTCACTTTCTTTGGAATGTCAAATTGTGATTTATCCAATTTCAAGTCGCCAACTTTTATAGTTTCGTCTGTTAAGTTAAATTTTGTCATGTTTTTTCTCCTATTCATAAAAGCTACGCCTACATGAAATCAATCGTAAACCGTTGATATCATAGGCTTCATAAATGTTTTTTCGTGAAATTTGCTTCAAATCACTGAACCCCTTGCGTATCAAGGAATTTGACCACATTTTATGTATGTGTGCACCCCCTAATAGGGACTGGGGTGCAAATGTCAAATCGAGTTCAGCCGTTTGCCACCTTTCCCACCTGCTCTGGGCTACCGTGTTGACCACTCGCCCAGTGGTGGGGTGGCGAACCGTCTTCATCGATGAAAGAAGCTAAGTCTCTTAAATGATTTCTTTTCAGTCTCTTTCTCTAAGGTCTGGATTCTATCCAGAAGCACTTCTAACTCCTGTTTCAACTTTGCTAGGTTCCTTCGATAATCTTCTCGGATTTCCTTAAAGGAGACCTCTAGCTCATCAACAAGTTCTCTAATAGGTTTTTGATAATCATTTTCTTTAGAAAACCCATAAACACTTAGAATTGCTCTTTCCAGCCCCAACGAAGACTTCTTATCAGCAATCGCTTGAAAATGATTTAGGTCATCTTCTGTAAAAAGATAAACTTTAGAATAAGATTTTCGACCCGTTCTCACTCTACTTTCATTGAATTGAGTACCAGTTAGACTTTCAATCTTTAACCGCCACTTTTTCAATGTTGAGACTGAGTTGAGACCATCAACCCTATCTACAACTTCTTGATAATCGTATTTACTCATTAGTTTACCTGTATTTTCTGATTAAGAAAGTCGTTCAAAATCTGCAAAGAACTAGATTCAATCAATCGCTCAAATCCCATATCCTTGATAAGGCGATAGAGTTCTCTGTCATTCAAATCTTTACAATCCTCTGGTTTGATTAAGACTTTCTCTTGTGTATCTGGTGAGTAGGCTACCCACTCTACCATTTGTAGTTCCATACCTGTTAAATTCATAATTACCCTCTTTTCTGATTCTGCATTCAACTAGCGTTTATCCGAAATATCTGGTATAATCACAGCAATTAGATTTACTGTCCTTGAACGATGTACCAGATTGTTCAAGGATTTTTTGTACCTTCCTTTCTTTTTTGATTGTTGGGTTAGCTCCTCTCTAACACGCATGTACGGTTTTATGTACGTTTGGTGTAAAATTTTTGAGCAACCTTAATGCTCATCAATAATTATATACGATATCATACACGGAGTCAAGCGTTTTTCTCAAAAAATGTACGATTTTATAAACACCTGTGTTATAATAGTCTGAGAGGTAACCTATGTTTGAAATACTTAAACCTGATAAAAAGACTGTTGGTCAAAGATTAAGACAAGTCAAAGATGAATTAAATTTGTCTTTTACTGAATTTGGAAACCGTCTTGGATTAAAAAAATCAACGATTAACGCATATGTAAGAGGAGATAACTTAGCTCCTCTTGAAGTTTTAGAGAAAGTGTCAAAAATCTATGGAAAACCCGTAGGTTGGTTTTACTACGGAGAATTGGAAGAATATATTGAACTTTACCTTAGAAAACTTGGTTATGGCACATTCCTAGATGAGTATCCTGATACTCCATTAAAAATAAAAGAAGAGCTTTTTAGAATAAAAACAAATCCAATACAATCGGTCACAAGAAGTGGGGGAGTAACCATTGGAACATTTGAAAATCCTGACTGGGAAAATGAATTTGGATACCCAAAAGAAGGCTACCTAGATGATATCTTTTTTGAAATGCTTTATGATACGCTGAGGGACACAATTAGGAAGGAAGCCAAAACCTACTTAAGCCAGCAAGACGGACTTGATGATACTAAAATCAACGAACTTTCTGATTACTTTGCTAACCAAATCTATACTTCATATGATTTTATCGGAAATCTAGAAATCCTTTCCAAAGATAAAATCAAAAAAGAAATTAAAAAGGGCTATGAACGCCTGATTAAAGATTCGCCATCAGCAGGTGTAGAAGTTAGCTATGATTCCAATTACCTACTCGGTTTTCTAATCAATACACTTGCAGATAGCCAAGCAACAAGGCAATTACTTTCAGATATGTCCCAAGCAACAGTTGGTATGCCTTTTTCACAATTTCATGAAGGGCATGAATTAGTTGAAATTATCCAATCTGTCAGACCACGACTGATAGAACTATACAATAATACGACCTTTGATGACTGGACTGACTGGGCGGAGAAATAATCACGTGGTTTTCGCGTGACTTTCGCGTGATTTTCGATATCTTTTTAAAACGAACTACTCAAAAATGCTTTAAAATCAAGCAAAATTGAGTATTATCAAAAATTTTTTTCGCGTGATTTTCGCGTGATACCCTGCAATTTGATTTTTTAAGTTAGGAGGAAAAAGTGTGGAATTAAAAATTGAAGGCAATGATTTAGAGTACAAAAAAGCTAAAAAAGCACTTCCTGATTCTTTCTGGGAGACCTATTCTGCTTTCGCAAACACCAATGGTGGAAAAGTTGTCTTGGGAGTAGATGAAAATAATGAAGACCCTTTTCAGGGAGTTATGAATCCTGAAAAAGTTAGGAATGACTTGTTTAATCTAGTCTCTAATAGAAAAAAAGTAAGTTGTAATTTGCTAACCGATAATGATATTGAGTACATTGATATTCCTGATAAAAATCGTCAACTTATGGTAATAACGATTAGAGAAGCCAGTAGTGACCAAAAACCTGTCCATCTTAAAAATGATTTTAGAGAATCTTATAAAAGGTTAGGGGAAGGTGATGTTAGACTTGATAAAGAAGAGCTAAAGTATCTCATGGCAAGCTCCCATGATGATATTGATGGCGAACTCCTAACTAACTATGACGAAAGTGACCTCAATATTGAATCAATCGAAGAGTATAAAAAACTCCTAATCGAATTAAGCGGGAACACTAAGTACACCAATATGCCACTTAGGGACTTCTTAACTGAAATTGGTGTTTTTAAGAAGGATAGAACAGATGGCTCTTATAAGTTGACTGCAGGAGGGTTACTATTTTTCGGGAAATACAACTCCATAATATCTAGGTATCCTAAATTTCAATTAGACTACTTTGAAAAGGACAACTCACTTTCTACTAGGTGGAATGATAGGATTTCAACAGGGGACATGATGTACCCTGATTTGAACATGTATGACTTTTTTAATTTAGCATACAAGAAATTAACTGCAACTACCAACGATAGGTTCGAACTCAATGATAAATCTGCCCATCGTTTACCATTTAAAAAAGATTTATCTGAATCTATACGTGAAGCACTAGTAAACTGCTTAATGCACGCTTACTATGACTTTGACTCACCTATCGTTATCACCGCATATAATGATTTTTATGAATTTAAGAATCCAGGAAAAATGAAAATTTCTATTCCTGAGTTTATACATGGCGGTACGTCAAAAACACGAAACGGTACAATTTCATCGCTATTCAGAAGAATCGGAATGTCTGAGAAGGCTGGCTCAGGCGGGCCAAAAATCTTTGATGTGTCAGAAAAATACAAATTGAAAATTCCCGAAGTTTCAACTACTTTTGATAGTACTATCGTAACCATTTGGAAAGTGGACTTGTTGTCTTCATACCAAGATGTAACACAAGATGAAAGAGCTATTCTCAAGTACATAATCGAAAATGAAAGCATTAGCAAAAACGATGTTATTGAGAATAATCTGATGACAGAATATAAGTTCAGAGAAAACTTAAAAACTCTTCAAAGCAAGCAATATATAGAGGTAATTGGCAAGGGACGTTCAACAAAATATGTTCTTCCTAGAACATCATCTGAACAATATCATATCATCAAACAAAAAATTAAAAACCTTGGTGATTTTATGACCAAGAACTAAAGTTTTATCTGATTTTTGTCTGATTAAAACTAAAGCAAGGTCAAAATCACCCTATTTCATCAATAATTGAAAGATTGAAAAGCCCATAAAATCAACGTTTCTGTACATCATGAAACTTGCTAAATTACATATTACGCTTACAGAAGTAAAATAGTGGGTCATTACGTTTCAGTAGAAACGAAAAAACCTTGATTTAACGCGATTCTTGAAATTTCGATTTTCAATATATTGCATTAAAAATCACCTGAATGACTACATTTTTGACTACATTTTTTGTGAAATAAATTTAGAAATTCGGATATACAAAAACATCCTAATCGCCAACGATTAGGATGTTTTTTCTGTATCTAGCTACTCTCTTTTTGGTATCTAGACCTACCTGTTAAATTAGTTTTCAATACGAACACATGTATCGGGTTACTATTCTTGAATAAAAGAGTATTAAATTTTCTATGGTAGTGTAGCAAATTATACTCTCTACATACCTCCACTGAAAATCAATATTTAAGACTTGTGATATTTCCATTATAATCCACATCAACGTCTAGAAAATTATCTTTATTCTTGTATGAGTTACCCCAATGAATCTCCATCAACAACACCTCCAAAATAAGAGGGTGTTTTCTTTTATCCAAGATAATAAAATTCCGCAATAAAATAATACTCAGCTAATTCTTTTTGTAACTGTTCATGTTCGCTATCTAGTTTATCTAGTTTTGATATGTCAATTTTCTTACTGCGTAGTTTCTTAGTAAGTAGTATAAATTCTGTGTTCAACGGTTGCGACTTTCCTATATTTTCCTCACTGACTCCTAAAAATTTTGAATAAGTTTTCAAATCATTGATTCCAGAAAAATAAAAAAAGGATTCTGAGTCATTCTTCTCTCCTATTAACATATATCGAAAGTTTTTCTTAGTTGGAACGACATGCCATAAAATCTTCCTTAAACGTTCTTCTATTTTATCTCTACGAAAAGACTCTAGGAAATTATAGTTTTCACGCTCCTTCAATTTCTTAATCTTTTTAATCGCTTTTTTTAGACTTTCTTGCTGATTCTTTGATACGAAATATGGTTCAAATAATTTTAAAGATTTTTCAAAGTAGTCCTCACCATCTACTTTAACAATACCCAAAAATTTTTCAAGTCCAATTTTTCGTTTATCATAGTTATCAAAAAGCTCATGTAATTTCAAAATAAGTATCTTCTCTTTTAAGCTTAGTAATTCTTCAGTTTCATTACTCTTGATGTATGTTTTTATCTTCCGAAGCTCTTTATTTTCAACATAGCGTAAATAGTAATGAATTGGTTTATTTTCCACTTTTTTTCTCTCCATATTCTAAAATTCTGTCAAGGTTTTTCCATGTCTTTTATATTATATCATGAAACTTTAACCAGTTCATCCTATATAGTTAAGTAGAATATCCTCGCTATATCCTGCAGGGGCATCTCTGTGATTTAATACTATTATAACGATATTATCTAATAACGTTATAAAAATACATTGTCCTATATGATGCGCATCAAATGGACGGATTGAAACAAATATGATGATATGACAATACGGTCATATCGTGCATAGAATTGTTTCGCCGTTTATTTGGTGTGCCTTTTGCCATACTCGGCGTTCAATGCTCGCTCATTTTGTTTCCTTCTGTCCAAGGACGGAAAGGAGCTCATCATTATGAGCAATAAAATCAAAGAACGCCGTGAGCGTAAAATCGAAGAAGCTATTAAAGCTAAAAATTGGGATGAAGTAACCCGTTTGCTTCAACAAGAACAAAGTAACGCAGAACGTCGTGACCGATACCACCTTAAACGAAGTATGGAAGAAAACATCTCTCGGAATGATGGTAAAAGACGTGAACGCTATGAAGTAGTTGCAAGTCCCGATTTGAATCCCGAAGAAGCTTTAATCCTAGAAGAGTCAAGACAAGCTATTCGTGAAGCTAAAGCATCCTTATCAGAAATTGACAGTAAAATTGTTGAAATGGTGGCTGAACAAGGATGTAGCTATAAGGCGACGGCACGCTATATCAGTGAACACTATAAAAAAATGAGCGATGTAACCGTCAAATCTCATTATTTTAAAGCGCTTGAAAAATTAGCTTCTTTATTAGAAGACTATTGATAATACCTTAAATTCAGTGCTAAGAGGCACTGGATTTTTTGTAAAAAAAATTAAAAATTCAACAAATAACTTTGCGTTTAGCTGTCTCATTCTCCTTAGTAATGAGGAGGTGGTCAGATAACCTAAAAGACAAAGTCCAGCTCATGACCCAAACCGAGCATTTACTTTTACTCAAAATAAATAAGCAAGTAATCAAATTTTCTTATTTATTTATTTTATGTTTGCCAGAAAAAGGAGATAAATAAATGGCATTAAAAATTGGACTTTGCGAGAGTCCTAAAAAATTCGCAGAATTAGTGGCTTCAGTAGTTGAAATTCCTTCTAGCATTACGATTGTTGATTCGTCAACTGGATTGTTAAATGAGGGGACGGAAAATCAACGTCCTTGGGGAAATCTTATAGGCGTTAATAGCGAGCTTTATGATAAGCTTGCGAGCATTGGACAAGAGAAACTTTGCCCAACCTTTAAGATAAAGCTGAAAAGCTATAGCGGTGAAATTCTAAACACCTACCTAGGTTGTGAAATATCTTTTAGTAATTATGAAGTTGCTTTTATTCTTGATAAATTCAAGCAACCTATCGGTTTGTCACTTGTCCTCGAACTATCAGATATTTCAGTAATTTAAGGTGAAACTTATGAAACAAATTAAACAAATACTTGAAAAAATCACTTCTCTAAAATGGTACTGCCAAATACTTATAGCTTTAGCTATTATAGTATCTGTATTTGCCCTTTATAAGCTACTATCTTGGATTTTACCTTTTATCTTAGGTGGGTTGCTATTAATCGGGCTATTTACAGAGGGAGAAGCATTCTCTATGATGTGGAATAGCTATAAACAGAGCAAGCGAGTACCTGCAAACCCTCTGTATGCTAACATCTATCATTGGCTAACTGAAACAGGTGTTAACGAACTTCCAATCGCTACCCTTAAATTTACTCAAGGTGTGGAATTCCCTGATATTACTCAAGGTATCTTCTACATTCATCTTGAAAAATCAGTTAGCGGTCAAGAACTAGCAGATTTCGAAATAAAAGCAAGGCAAACTGTCAAAATGATATCTAACGGCTCCGTTGATTGTGTTGTTAGTGTTGCAAAACACGACCCGTTCCTTGCTATTAAAGTTCGGTTGATTTCTGCTAATGAAATGCTAAGTCAAAACCAGCATACGGAGGAGGACTTTTAGAACGTGATTCATAATGTTTGGGAAGTCAATCATAGGGGGCAACCAACCCCCTTCTCTATTGACATTAACCGATATTTTGCTTGGATAATTGCTGGTCCATCAGGTTCAGGAAAATCTACCTTTCTACATAGATTATTAGGTCTTATTGCAACCCACGATAAGACTGCTGAAGCTTGTTTTATGGATTTTAAGGCTGATGATGATTTGTTCACTATGACAGGAAATCATGTAGCACGTGGCTTTGAATGTCTTGATATGTTCGAAAGCATTTATAAACGCTTTGAAGACAGATTGCGTAAAGCGGAAACAAACGACCACAATCTATATCTAATTTTTGATGAATGGCAGGCATTTCTAGCCTATCTTGAACAAACTGACAAGAAAAAACATAAAGAAATATTGTCTAAAATGTTGATGATGAATAGCGTGGGAAGAAGTCTAGGTTTTAGGTTAATCTTATCCAGTCAACGTTTTTTAATGGCAGACTTACCTGGTCGATATAACTTTAATTGTGTCATCAGTTTATCAACTAGCTTCTTGAATGCGACCAACAATAGACAATTACTTTTCCCCGATATGGAAAAAGATGAGGTTATCGTCAAACCTAGAGGATATGGATATTTTCAAATAGAGGGGGAGCCTGTAAAAATATTTCGAACTATCCCAATTAAGAATCGGCAAATATTGGAACAACGAATTCAAGAGCTTTTCTCGAGGTATGAATAGCGGTTTTCCTGCTATGCTTGTTTTGACGACAGTAGCCCTTTTTGAGCTATCTCATCGGTATAGTGTCGGCACGACCTCCCCAGCAGGAAAATGACAACTTGCAAGGGCTTGAGGGGTGGAGATTTTTTAAGCGCAACGATGCCGATAGGCAAGAAGTGAAGCGCCAAAAAATACTACCCCGTACCTTGGTCAAGTTGGCAAGCATATTCTTGATGCGGTAGGATTTCATCGGGCAGAAGAGGCTGGGGGTTGGGGCAAAGCCCCAAGTGAGGATTTATTGGGGTTACTACGACCCCCAATAAATCAATAATCAATAATCACAGAACGGAGGAGAAATATGATAAAAGAAAAGCGCTCAAATAAATGGGCCTTCCTGCTTTATCAGGATAGTGCTCCTAAAAATTATCTAGACATACTTGAGGAATTACACATTCCCTTTGTATTGAGCCCATGGCACGACAGGGATATCAATAAAGAAACTGGAGAATTTAAAAAGTCTCACAAACATGGAGCGTTGTATTTTGACTCACTTAAGAGTTATTCTCAGGTTTCGGAGTTACTGACTAAGAACCTTAATACACCATCTCATGTAGAACCCGTCATGTCTCCTAAAGGTATGTATGACTATTTCACTCATGCAGAAAATCCTGAAAAAACTTTGTACGATATCAATGAAATTCAATCTGGTTGCGGTTTTGAACTGGATAAATTTCTTATCAGTAACAACAATGACGAATTTCTTTCAATGGTAATTGATATCATAGAGGAACGTAATTTTACCGAGTTTAATAATCTGGTTAGGTATGCACGAACTGAAAATCCGTTGTTACTTGATTTAATAATTGATAAAACTTATTTCTTTGCGAAATATCTTGACTCACGTCGTCACTCGGGCTATGGAAAGGACAACGATAATGACCAATAATGAATATGCCAAATTAACCCAAATTGAGCAATTGTTAAATACCTTATTAACCATCATTCAACATCAACAAGAAAAACAGAAAAGCTCTAACATCGTCACTCAAAAGGAATTGTTGTCAATTCTTCAGATTTCTCCTAATACCTTAAAATCGTGGGAGAAAACTGGTCTAAAGAGGCTTGAACCTCCTATAGAAGGAACACGTACAGTCTATTACAAAATGGAAGATGTTATAAAATACTTAACTCCTTAATCCAAAATGTGCTAAAATAAGACTATCACAATAAATACATGTGAGGTTGTTATTTTAGCCTTTTATATATCCGAAATAAGAAGGCTACTATGCAAAAAGAAACTATCATTCACAACAATCGAAAGGTAACAAAAACTACAAAAAATAACGGTACAATCAGCTACACTCAAAGAGGTGTTTATATTGGGATTGATGTTAAGACTGGTAAAAAAGTTACTTCATCCATAACAGCTAAGACTTTACGAAGTCTTGACCGAAAAATCATACAAGCTAGGTTAGACTTTGAAGACAAAGGTTCTACCTTAAAAGAAACTCTTGTCATCAATACTTTTGAAGAACTCGCAGAAGCATGGTTCACTAGCTTTGTAACATGGGTGACTTCACAGAACACAATCAACCGTGTTAGAGGGTACTTAGATACTTATATGATTCCAAAATTTGGCGATTATAAGCCTGAGGAGATAAAATCTGCTGATATTCAAATATGGGTAAATAAACTTGCTCAGCAATCAAAGAAATCTGTGGAATCAGGCGCTAAAAAGTCTAAAAAAGGACATGCCAAAGATTTTGGGGCTGTTATCTATAAATTAAGTGATATTTTCGACTACGGTATTACCAACTTTGAACTCTCTTATAACCCAGCTAGAACAATAAAAATCCCACCTAAACCAAAATCATCTAAAGAGCGTATTATGGTGTTACATGAAGATGATTTAGCAGCTTGGCTGAACTATCTAAGTAGCTTACCAAATACACGGGCTAATAGACGTTTTAAGGTCATATGTGATACCTTGCTAGCTTCTGCTTTGCGTATCAATGAACTGCTTGCAATGACCGTTCATGACCTTGATTTTGATAACAATGAGCTTATTGTTACCAAAACACTTATGTGGAGAGCTGCCAATAAAAAGCTTGGTATCAAAGGGGAAGTTGTCTGCAAAAATAATGCTAAAACAGATTCAGGAAATCGCAGGGTCGCCGTTCCTAGAAAAACATTGGAAGACCTTAGAGATTTTCATAATGAGATGAACACTTACTTTGAAAAACACGATTTACCCCCTACAGACCTTATTTTCCCGACTATCTATGGGAATTATATGTGCGATAGAAACGAGCGTACAACGCTTAAAAAGCGCCTATCAGAGCTTGGCTTACCTGATTATGGTTTCCATCTGTTTCGTCACACACACGCTTCTATGATGCTTAATGCAGGTGCAAACTGGAAAGAGCTCCAAATCAGAATGGGGCATAAGTCAATCAAGACAACCATGGACACCTATGCTGAACTAGCACCTAAGAAAAAGTCTGAGGCTGTTGATATTTACCTCAAAGAAATTGCCAAACTTACATCTTAATAAAATGACTACATTTTTGACTACATTTTATTAGATATGAACTCAAAAACGTTGATATAACAACGTTTATAGCATGCTGAAATAACACTAATAAACCTTTACAGAAGTGAAGTAAGCACTCAATACGGATCAATACATAAGAAAAACGCTGATTTCAAGCGTTTTTTCTTTTTCTTGAGTTCAGTACATCGCAATATAAATCAACCAAATCACTACTTTTTTCACTACCTTTTTTGTGAAATAAATTAGATGTTCGGATATATAGAAAACGCTCTAGTCATATTGTCTAGAGCGTTTTTGGATTTTATAATTTATTCAATCTTTTAAACTACTGTATATTCCATCGTTTAATTCATCTCAATTATCAAATAGCATCAGCTTTTTAATACATCCAAACACAAAGTTGTAAAATTGCTTTTCTATTGATATGTTTAATAATAACATCTATTCACGACATTCTGGAATAAAAACATGAGTAAAATTAGGATTTTCAGAAGGCCATTTTATGAATATTCGCCGACCGAATACATTTTGATTAAACTTGATTTCTTCTATTTCATAGTATATTTCATCATCCATATTAGTACTTTTGTTTAAGAAATCTAAGATTTCTTGTTCAAATTTCAATTGTCCAGTATATGCTTTAGAATTTCTATTTGCTCTATAATCTTGAGGTGAGACGTTGCTTTTATTCCCTCGACCAAAAAATTGATGAACTTTGAATTCATTTTCCTTAAGTTCATCCTCTGTAAGTAGGAACTTATCAAATGAATCGGCAATAAAATGCCCTTTGTCCTTAATGCTCTCTTTTAAAGTAGACTTTATTTCAACATTATTGCTTTCAGTAATATTATGATTAACAATATTTAGGCTAGAAACGAAATAGTTAGCGTTTGGTTTTTTTCTAAGTATAACCTTCCACATTATTGGATTATCGCAAAATAGAGGTGTTTTCACAACTTGACAATCCTCTATTACACTATTTGCGAATGTGTAATATTGGCCTTTTGTGATTTTTTCCATTTTCCAATTTTTAAACTCATAATTCCAACTATCAATGTTCAACTTATCACCATATTTATTATGAATAAATGATCCCAATGTGATTTTTAAATCGTTATCTTCTATTGCCATATGTTATTTACTCCTATTATTGATCTTTCTGTTTTATTAAAATTTATTAATTAAGTTCAATACATTTTTTACAAATTTTAAAGGCCTTTTTATTTGTTGTCAAAAAATTTTTTGAGTTAATAATTTTTTGGAAAAGTCCATATTCAATTACTGTGAAGCGACAGAATGCTTCAGCATACTCAATTTGATTAGGATTTAAATGTTCTTACATAAAAAATCCTTCATTTTATTATAGCATTAATATCTTATAACATTTACACTTGATGCACTTACAATAAATAAGTTTCTTTGTTCGCTTACTTATACTTTATTTATAAATCCTGTTATAAGAATAGTTGCTAATTAACTGATTATAAATAGCAATAATATGAAGCTTCTAAGTATGGTATAATAGTAACAAAAACAGTAAGCTGATTCCTTGTTTCCTTAGTTCATAGATTTGAACTTTAGCTTTATAACGCAATTCCATTATAAATACCCCAATGTTAGATTTTTTCTGTCCAACTTTTCGGGGTCAGTTCATTTCAAGCGTTTTTTCTTTTTCTTGAATTCAGTACATCGCAATATAAATCAATCGAATGACTACATTTTTGACTACATTTATTTGAAATGAGAATATCGATTCGGACAATCAAAAGTAAGAGGAACTTCATTATGAGGCTCCTCTTTTTTCTATGCTCGCTCCAACATCTATTTTATTATTGTGTTATGATAAAATAGCATATAATTTGATGTTCCCGGTTTTACTCAGCTCGACAAGCTGGAATTTATTTACTTACGGTATTCCTCTACTTTAGATTCATACTTTTTTAAAAGTTCCCGTGAGTAAACTTTTTCATGTATCGAGTTTCTAACTTCTTTCCAGAGAATAGCTGCAACTTTTAACTTATTAGAATAACAATCGCTCAATTCATCTAAACAAAAGTCTTTTAGAAACTGATTCCATTGGCAAGCCGAACTATCATACTTGGCATAATCTGACTCACCATAATATATTTTAATCATATCTTGAATAGTGAATTTTATATCTTTATCCCTTTTTACTTTTCGCCAAGCCGTCGCCATATCAGCACTAAATTTAAAGGGACTAATGCCTGTTACAGCTGAAAAATAATCTCGAAATTTTTGGTTAAAAGAAAAACCGCAGTTAAGTAGCGGAGTCTCCAAGGTTATCACTTCGGCTTGACTTTTGTCTCCTTTACTCAAAAATTTTTCTATTTTATTTCCCCTAAAATATTGTTCGATAATATAGTTCAATTCTTGCTTCGTACATCTATACTCTAATCCAAGGGACTTACAAATTTGTGAAAGTTCTTCTCGATACCAATAGTATCTATTAAATTCTTCAAATGATTTTATATCTCCAAAACCAGGTCTTTTTTCTTTCATATGCCCACCTTAATAAATTCAAATTTGTCAGACAATCAATTTACTTGCTAACTTGTAAACCCGTCTTATCACTTTACTTTCTAAGTTCCAGCTATCGAGCTCAATTTTAAGCAACTAAAAATCGATCCGAAGTTTTTATGATATGTGCTGTTTCTTTGACGTCCAAATCATCTGTATACAGCAAATGATTTTTCTCAATAATTTTAGCTAAGAACTCATTTCTTGACTGGATAGATAAATCGCCTGTTCTTTCAATTTCTTTTCTAGAAGAATCTCGATTTCTAAGCGTTTCTTCTTCTGTTAGCAAGACACAGTATTTTAAGTTTATCTGTCTTGTCTTTAAAAACTCTGCGATTTTCTTCAGTTGTTCCTCAAATATGACGTATTCTATGATGACTGTAATGCCTCGGGCCATGAAATTATCGGTCAGACTGATGACATTATCCCAAAATAAATCCATGTAATAGCCATCATCCTCCCAAGGTGCTACTAGGCCGCTTTTAATCATTAAGTAGATCATGTCGCCTTCTATCACCGCACTTTTATCAAAAGAGTAAGCTAGTTCTTTGCTGACCGTGCTTTTTCCAACGCCTGGAGGCCCTGAAATGATATAAACACAATTTTCCAACTTAATACCTCTGTCAATTCTAACAATTCTGAAAATAACTGCCCATATTATAGCATTTCTAAGATATTATTTCTATCGTCTTCAAATCCTTCAAAAAAGTGTGTGAAAATGGGTAAAATTCAGAGAAAAATTCTCAGAAAGAAGCAAGAAAACCCTTTCTTTTGGAAATTTTCATTTTAATGCAATAAATTTTGACAGATGGTCTGCTAGCCTTTATAATAGTATTATTATTAGAATTAGGGAGAGTATGTCCATGCCAAGCAATGAAGAGAACAAAGGTATGTTGCGTAATTTTTTAGGGGGCTTTAAGCGTCTTATAAAAGGAGAAGAGCAGGAGGAAGAATCGTCTGCTTCCAATAATAATCAAGGAAGTGCTCCGCAGGTAAATATGACCCAAGAAGATAGAGAGAATTTCCTCATCGAGAAAGCTTTGGAATCTATCCAATACTACGACCGCTTAGATGTTATGAATATCGGCGGAGAAGAAGATCCAGACGAATCTCAAGCGATAGAAGGTGAATCTAGTCTGGCTCAAGAAAAAGTGACAGTTAAGGGGCCTTCGACTAGCGAGGCAGATTCTGCTGAAACAAGCCTCTCAACAGCGGTAGATTCTCGGAAAAAGCGGGGCTTGAAGAGCGCTGCAGACTCAATATCCTTATCATTGAGTATTGAAAGCAAAAAAGCGTCTCGGAGCTTATCCGTCTCCAAATCACAAACACAAAGTTTGGCAGTTGGCCAATCTGACAGCAAGGAAGCTGATACTTCTTCCAGCTTATCGGTGGCTGAGTCGATTGCACAAAGTTATGCCATCGAACAATCGATCTTTGAAGAAAATAGAGCATCGTTAAGCCTATCTATTTTTGAGTCGGTATCGCAAAGCATGGCCGCTGAAGAGTCTATCAGTTCAGATAACGAGGCATCTACCAGCTTATCTGTAGCAGAGTCTATTTCACAAAGTATCGCGATTCAAGAATCAATCAGCGCGGAAACGGAAGCATCTCTTAGCCTGTCTGTGGCTGAGTCTATTTCTCAAAGCATCGCGATTCAAGAATCAATCAGCGCGGAAACAGAAGCATCTCTTAGCCTGTCTGTGGCGGAATCTATTTCTCAAAGTATCGCCATCCAAGAATCAATCAGCGCAGAAAGCGAAGCATCTCTTAGCCTGTCTGTGGCGGAATCTATTTCTCAAAGCATTGCCATCCAAGAATCGATCAGCGCTGAAATCGAAGCGTCGCTTAGCCTGTCTGTAGCTGAGTCTGTTTCCCAAAGCATCGCCATCCAAGAATCAATCAGTGCGGAAATCGAAGCGTCTACCAGCTTGTCCGTAGTAGAGTCTATTTCGCAAAGCATTGCGATCCAAGAATCGATCAGTGCAGAAATCGAAGCTTCACTGAGCCTGTCGGTGGCAGAGTCTGTTTCCCAAAGCATTGCTATCCAAGAATCGATCAGCGCTGAAATCGAAGCATCTACCAGCTTGTCCGTAGCTGAGTCTGTGTCTCAAAGCATTGCCATCCAAGAATCCATCAGCGCTGAAATCGAAGCGTCTAAGAGCCTGTCTGTGGCTGAATCAGTGTCTCAAAGCATTGCAGTCCAAGAATCTATCAGCGCTGAAGTCGAAGCGTCTGCTAGCCTGTCTGTGGCGGAATCGGTGTCACAAAGCATTGCGATCCAAGAATCAATCAGCGCTGAAATCGAAGCGTCTAAGAGCTTGTCCGTGGCGAAGTCTATTTCTCAGAGCGTTGCCATCCAAGAATCTATTAGTGCAGAATTGGAAGCATCGCTAAGCTTATCTGTAGCAGAGTCCGTTTCTCAAAGTATCGCGATTCAAGAATCAATCAGCGCGGAAATCGAAGCGTCTAAGAGCCTGTCTGTGGCGGAATCGGTGTCACAAAGCATTGCTATCCAAGAATCAATCAGCGCAGAAATCGAAGCATCTACCAGCTTGTCCGTGGCGGAGTCTGTATCTCAAAGTATCGCGATTCAAGAATCGATCAGCGCTGAAAGCGAAGCATCTACTAGTCTGTCGATAGCTGAATCTGTGTCTCAAAGCATCGCTATTGAAGAATCAATTAGTGCAGAGAGCGAAGCGTCTATCAGCTTGTCTGTTGAAGAATCCCAAGTCTTAGATAAAGCTATTAAACAGTCTATTATCACGGAAAACGAAGTGTCTACTAGCTTATCTATCGTAGAGTCTGAAGCACTAAGTAAAGCGATCGAGTTATCAATTAGTGCAGAAAATGAAGCGTCTATCAGCCTATCTGTAGCGGAATCCGAAGCCTTAAGTCGGGCAATTGAACAGTCTATCAGTGCTGAAAACGAGGCATCGCTAAGTCTATCTATTACTGAAAATGAAATTCAAAGCACCGCTATTGAACAGTCTATCAGCCTAGAAAACGAAGTATCTACTAACCTGTCTATGGCGGAATCCCAAGCGAAAAGCGTGGCCGTAGAGCAGTCTATCAGCTTGGAACAAGAACAGTCACGCAGCCTGTCTATCGCAGAATCGCAATCACAACATGCGGCGGTAGAACAATCTCGCAATCTGGAACAGGAATATTCATACAGTTTGGCAGCTGCGGAATCTAGAGCGAAAAGAGATACTATTGAGCAGTCTACCAGCTTGGAGCAAGAACAATCATTTAGTTTATCTACTGCAGAATCTAAAATCCTCAGCAGAGCCGTTGAACAATCAATCAGCGTCGAACAGGATCATTCATTCAGCATTTACCTTGCCCAATCTGAAGCCCAAAGTAAGATCATTGAGCAGTCTATCAGCCTAGAGCAAGAACAGTCACGCAGCCTATCTATTGCTGAATCACAATCACAAAGTATCGCTATTGAGCAATCAATGAGCGTGGAAAGAGAGCGTTCAATCAGTCTATCTATCGCTGAGTCACAATCACAAAGAATGATTATTGAACAATCAATCAGTGCAGAGAGAGCCCATTCGATCAGTCTGTCTGCTGCCGTATATCAATCGCAAAGCATGGCTTCTGAGTTTACTACTGTCACACAGAATCTATCAACCTTAGCCATGATTACTAAGAGACAGAAAAAATAAGCTCAGAACAAACAGCGAATGAATACTGAAAGGAACTAATATGATTAGAAATATTCTATCAAGTAATGGTAAAAGTCTAGGAATCACCGACATTCTACCCCAGTATGGTGAAGGCTATCGTCTCTCTGTCATGGACGGAACAGTTGATTATCGAACAATTCCCTTAGGAGCCTACGATCTGTTCAAACAAGGCTCCAGCAAACAGGATTATCTGGCAGACATTGAAAAAATTAAAACAATGGGCTTCAATACCTACCAGCTGTCCTTTTCATGGACTCGCCTCTTCCCAACTGGAGAAGAGCGGAGACCCGATGCTAAGGTCCTTGCTTTCTATGAGTCAATTATCGATGCACTGCTAGAGAATGACATCGAACCAATTGTAAGCCTATCTCATTTTGATTTTCCGCTTCATTTGTATGAAAAATACGGCGCATGGAAAAGTCGTCAAATGATTGCCATGTACGAAAAGTATTGCGAAGCCGTTTTGACCCACTTTAAAGAAAAAGTCACTTACTGGATTACCTTTAAAGAAATGAGCGCTCTGTCTTATTTGCCATTCTTAGGCGCTGGGCTACACTTTGACAGCACAGAAAACCAAGAACAACAAATTTGGCTGGCTGCCCACCATCAGCTAATCGCATCCGCAAATGTGGTTAAGCTCGGTCAAACCATCAATCCAACCTTCCAATTCGGTAGCTTGATTACCATCAATAGTGACTCCCACCAAGAAAATCACTCAGCTACTGATGCCTTGGGCCATGAGCTGAACAGACGTAAAAACTACATTTTTACAGATGTGCAGACCAAGGGACACTATCCAAATCACTTCCTTCGCTACATTGAGCGAAATCAGCTGGATCTGGGCATTACGGAAGAGGATGTCTTCGCCTTAAGAGAAGGCATCGTGGACTTTGTTGCCTTCTCACATTATGCGGCGGAAAATATCCAGGATTTGTTTACCAACAAATATGTCCGCAGAAATGTAGAAGCTTGTCTGGCACAACCTGTCCTTCTTCGAATTGCCATGTCTGAGCTATATGAGCGCTACCACAAGCCTCTCTTGGTCATTGAGACTTGTTCTGAGGTCTCTGACCACCCGCAATTAGCTAAGAATATTCAAGACAACGTTCAAGAAATTATTAAATCCGTTGAGATTGACGGGATTGAGTTGCTTGGCTACACACCATTTAGCTGGAGCGATGTAAATATCTAGGATCCAGTCTCAAGCTCAAAACATAGAAAAAATCTCCCTAAGAAAGTGAATAATCACTTGTGGGGAGATTTTTGATGTTTTAGAAGAGCAATCAAAGCCTTAATCTTTTCCTTTGCTATCTCTAAAAATCCGATAGCTGGTCTCAGCGACAGGCAGGCCGATGATGGTGTGCATATCGCCTGTAATTGAGCGGATAAAGCGAGGATCCAGCTCCTGAAAGCCGTAAGCACCTGCCTTATCCAGCGGGCGCTTATCATGCAGATAAGCCTCGATGACAGGCTCTAATTCTGGGTAATAGTCTACAAAGTCCACCTGCGCCACGGTGTAAAAAACTTCTAGAAAACCCTGCATACGTAGGCAGACCGAGGTCACTACATGGTGGCTCTTGCCAAAGTAAGAGCGGAACATCCGACTGGCTTCAGCGATATCCTGTGGTTTATTGTAAATCTGATCATCCACTACGACGATGGTATCAGCCGAAATATAAAGAGTCTCAGTTTCCAAGTCCAAAGTGGACTTGGCTTTGGAAATCTCACAACAAATCTTGGCTGCCTTGGTCAGAAAGTCCTGAGTATCAATGCTTTCCATACAATGCTCTTCGATAGCTCGCTCGTCCACTTCTACAGCCTGAATCTCTGGATTCAAAAAACTCAGCAATTCCTTGCGTCTGGGCGACGTAGATAGCAGGACAAAGCGACGAATCCTTCCTTTTTCACCTTCCCTTTGGTAGTCAAAAACCGTCTTCATGATTGTCCTCCCGTGTCCTTTAATTGAAAGAGTTCTTCCACCCGCAAATCAAAAACCTGAGCGATTTTTAAAGCCATCTCTAGCGAGGGATTGTAGCGATTATTTTCCAAGTGCAAGATCGTTTCGCGCCGCATTCCAATACGGTCAGCTAACTCCTGCTGGGTCATGCCAATGGATTCGCGGACGGTTTTGAGATTGGTGATAATATTGCTTTCCTTGGCCATTTTTAACCCCTCTTTTCAAATAAAAAGAAGACAAAACCAAAGAACAAGACCAAGACACCAATCATGATGAAAAATATTCCGGCATTGACTGTGATAGAACCTACATTAGCGCTAAGGCCTGCAAGTACCAGTAAAGTTGCTATACAGATGGCAAACATCAAAGTCGCTGCTTTTGCCAGATTGGCATAAAAGCGCTCGTCTGCTCTCTCCTTGACCTTTTTCAAGGCAAAAAATAACAGAAAGAGAAGCTGGATAGCGAGGAGCCCTCCCAAGGCAATGTACTTTATAATGGACGGATTGGTGCTCGGAGTCCACAACCAAATTCCGACGGTATAGATAGAGGTTGCCGTAAGCGTCAGTAGATTATAAAATTTCATGGTTAGATTATAGGCTTGCTTTTCTTGGACCTCTTTTATCTTCTTAGGCCATAGTTTCATGTGAAACCAAGACCAGATACTCACGAGCTGACCTAAACTTACTAAACCGACAATCATCCACTTGGCTGGCCAGTTGAGATTGCTGGGAGCAAAGAAAACAGCGAAATCAATAAAGAGAGCGGTGGCAACCATCAAAATGAGGCCACCCATTTTTTGACTTTTTTTCATGATAGACTCCTTTCGCAGTGTTAGAAATATTTAACACCTTTATGTTATAAATATATCACACACAAGAATAAAAGACAAGCATTTATGTGCTATTTGAGAATTTTTTTATTTCCGCAAACAAAAACCCCAGAATTTCTCTGGGGAGCTGGCTTATTCTTTACCAATACAATATTCTTGGTGTTCTTGCAAGCTTTCATCAGTCTGAATGGTTACTTTGGCAATGCCATAAGCCAAGAGCTTTTGGCGCAGGACAGCCTGCGTTTCAGCCAGCAAATTTGGATTTTCCAGACAGATATGAAGCATGGAATATTTTTCTGAACCATCCGTCGTCCAAACATTGAGCTGGGTAATGGCTCGCACGTTTTCCAGCACTGCTATTTCCTGATAGAGCTGACTGAGATCCACATCGCTGGGCACATGGTCTAGGAAAATCTGGATATTCTCCCAAAATTTTGGCAGAGCCTTGCTGAGAATAAAGCCTGCGATGACAAGAGAAAGCAGCGGATCCAGAAAATACCAATCGGTGAAGCGCAGTATAATAGACACTCCGACAACTGCTAGCCAGCCCAAGATATCCTCAAGAAAGTGCAAGCTAAGAATAGATTCATTGTGGCTGTGTCCATGGCTGACTACTCTGCTAGCTGCTATATTGACGACAATGGCGACAATCCCTAAAACCAACATGCCATCATAATTTACCTTCTCAGGGGCAAATAATTTAGAGACATTTTCCACGATTACCAAGGTCGAACCGACCAACAAAATCACTGAGGTCAAGAGAGCACCCAGCAGGCTGTAGCGCTTATAACCCAAGGTATATTCTCGGTCTTCTTTTTTTGTGGAAATCTTCTCAAAAAGAGTCGATAGGCCAATAGCCAGAGCATCTCCTGTGTCGTGAATTGCATCCGCTAAGACAGCGCTAGAATGAAAGAGAAGGCCAAAGATCAATTCAATAATGGCAAAAGAAAAGTTTAACAGGAAGGCAATTGTCATATTTTTACTGGATTTCATGCGAACCTCCTTAAATATTTGCTTAAACGAATACTATTTATGGTATAATCTAATCAATACCGAACACTATGTTCAATTATATTATCTCCTATTATTAGAAAGGAAACAAGAGCCAGTTCATGTCCTTTGTCTCTTAGCAGACAAAAAGCTCTTTTTGTACGGAATTTCCATGGATAGACGAGTAAAAAAATCACGCGCAGCTATTTACCAAGCCTTTATCAGCCTGCTCAATCAGAAAAGCTACGAGAGCATCACCGTTCAGGAAATCATTGACCTAGCAGATGTAGGCCGCTCCACCTTCTATAGCCACTTTGAGACCAAGGAAACCCTGCTGGAGGAACTCTGCCAAGAGCTCTTTCAGCATACCTTTATCGAGCGCTCCGAAGGACGCGATTTATTTGAAGCGACAGCCCATATTTTTCATCACTTTCGGAAAAATCAGGATCGGATAGCCACCCTTCTCTTGGATAAAAATACTTACTTCATCAACCGCCTGAAAATCGAGCTGGAACACTATCTCTTTCCCATGATTCAGCAGAAATTATTGCAGGAAAAGAGTCATCTGCCAGAGCATTTTCTAAAAAATTATGTGACGTCAACTTTTGTGGAGACGGTCAGCTGGTGGCTGCAGCAAAGAAAGCAGGTCGATGAAGACACGATTTCCCACTATTTTCTAGACTTGATGAACTAATCTGCAATTTACCTGTCATTTTCAGTAAAGATGTGGTATAATCGTTCCTTGACGCACGAAAGGAGATTGATAACTTATGAAAAAAGAACACTCACCATTTTTAATTCCAGGTATTATCATGATCGGAGTTGCCTTGCGGGCACCTTTTACTGTTTTACCTATCGTTCTGACAGACATTGCGGAGGGGCTACAGGTTCCAGTTAGTTCCCTAGGCCTCTTGACCAGCCTGCCCTTGATCATGTTTGCCCTCTGCTCGGTCTTTGCTCCGCGCTTAGCACAAAAGATGAGCTTAGAAAAACTGTTTGCTCTTGTGTTACTCGTGCTAACTCTAGGCTCGCTGATTCGCGTGTTTAATCTCCCCTTACTTTATACGGGAACTATTATTTTAGGAGCGGCTATTGCTGTCTTAAACGTCCTTCTTCCGAGCTTGATTCAGGCCAATCAGCCGCATCGTGTCGGTCTTTTGACAACTCTCTATATCACATCGATGGGACTGTCGATCACGATTCTGTCTGCTCTGGCTGTTCCCA
>ERZ773083.605-NODE-605-length-28264-cov-16.424900_pt1 | contig 28264 bp, 29 predicted proteins | sample MGYA00511465_ERZ773083 | MGnify/ENA primary metagenome ERZ773083 (study PRJEB29015, sample SAMEA2738001) | human oral metagenome | biome: human oral; feature: human-associated habitat; material: dental | place: China | collected 2060 ... | reverse complement strand
GAAATAGTAGGATATATGGGAGATGGTATTAATGATTCTCCTGCCATAAAGCAAGCAGACGTTGGAGTATCTGTAAATACTGCTGCTGATACAGCTAAAGATGCAGCTTCTATAGTACTATTACAGAATAGTTTAAATGTGTTGGTATCAGGCATAAGCGAGGGTAGAAGGACATTTATTAATACTTTAAAATATATATTTGTAGCCACAAGTGCAAATTTTGGCAATATGTTTTCAATGGCAGGAGCAAGTTTATTTTTGAATTTTTTACCTTTATTGCCTAAGCAAATTCTTTTGACAAATCTATTAACAGATTTTCCTTCACTACAAATTGCTTCAGACTCTGTTGATGAAGATTGGCTAAAGAGTCCTGTTAAATGGGATACGAAGTTTATAAAGAAGTTTATGATTTTATTTGGGGTTATTTCTTCAGTGTTTGACTATATAACTTTTGCATTATTACTCTTTATTTTTAAAGCCGATGAAAGATTATTTCATACTGGATGGTTATTAGAATCCATTATTTCTGCTATGGTTGTAATGCTTATTGTTAGAACAGCAAGACCGGTTTTTGCTAGTAAACCAAGCAACAAATTGTTGGTTGCTATAATGGGGGTAGCTGTAGTTTTATTTTTGATTATATATAGCCCAATAAGTTCATATTTAGGATTAATAGCTTTGTCTATCAAGATATTGATATCTTTACTTGGCGTTTCATTACTATACGCATTAACAGTTGAGATATTAAAAAATTTTTTCTATAAACATAATTCATTTTCCAGAAAATAATGTTGTAAAAATAATGGAGAGTTTTTCTCCATTATTTTTTTGATTAATGAATATTAATTTTGTGATATAATAGTATTAAACTATTTTAGATATAAAGTCAGTAGTTAAAAATTTTATAGAGGGTGATGTGATGGAAACTAAATATATAAAGTCTAATTTTGTTCCAATTTTTATAGAGCTTTTATTTGTAGTGTCATGTTTTATTGTAGAAAAACAATTTTATATTTATACAAATTTTTGCTTTTATTTGTTATTAGCTATCTATTTCTATATAAGAAAAGATTTTTCTATAAAAGAATGGTATAATGCTATAAAAATTGGGAAAAAATTTTTTGTACAAGTAATTTTAACAGTAGTATTTCTTTCTGTTGCATTTTACTTTACTATTATTTTAGAAAATATATTTCCTAATTTTAATAAGGGAATAATTTTATTGAGAGCTGATAATTGGATAAAATTAGTTTTATTAATTTTATCAACAATAATTTTTCCGCCGATTGTTGAGGAAACATTTTTCAGAAAAAATTTAATTTCTTTTAAGAATAATAAGATATTGATATTTACTACTTTGTTATCAATGTTTTTATATGCTTTAGAACATTCCTTAACATTGTGGGGAATATTCTTATGTATGATATGGACTTTGCCATTTAGTATTTCATATATAAAAACGAAAAATATTTATGTTCCAATGACTGCACATTTTATATGTAATTTAATAATGAATGGTATTACAGTTTTTGAGGTATGTAAATTTCTTTTTAATTAAAAATTTTGTTATTTTGTTAAGGTTTGCATTTTTATTAAAAAGGTGTATAATAAATCTATAAAATATACTAAGGAGTGTGTTATGGAATTTAAAGAAAAATTAAAGAAATATTCTGAGACTATCATTAAGATAGGAGCTAATGTTCAAAAAGGTCAAATGGTAATTATAAGGGCAAATATTGAAGCAAAAGATTTCGTTCGCTCTTTAACAGAAGAAGCGTATAAAGCCGGTGCAGGAGATGTTGATGTTGTTTGGAGAGATGACATTGTAACAAGACGTAAGTTTGAATATGCAAGTATTGAAACTTTATCAGAAGTTAAAAAATGGACTGTAGATCAATATACTGATTATATTGACAGTGATGCGGTGTTTATTTCTGTTGTTGGAAATGATCCAAATAATTTAGATGGATTGGATATTGAAAAAATTAAAGCAAGTAGTATTGCAAATTCTAAAGCTATGAAATATTTTTCAACATCTCTTATGTCAGATAAAAATTCTTGGTGTGTTGTAGGAGCACCTACTCCGGCTTGGGCAAAAGTTGTTTTTCCTGAACTTACTGAAAAAGAGGCTGTAGAAAAACTTTGGGAACTAATATTTTATACAACTAGAATAGGAGAAGGAGATTCTATCAAGGGCTGGAAAGAACATATTAATGAATTGAGTAGAAGAGCTAAATATTTGAATGAAAAGCAATTTAAATATTTAAAATATTCCAGTAAAAAAGGTACTAATTTAACTATTGAATTACCAAAAAATCATGTTTGGAATGCTGCGGGTAGTGGATTTAATTCTAAAGGAATTAGTTTTACTGCAAATATGCCTACAGAAGAAGTATTTACTCTTCCACATAAAGATGGAATAAATGGTGTTGTTTATAGTACAAAGGCTTTAAATTATAATGGAAATATAATTGATGAATTTAAGTTAGAATTTAAAAATGGAAAAGTTGTTAGTTATGAGGCAAAAAAGGGTTACGGAGTTTTAAAATCTCTATTAGAAACTGATGAAGGTGCTTTGTCTTTAGGAGAAGTTGCCTTAGTACCTTTTGATTCTCCAATTTCAAATACAAATACAATGTTCTTTGAAACTCTTTATGATGAAAATGCATCTTGCCATTTAGCTTTAGGTAGAGCTTATCCAACTTGTTTAAAGGATGGAGAAAAAATGACAGAAGAAGAACTTAAAGAAAGAGGAGCTAATGATAGTTTAGTTCACGTTGATTTTATGGTTGGAGATGAAACGTTAAATATAGTTGGAATAACTGAATCTGGAGAAGAAGTTCCTGTATTTACTAACGGAAATTGGTCAAATTAAAATTAATTGCAGGAATTTTCCTGCAATTTTTTTACCAATTTTTGAGGTTGTGAGGTTGTATAAATGTGATGCAATTAACTTTTTGATTAGATTAGTTTATTGTAAAAGTTATTTAATAATTAATTATTTATTTTTAGGAGGATTTAAAATGAAAAAATTGAAGAAAAAAGCATTTACACTTATTGAACTTTTAGTTGTCATAGCGATACTTGCAATTTTGATTTTGATAGCAGTTCCTAGATATAACAATTCAAGAGTTAAAGCTGATAAAACTGCTCATTCTGCAAATGTTAAGGTTTTAGAAGTGGCAGGACTTAGATATTTAACAGAGGAAAAAGTAGAATCTGATAAAGATATAACTGAGGAATTGGTAAGTAAAAAATACATAAAGGAAATCCCTAAATTACCAAAATCTATAAAAGGAACGGTTTATAAAGTTGAAATAAAAAACGGTGATATTGTAGTGACACCTGCAGTAGAAAAAGATGATTAAGAGAAAATCATTTACTCTCATAGAATTGATTGTCTGTTTAGCTATAATTTCTGTTATGGTTATGGTTATTAGAGTTAATTTTGTAAATAATAAAAAAACAATTGCGCATGAAGAGTTAAATTTAATAGCAGAAAGTATTGAAAATGCAAAAGTCTTTTCTATAGAAAATAGAAAAATTGTTGTTTTAAAATCCGATTCTGAAAATGGAACTTTTAATATTTCATCAGGAGAATCTGTATTGAAAAAAATTCATTGTAAAAATTTGAAAATATTGAATAGTATTAAATTGGAATTTAATACAAATGGAATTCCAAGTGAGGGAAAAACTTTTAAGTTTTCATATGAAAAAGAAAATTATGAAATTAGAATAAGACCGGTAACAGGTTTTGTTAATGTGATTAAAAATGAAAAATAACTTTTTAAAAAATAAGGCATTTACATTGATAGAATGTATTTTTGCAATTTTTATTCTATCAGTTATAAGTATTTATATAATATCAGGAATTAATAATTTTTTACAAATTCAGAATATGAATATAAAAAATAATAGCAAATTATCAGATATTGAAAATACAATAGAACTTATAAGAAATAATATTAAAACTAATAAACCAATTTTAAAAGAAGTGGATATTAGTAAATATGAAATTAAGGTTTCCGATTTAGGCGAATTGTACAATATAAAGATTTTTTTAAAAGATAATATGGAGAAATTATATGAATTTTATGTATCCAAATAAATTAAAATCATTTACGTTGTTAGAACTTTTGATTACAATTGCAGTTTCGAGTGTTATCATAATTTGTTGTGTGCATATTTTTTATGGGACATATTTTGTAAATTTAAACCAAAGGAAAAATTACTCAAAATTGGAGCAGATAAATTATGCAATGAGTTATATGGAAAATGAAATTGCAGATTCTGTAGAAACTAAAGTTAATACAGATGGAATTGAGATAAAAAGATATAGATATAATTCTTTTTTAAGTGAAAGTTCAAATCATACAATATCTAAGGTAAATGAAATAGCATATAAAAAAGTAAAATATGGAGATAAGTATGAAATACGCAGAATATCTAAAGATATTTTAAATTCAACCTATTATGGAAATAATTTGTTGATAAAAGATATAGATTATTTTGATGTGGAGAATATTGAAGATTACTTGGTTTTAAAAATTTCTTTTAACGGGAGAGAATATAGTAAATATGTTTTTTTAAAAAATAAAAAATTTGAATATTTGACTGGAGAAAATTGATATGAAACGAAAATCTTATATTATGCCAATTGTTTTATTGATATTTTCTCTAGTTGTAGTTGCATTTTTTTCAATTTATCATAGAACACTCAATACACATAATCATAAAAATTCAAAAGAAAAGGCTATTTCTAAAAAGCTGAAAGAAATAAGTTTGGAAGAAATTTTAAGTACAAAAGCTACTTTAGATTTTGTAAATAATAAATTAAATAAAAGAGAAAATTTTAATTTAAAAGTTAATATTAATGATTTATTAAAAGTCAATAATATTAACGATTTTTCTCAAAATTTTGAAAATTATGACTTAAGATTAAATAGCAAAAAGGTAAAGAAAAAACTAAACTTTTATGACAGAAAAAGTGGAGCTTTATCTTACTTTGTTCGTCAGTATGAGATTTTCTTTGAAGTAAGAAATAATAATGAACTAACTGAATATAAAATTGTTGATAAGAATAGAATTGAAAATTATTTATTTGATTTACAAGTTAAAGGTTTTGTTGATGGTAAACTTAAAATGTTAAGTGATGATTTTTATTTTAACTTGAACAATGACTTCTCTAATTTACATGAAAGAATTTTTAGTAATGAAATTCAAAATACATATTCTGAAGATTTAAGAATTTATGATTATAAAGAAAAAATATATTTTATGTATAATGAGCAATATTTAAAATTATTAAAGGATTATCTATCTTATAAAGGATTTGAATTGGAAAGCATAGATATAAATTTGTGTGATATAGATAATTTAAAGAATTGTTCAAGAGAAGATTTTATTAAAAATTTTCTATTAGAAAGTTCGGAATATATTAAAGACCATAAATATAATATTATAAACATTGATGTTAGGAATAAACTGTATTTTGATTTAAATACAGAGGTGGAAATTTATAGTAATATAAAGATTGATGATTCAAGTGAAATTATAGTTACTGATAAATCACCAAAAATTCAAGGAGTTTTTGTAAATAAGTCTAATAAAGAAAAATTTGATTTTAATTTTGAAGGTATTTTGTTTTCAAAAAACAAATTAAAAAGTAAATATAAATTTTTACCTGAGGTGTTAGATCTAACTGCAAGATTTGTGAAAATTAGTGATGATTTTTACCTGGAAAAAATTCAAAAAAATGACATTAAGTAGTTTGCTTAAAATTTATAAATTTGATATACTATAAATGTTCAAATTATAATTTTGGAGGATAATTTAATGGAAGTTAAAATTATAAATAGAAGCAAAAATGAGAATCCAACTTATGCTACGGAAGGAGCTTCCGGATTTGATTTAAGAGCTAATTTAGATGAAGATTTAGTTATTAAACCTATGGAAAGATTTGCTGTTCCAACAGGATTATTTATAGAGATACCTTTGGGTTATGAAGGTCAAATAAGAGCTAGAAGTGGAATGAGTTTAAAGCATGGTATAACTATGGCAAATGGTGTTGGTACTATAGATAGTGATTATAGAGGTGAAATAAAGGTTCTTATTGTTAATATTTCTGATAAAGAATATGTCATAAAAAATAATGATAGAATTGCACAAATGATAATTACAAAATATGAAAGAGCTGATTTTAAACTTGTAGAAGAACTATCTGATACAACTAGAGATAAAGGTGGATTTGGACATACAGGTTATTGATAGGGGAAAATATGAAAAATAAGAGAAAAACTAAGCCGAAGACAAAGAAAGTAAATTTCAATAGAGAAAATAAACTTTTTAAAAATATTATTTTGGGGTTGTTTTTATTAAATTCTTTTTTCATTTTATTTTCTTTTTTTGGTAATACAGGATTTTTAGGGAATTTTGTTAGGAATATTTTTCAAAATTTATTCGGTAGTACGTATTTTATATTTTTACTTATTATGGAAGTTATTTATATAATTGTGCTTTTTGGGAAATTAAATAAGAAAAATAAAAACCGTAGTATTATGACTTTGTTATTATTTTTTAATTATATGGCTATGGTTGACTTGGCAAATAATTCTTCTAATAATTTTTCAATAAAATTAGCTGTCGCTAAAAACTCAATTCCAAAAGGAAGTGGATATATCGGAGCTGTTTTTGGATATTTTTATAATATTATGATTGGAATGATAGGTCTTTATATTTTTACTTTTATAATAGGATTATTTTTAATACTATCTTTTTTAGATATAACATTTATAGATTTTTTAAAAATTATGAAAAGTTATATTTTAAAAGCTTTTGGAAATATAAATGATAAATATTTAAAATATAAAGAAGAAAAAAAACTTAAAGAGCAATCAAAAGAAGAAAATGCCAATGAAAATTTAGAAATTACTGGAAATGAAGACAACTTAGAAGAAAGAGAAATAGTAGTTTTAGACCATAGTGATAATTTTAGCAAAGACGAAGAAATTGAAACTGAAGAAATAAAAAAAGAAGAGCTGTTAAATAGTTTCAATCTGTTTCCAGATGAAAATTTAAAAAATATTGAGAGAAAAGAAAAATTTTCTGAAAAAAAATCAGATGATTTGGATATAAAAATAAATAGTTCTGAGGATAAAAAAATAGAATATAAGATACCACCTTTAAGTTTATTAAAGGGAAGTAGAGTAAAAGAAACAGAATCAGAACAAACTTTAAAACAAAGAGCTAAAAAAATTGAAGCAACTTTAAAAAGTTTTGGAGTAGGAGCAAAAGTTGTTAGAATAAATAAAGGCCCCACAGTAACTTGTTTTGAATTACAACCTGATATGGGTGTTAAAGTAAATAAAATTGTAAATTTAGCGGATGATTTATCTTTAGCTTTAGCATCTTCAGATATAAGAATCGAAGCTCCAATTCCGGGGAAATCAGTAATTGGTATAGAAGTTGCAAATACCTTAAAAGAAAATGTATCTTTAAAAGAGATATTATCTTCAAAAGAGTATCAAAATTGTACATCTAAGATGCCAATGGCACTCGGAAAGACAATTTCAGGAGAAATTATAGTTTCTTCTATTGATAAAATGCCACATATATTAATTGCAGGAGCGACAGGATCCGGAAAATCTGTTTGTATAAATACTTTAATTATGAGCATTTTATTTAAATCTTCTCCTGAGGATGTAAAAATGATTTTGATAGATCCAAAAGTAGTTGAACTTAAGATTTACAATAAAATTCCACATCTTGCAATTCCGGTTGTTACTGATTCGAAAAAAGCAAGTGCGGCTTTGAATTGGGCTGTTAGAGAGATGGAGAGACGTTATACTCTATTTTCTGATAATCAAGTTAGAGATATTAAAGGATATAATGAAAAACAAAAAACTGATGAATTAGAAAAATTACCTTATTTGGTTATAGTAATAGATGAACTATCAGATTTAATGATGGTAAGTGCAAATGAAGTAGAATCTTACATTTGTAGACTTGCACAAATGGCTAGAGCTTGTGGAATTCATTTGATAGTTGCTACTCAAAGACCTTCAGTTGATGTAATAACAGGAACAATAAAGGCGAATATTCCTTCAAGAATTTCATTCCAAGTTTCTTCACAGATTGATTCAAGAACTATTCTTGACTCATCCGGTGCTGAAACATTATTGGGAAAAGGAGATATGTTGTTTAATCCTTCAGGTGTTTCAAAGCCTATTAGAATTCAAGGCTGTTTTGTTTCTGATAGTGAAGTTGAAGTAGTTGTCAATAATATTAAAGAACAAACTCAAGAAGTTTTTTATGATGAAGAAATTATAAAAAATATTGAATCTGAAGTTTCTAATATGGATAATGAAGATGATGATGTCGATGAGTTATTTTATGATGCAGTTAGAATAGTTTTAGAGGAAAATTCTGCTTCAATTTCATTATTACAACGTAAGATGAAGATTGGCTATGCTAGAGCTGGAAGAATAATTGATGAAATGGAAAATAGAATGATTGTAAGTAAACAAGATGGAAGTAAACCTAGAAAAATTTTAGTAGGTTTTGATTATTTAGATAGATTGAAAGGGGAAAGTAATGAATATAGCAAATAAATTAACTTTGTTTAGAGTATTTTTAGTACCTATTTTTATTATGAGTTTGCTATTTTTAGGAATAAATAATATTTTAGGGTTTTTAATTTTTGTAATTGCCTCTTTGACTGATATGTTAGATGGATATTTGGCTAGAAGTAGAAATTTAGTTACTACTTTTGGGAAATTTATGGATCCTCTTGCAGATAAAATATTGGCTTGTTCTGCACTTGTTATGCTTGTACAATTTGGGAAAGTTGAGGCATGGATGGTTTGCATTGTTTTAGCAAGAGAGTTTATAATTTCTGGATTTAGATTGATAGCTGCATCAAATGGAATAGTTATTTCAGCCAGTATTTATGGTAAGATAAAAACTATTACTCAACTTTTTGCAATAAGTTTTATACTTCTAAATTCTACAAGATTAATTAAAATTCCATTAAATATTGATATTATATTGTGGTATATATCTGTTGTGTTTACAATTATTTCAGCAATAGATTATATTTGGAAAAATATAAAAGTTTTAGATTTAAAAAATATATAATTTTAGGAGGATAAAATGGCTATAAAAAAAACAGATAAATTCGAAAGAATAGAAGATAAAGATGAAAGAAAAAAAGCTTTATCAATTGCACTTGAAAAAATTGAAAAAGATTTTGGAAAAGGTATAATAATGAGAATGGGAGATGCTCCTAAAGTAAATATAGAGTCCATAAGTACAGGAGCAATGAATTTAGATATCGCTTTGGGAATTGGAGGAATACCTAAAGGAAGAATTGTGGAAATTTATGGCCCAGAATCTTCAGGTAAAACTACATTAACATTGCATATAATAGCAGAATCTCAAAAAGCTGGAGGAGTAGCAGCCTTTATTGATGCAGAGCATGCATTAGACCCGGAATATGCTAGAAAATTAGGAGTAGATGTAGATAATTTACTTATATCACAACCTGATACCGGTGAACAAGCATTAGCCATTGTTGAAGCTTTAGTTAGAAGTTCCGGAATTGATTTAGTTATAGTTGATTCTGTTGCAGCACTTGTTCCAAGAGCAGAAATTGAAGGAAATATGGGAGACTCTCATATGGGATTGCATGCTAGACTTATGAGTCAAGCATTGAGAAAATTAGCAGGCATAATTTCAAAGTCAAATACAACGGTTGTATTTATTAATCAATTAAGATCAAATATTTCAACTAATCCTTATGCCGGAGGTGGTCCTGCAGAAACTACAACAGGAGGTAGGGCTTTAAAATTTTATGCAAGTGTTAGAATTGATATAAGGCGTGCAGAACAATTAAAGCAAGGAGATGGAGAACCTTATGGAGCAAAAACTAAAGTAAAAGTTGTTAAGAATAAAATGGCTCCTCCATTTAAGACATGTGAATTTGATATAATTTTTGGTGAAGGAATATCAAAACTTGGAATTATAGTAGATATGGCTGCTGATAAAAACATAATAAAAAAATCAGGTGCATGGTATAGCTGTGGAGATATTAAACTTGGACAAGGAAAGGAAAAAGCGAAAATTTATCTAGAAGAACATCCAGCGTTTTTGGAAGAAATTAAAGAAAAAATTTATGAATCTTATGGGATTGAATATGAAAAGAAAGATGTTCCGAAAGAAGTTGAAACAATAAATTTAACTGATAAAGAAATTGAAGATTCAGAAGAATTACTATTGGATGATTTAATAATTGAATAATGTATATAATAAAGATGAGATTTTAAATGCTCATCTTTTTATATTAAAATTTGTATAAAGATGATTTTTATTTGTTATTATGATATAATAGACGTAGTTTTGTTCCTTATAATAATGATATTTATTTTATTATAGTGATATATAATAATTAGTTTTTGGAGGTTTTATGAAAATAGATTTATTAAAAAACAGTTTTATAAATATTTCTAAGAATATTTATGATTCTGATTTTATTAATTTAGCCAAAATTAATGATGAAAAAATATGTTTTGATGATAATACATTATTTCTTTCTAAAAGTAGTAAAGATAAATTAAATTCTCAACCTATTGAAAATAATAAAGAGTGTATTTATATTTTTAAGTATTTTAACTCCTATGGTGTACTTGCAGATTTGCCGATTGAAGAATATACGTCAGAAAAAATAAAATGCCATGAACTTGTTTTGCCGGATGTTATTCAAGGGATGATTGCAAATTATCATATATATAATGCTGAAACAGCTCCTGTTTTCATTGTACACAAAGAAGAAATTGATTATAAAAAAATTATTGAAATGAAAAAATATAAAAAAGAATATCATTTTGATAATATTGATTTATATGTTTATTTTGAAAACGAAGCTAGAGAAATTATAGAAAATTTTTCAAGTGTTGAACAAATGTATGTAGCTGATGGGCATCATAGATTGTATACTTCTTCTATGTTAAAAGATAAAGACAATGTTTTTTCATGTTTTTTAAGTTTTTCTCAAGTCACAATTTCTCCTATACATAGAGTTATTAGAAATATTGATGCTACTTCTTTTGAAAAAGCAAAATTATTTATGAATAGCTTTTTAGAAGTTTTTGATGATGGAGAATTAAAGAAAGGTTTTGTTAGAATATCATATCAAGATGATTCTTTCCTTGTAAAGTTAAAAGATACAGAAAATGATTTGTTCTGGAACAATGATGTATATAGAATGAATACTCAAATTATTTCGACAGCTTTTAGAATTTTAAACTTTTCAAATGTTGAATATATTGGAGATAATGAGATTTTATTTGCTAAAAAAAATCTTGGAAAAAATGATGTATTAATTGAACTTTGTCCGTTAGATGCTGATGAATTTATGGAATTAGCTAATGAAGTTTGTGTACTACCGCCAAAATCTACATTTTTTATTCCAAAATTTCCGTCATTTTTAGTATTTAAAAAGTATAAATAGGAGGTGCTTAAATGCAAGCAGTTATATTAGCCGCAGGTCTTGGTAGTAGATTAAAAAAATTAACTGAAAATAATACAAAATCCATGGTAGAGGTAAATGGTATTTCTCTAATGGAGAGAATGTTAAGGATATTAGATAAAAAATTTCTTTCAAATATAATTGTTGTTACAGGATATAAGAGTGAATTTTTTATTAATTATATAAAATCTTTAAATATAAATACCAAGTTAACTTTTATAAATAATGAAATTTATGATAAAACTAATAATATTTATTCAATGTTTCTTGCTAAGAATGAAATGATTAATGAAGATAGTATTTTACTTGAATCTGATTTGATTTTTGATGATAAGATGATTACAGAAATTTTAGAAGATAATCGGAAAAACTTAGCTTTAGTTGCAAAATATGAACGTTGGATGGATGGAACTTGTTTAAAAATAAATGAAAATGAGGAAATATTAGATTTTATTCCAGGAAAAGATTTTAACTTTGAAGATGCTGATAATTATTTTAAAACTATAAATATTTATAAATTTTCTAAAGAATTTTCTAAAAATATTTATTTTCCATTTTTAGAGGCATATATGAGTGCAAATGGAAAAAATGATTATTATGAAGCTGTTTTAAAGACAATTATTGATTTAGGCAAAAATTATATTTATGCAAAAGTAATTTCAGATGATATCAAGTGGTATGAAATTGATGATGAACAAGATCTTAATATTGCCTCTTCAATTTTTTCAAATGGAGATGAAAAACTTGAAAAATATCAAATAAGATATGGTGGATATTGGAGATATCCTAAACTATTAGATTTTTGTTATTTAGTAAATCCATATTTTCCGCCTAAAAAAATGATAGATGAGTTGAAATATAATTTTAAAGTCCTGCTTGAGCAATACCCGTCAGGACTTGATGTAAATTCTAGTCTTGTAGCAAAAATTTTTGATATAAAAAAAGAAAATATTGTTGTTGGAAATGGAGCTGCTGAACTTATAAAATCAGTCATCGAAAAAATTGATGGAAATATTGGGTTTATCAGACCAACTTTTGAAGAATATCCTAATAGACATAATAGTGAAAAATCAATAGTATTTATTCCAAAAAACGATAATTTTTCATATACTGCTAAAGATATAATTGAATTTTATTCTGACAAAGATATAGAAGCATTGGTTTTAATAAACCCTGATAATCCTACAGGTAATTATATTTGTAAGAAAGATATTTTTACTTTAATTGACTGGGCTAAAGATAAAAAAATTAAATTTATTTTAGATGAGAGTTTTGTTGACTTTGCTGAAGAAGAAAATTCAACATTTTTAAATGATAAATTATTAAATTTATATGATGATTTTATTGTTGTAAAGAGTATTTCAAAATCTTATGGAGTTCCAGGTATTCGTCTTGGTATTATTGCGACTTCAAATTCACATTTAATTTCTATGATTAAAAAAGATGTGTCAATTTGGAATATAAATTCATTTGGAGAATATTATCTTCAAATATATGATAAATATAAGAAAGTTTATGCTAATGCACTAATAGAAATCAAAAATGCTAGAAAAATATTTTTAAATGAATTAAATAAAATTGAAGAATTTAGAGTTGTACCTTCTCAAGCAAATTATTTTACTATTGAATTGAAAAAAGGAAATTCTAAAGAATTATGCTCAAAAATGCTAGAAAATTACAATATATTTATAAAAGATTTAACTTCAAAGATTAATTTAAAAAATAGAGAATTTATTAGAGTAGCAGTTAGAAACATTGAAGATAATGAAATTTTTGTTTCAGCAGTTAAAGATTATTTTAAAAACATATAGGCACATAAAAGACAGTAATTTATAATTTACTTTATAATAAATTTACTGTTTTTTTATTATATGAATGTGAAAAATATATTTGATTTTTAAAATAAAAAAATTTGTATAAAAGTCATAAATATGGTATACTAAAGTGTATTGATGTTGGAGGTAATTATGAAAATAATAGTTGATTTATTGGGTTCGGACAAAGGCGCAGAAACAATTTTTAAAGGAGTAATAGAAACAAGTAAATTACTTAAAGATTTATATTTTGTAGTTATCGGACCAAAAGAGACAATAGAGAAAGTAAATATTAGTGATGATTTAAAAAATAGATTAGAAATTATAGATACCAAAGAATATATTTTAAACACGGAAGAACCAACTTTTGCAGTAAGAAGAAAAAAAAATGCTTCAATAGTTTTAGGAATGAAGTGTTTGGATAAAGGAGAGGCTGATGGATTGATTTCCTTTGGAAGTACCGGTGCAGCACTTGTTTCCGGACTTTTCATAGCAAAAAGAATGGAAAATGTTGAAAGACCCGCATTAACAATAACTTTACCAACTAATAAGGATAAAATGATTTTATTGGATATTGGTGCAAATACTGATTGTACTACTGATATTTTAAAACAATTTGCAATAATGGGAAACATCTACGCAAAAGAAACTTTAAATAAAGAAAATCCTAAGATTGCTCTATTAAATATAGGAAGTGAAAATGGTAAAGGAACTAAAGTCTTAAAAGAAACATATTCTGTTTTGGAAAATGAGGATATGAATTTTGTCGGGAATATTGAATCAAGAGATATTTTCAATGGAGATGTAGATGTTGTAGTATGTGATGGTTTTCATGGAAATGTGGTACTTAAAACTATTGAAGGTTCAGTTAAGTTTATTTTGGACAATATAAAAAAAACATTAATGTCTTCAATACTTGGAAAGATTGGAGGACTTCTAATAAAATCACCAATGAAGAAATTGAAAAAGACCTTAGATTATAAAGAGTATGGTGCTTGTCCTATGTTGGGATTAAAAAAAGTTGTATTTAAAGGACATGGAAGTAGTGATGAAAAAGCTGTTGTTTCAGGAATTGTTTCAATGGTTGATTATATAAAAAAAGATATAAATTTAAAAATTGAAGAAAAAATTGAGAGAGGAGAAAAATAATGGTTTTTGAAAAAGTAAAAGAGTTTTTACAAAACGCCTTTAAAGGTAAAGAAATAAATTTAGATACTAAATTTAGAGAAGATTTACAAGCTGATTCTATAAAAGTTTTAAGTGTTATTATGGATATTGAAGATGAATATAATCTTGAATTAGATGAAGAAACTATACGTTCGATTGTAACAGTTAGAGATTTAGTAGAATATATAGAAAAAAATATTTAAGAGGTAATTTTATGATTACTAAGGAAAGAAAAGAGTTATTAAATGAGTTAATGGAAGTACTCGGATATAAATTTAAAGACTTAGAACTGTTAAATTTAGCATTTGTTCATAGATCATATTTAAATGAATGTAAAGATGTTACAATTTCTAATGAAAGACTTGAATTTTTAGGAGATGTTATTTTAGGTTTTATAGTGAGTATTGAATTATATGAACAATTTCCAAACTCTGATGAGGGATATCTAACTAAAATCAGAAGTAAAGTTGTTTGTGAAGAATCTTTTTCTTATGCGGCAAGAACTTTTAATTTGGGAAAATATCTTCTGCTGGGTAAAGGAGAAGATAGCTTTGGAGGTAGAAATAGAAATAGCATCTTAGCTGATACTTTTGAGGCACTTTTTGGAGCTTTATATCTTGATGGAGGAATGGAAGTTGTTACTGAAATAGCTAACAAATACTTTTTTGACACTGTTGTTTATAAGATAGATAAAAATATTTTTATAAAAGACTATAAAAGTTATTTGCAAGAATATTTTCATAAAAATGCTACAACTAAAATTAGTTATACCCTTGTTGCAGAAAGAGGTCCTGATCATGATAAAGAATTTGATATGTGTGTAAATATTGATGATGTTGTAAAGGGATATGGAACCGGAAAAAATAAAAAACAGGCTGAACAACAAGCGGCGAGAGATGCTCTTATAAAATCAGGAGCTATAAGTGAATAAATGTAATATAATTCCAATTTTTGTACCACATATGGGATGTCCTCACGATTGCATTTTTTGCAATCAGAGAAAGATAACAAATTTTGTTGATGTTCTTGATGAAGTTGATATACGAAGAAATATTGAGCAGTATATTTCATATTTTAAGAATAAAACTATTCCTATAGAAATTGCATTTTATGGAGGTAGTTTTACTGGGTTAGATAAGAATTTAATGATTAGTTATCTTGACATAGCTAAGGAATATATAGATAAAGGATTTGTGAGCTCTATAAGATTATCAACTAGACCTGATTACATAAATCATGAAATTTTAGATATTTTAAAAAAATATGAAGTTAAAACTATAGAATTAGGCGTTCAGTCTATCACTAAAAGTACTTTAGATTTAAATAACAGAGGACATGATGTAGAATGCATATATAAATAAAAATATGATATTAAATTGGGATTACAAATGATGGTTGGACTTTATGGAGACACTTTTGATATGGTAATTAATACTGCTTTTGAATTGTGTAAAATTAATCCGGATTTTGTTAGAATTTATCCTACGCTTATTATAAGAGATACAGAATTGGAAAGACTTTATTATTTTAAAAAATATATACCAATGAGTCTTGAAGATTCTATTTATTTGTGTAAATATATTTACATAATATTTAAATATTACGATATACCTATAATAAGATTAGGATTACAGAGTAGTGATAACATTTCTGAAGATGGAGATATAGTTGCTGGACCATATCATCCTGCATTTAGAGAACTTGTTGAAAGTTCGGTTTATAGAGATTTTATAGAGTATTATATGTGTTTTTTTGATATTAAAGATGATATTACTATTAAATGTAACAATTCAGAAGTTTCAAAAATTGTTGGAAATAAAAGATCAAATTTAAAATATTTTAAAGAAAAATATAATATTAATATAAAAATAAAAACTCTTACTTTGGAGAAAAATATTTTAAAATTTAATGAAAATATAGTTTATATGAATGATTTTATAGATTATTATTTTAATAAAAATATTTTAAGGAGAATTGATGAGACTTAAGAGCATTGAAATAAATGGTTTTAAATCATTTGCTGATAAGATAAAATTAGATTTTGAGACTAATATCACAGCGATAATAGGACCAAATGGAAGTGGGAAAAGTAATGTTGCTGATGCTGTCAGATGGGTTTTAGGAGAACAAAGTGCTAAAACCTTAAGAGGAAGCAAAATGGAAGATGTTATTTTTTCCGGAACAGATAACAAAATTAAAAAAAATTATTCAACTGTTAGTATAACTTTCGATAATTCAGATAATGTAATACCTATTGATTTTAAAGAAGTAACTATTTCAAGAAAATTATATAGAACGGGTGAAAGTGATTATTTTATAAACAAATCCAATGTAAGATTGAAAGAAGTTAGAGAATTATTTTTAGATACTGGTGTAGGAAGAGAAGGTTATTCAATAATCGGTCAAGGTAGAATTGAAGAAATTATAAATGGAAAGTCAGAGGATAGAAGAGCCATTTTTGAAGAGGCTTCAGGTATTTCAAAAATTAAGTACCAGAAAAACGAATCACAAAAGAAGTTATTCAAAGCTAAAGATAATTTAACAAGATTAAGAGATATAATTATTCAAAATGAAAATAGATATGGCTTTTTAAAAGGACAATCTACTAAGGCTAAAAAAGGTATTGCTTTATTAGAGAATATTGAAAAAGCTGAATTTTCTATTTCATATAAAGATTATAACAATTTAAACAGTAATTTTAATAAATATTCAGAAAATTTAGAAATCAATAAAGAAGAATTATTTGATATAAATAAAGAATTTGAAAATGTAAAATTAAAAATCTCACCATTAAAAGAGGAACTCAATAATATAACTAATGTAATTGAAAAAGACTCTGCTGAATTGGATAGAATAAATAACAAAAAGAATAATATTACTAATAAAAAAAATGTTTTAATTGAAAGAAATAAGTTTATAAGATTAAATAATGAACAATCCTTAAAATTAAAACAGGAATATATTGATAATTTAGAAAAAATTAATCTTGAAATATCAGAACAGGAAAAAAAATTTTCTGAAAAAAATTCGATTTTAAAAAACTATATTGATGACAAAAATAAGGTAAAGAATGAATTATCAAAAAACAAAGAACTTTTGAGTTCTAAAGTTCAAATTCTAGATAAATTCTTCCTAGAAAAAGAGGAAATTGAAAATAAAATTAGCGATTTAGAAACTGAAAAAAGAGCTAATGAAATTATAACTGATAGCATAAAAAAGAAAATTGAAGAAAATACTGAAGAAGTAACTAAATTAAATATTGAAAAAGAAAATATAGAAAAAAAATTATCTGAGAATAACTCACTTTTAGAATCAAATAATCAAAAAGTACAAAATATTGATTTAACTATTTATGAAAATAGACAACTTATATCAGAATTAGAAAAAGAACTTATTTCTTTAAATAATCAGGTTTCTAATATAAATAATGAGATAAATTATAAGAATAAAGAAATTATTATGTTAAAAAATTATATTAGAAATTATGAAGGATATGGTAAATCAGTACAAGATTTATTTAAACTTTGCGATAGAGAAACTGAGTTAAAGTCGATGATTTGTGGGACTTTGGGAGAACTTATTTCTGTTGAAGAGAAGTATAAAAAAGCAATTGATACTGTTTTATCTTCAAATTTACAAGGTATTGTTGTTCATAATGATTTGGAAGCTAAAAAAATAATTGAGAAAATTAAAGCTAATAAAATTGGAAGACTTAATTTTTTTCCTATTTCAAAAATATTATTAAAAAAAGAACGCAGTAATATTATAGATTCTGATATATTATCTTTTGCTAATGATGTAATAACATGTGATAATGATTATAAAAATATAGTCGATTATTTCTTAGCGAATACTGTAATATGTGAAAATATGGATATCGCAATAAAATTATCTAACAAGTTTAAAAATAAATTTAGAATAGTTACGCTAGATGGTGATGTTATAAATAGTTGGGGTTCCATTTCCGGAGGATATAAATCTAGTAAAAATTCTTTTTCTATAATTGGTAGGAAACAGCAGTTAGCAAAAGCTTTATCAGATATTGAAAATTTAGAAACTAGCTTAAAGAATAATATAAATAGAATTTTTGAAGTAAAAACTGATTTACAGTCAAATAAAGAAAATTTAGATAATCTGAAAAGTGAAAAAGAAGATGTAAAATTAAAAATTGATTCTTTGCAAAAGCTTATCTATTTAAATGAATTTGATGTAAGAAAAATTTCTGAAAAAATTGACGAGATAGATAATTACAAAGAAAATCATCAAGGTTTTACTTCTGATAAAGAAAAGGAGTTAATTCTTTATAAGGAAAAAAGTATTCTTATAGATGATGAAATTAATAAATACAATTTAGAAATAAATGGATTAAAAAATCTTATTTTAGAATTGGAAAAAAATGAAATAATTGTTATAAATAATTTAGATTCGATTGAGAGAGATATAAATATTTTAGATAATTCAAAAAATATTTTGTTAGAAAACAAGAATTCTAATGAGAGTAAACTTAAGCTAAAGGAATCAGAGTTAATAGAATCCGAGTTACAACTAAAGAATAATTTAGCTGAAATAGAATTGATAGAACAGCTTATTATAGAAATAAAATTAAAGACTGATGAATTAACTAATTCTATTAGTAAAAATGCTGATTTGAGGAAAAAACTGATATTAGATAATGAAGAAATTTCAAAAAGATATTCTGAGTTAAGTGAAAAATCTTTAACTTTAGAAAAAGAAATCGAGAAAAATGAGCTTAGAATATCAAATTTAAAAGAACAATTTTCAAATTTAATCAATAGACTTTGTGATGAATATTCTTTAACTTTGGAAGATTGCGAGAGAAAAATGGAATTATATAAGAATGAGCAATTTACTAAAGAAGAATTGAAAAGGTTAAAAGAAAACTTAAGAGAACTGGGTTCTTTCAGTTATGATTCCATAGAAGAGTTTGAAAAAGTAAAAAACGAGCTTGAATTTCAAAAAAAACAAGAAATAGATTTACAAAATTCTATAGAAGACATAAATAAAATTATATTAAAATTAGAAAATACAATGAAAAAAACTTTTCTTAACGAGTTTAAAAGTATTAATGAAAATTTTTCAAATATTTTCAAAATTTTGTTTAATGGTGGGGAAGCTAGACTTGAACTTGACAGTGAAGATATTTTAAATTGCGGAATAGATATTATTGCTAAACCTGTAGGAAAGAAAATGCAGACTTTATCTTTAATGTCAGGAGGAGAAAAATCACTAACAGCGGTAGCGCTACTATTTGCTATTTTTGAAACAAAACCATCACCTTTCTGTATTTTAGATGAAGTTGATGCTGCATTAGACGATTCTAATATATTAAGATATGTTGAATATTTGAAGAATTATTTAACAGAAACACAATTTATAATGATAACTCATAGAAAACCAACGATGGAAATGGCCGATATGATTTATGGTGTAACTATGGAACAAAAGGGAGTTAGTAAAATAGTTTCTATGACATTTAATAAGGAGAAAAAATAATATGTTTAATTTTTTGGGAAAGAAAAAAGAAGAAAACGAAGCCGAAGAAATTACTGAAAAAAAGCAGAGTTTTTTTGAAAGATTAAAAAAGGGATTAGTAAATACGAGAAATAATTTGTCAAGTAAGATAGATAACTTACTATCTATGTCAACAAAAATAGATGAAGAATTATTTGAAGAATTGGAATATATTTTAGTTTCTGCAGATATTGGTGCGAATGTTACAATGGAACTAATAGATGATTTAAAAGAAATTGTTAAAAAGGAAAAAATTACTGAACCGTCTTTAATCAAAGACAAATTAATTGAGCTTATGAACTCAAAGTTAGCTTCAAAAGAATTAAATCACGATTTCAATATTATTGATGGTATACCGACAATTATATTGGTTGTCGGAGTAAATGGTGTCGGAAAAACTACATCTATAGGAAAATTAGCAAATAAATTTAAGTCAAAAGGGAAAAATGTAATGCTAGTTGCTGCAGATACTTTTAGAGCAGCAGCAACTGAACAGCTGACTGAATGGGCTAATAGATCCGGTGTTCCAATAATTTCAAATGAAGAAGGAGCTGATCCGGCATCTGTTGTATATGATGGAATTCAAAGTGCAAAGAGTAAAAATATTGATATTTTAATTTGTGATACTGCAGGTAGGCTTCATAATAAAAAAAATTTAATGAATGAGTTGAATAAGATTGCTAGGGTGATAGATAGAGAATATCCTGAAGCAAATAAGGAAGTTACACTTGTTCTCGATGCAACAACTGGACAAAATGCTATTGTTCAAGCTAAAGAATTTAGAGATACTGCAAATATTGATAGTGTAATTTTAACAAAATTAGATGGTACTGCTAAAGGTGGTGTTGTCTTTACAATTCAACTTGAAATGGAAATTCCTGTTAAGCAAATTGGTATTGGAGAACAAATAGATGATTTGCAAGATTACAATGATGAGGATTTTGTAAATGCAATATTTAATTAATTATTTTAAATTAACGTTGAAAAATACGTTAATTTTTTTTGAAAAAATTTTTTTAAAAAAGTATTGACAAATATATATTTAATGGTATAATATAAAGGTCAAGAAAAAAACTTGACCTATTTAAGAGGTGATTATGGAAAAAATAGTTGAGATAGCTGTTCTGTTTGATTATTATGGTAAACTTCTTAGTGATAAGCAATATAATGTTATTGATCAACATTGTAATGAAGATTTATCTCTCAAGGAAATCGCTGAATTAAATGGAATTTCTAAACAAGGTATATCAGATATTTTAAGTAGAGCAGAAAAAAAATTAAGATTTTATGAAGATGAATTAAAATTAATTTCTAAATTTGAAAAAATAAATAGTAGTCTAATGGAAATTAATTTATTAATTGAAAAATCAAAAATAGAAGATTCTTCTTTACAGAGTATTCTTGATATTATTCAAAAGAAAAATAATGAAATTATAGAAAATGATTTATAGGAAGTGACAGGAATGATATTTGAGAATTTATCCGAAAAACTTCAAGGAGCATTAAATAAATTAAGAGGTAAGGGAAAATTATCTGAAAAAGATGTAGACCTTGCAATGAGAGAAGTTAAACTTGCACTTTTAGAATCTGATGTAAATTTCAAAGTTGTTAAACAGTTTATAAATAATGTGAAAGAAAGAGCAATTGGTAAAGAAGTTATGGAGAGTTTAACTCCTGCACAACAAGTTATCAAAATTGTAAATGAAGAACTTACTGCTCTTATGGGGAAAAAAGAAGAGAAAATTCAAATTGACTCTAATCCTCCGACTGTTATCATGCTTTGTGGTTTACAAGGTGCAGGTAAAACTACGCATGCTGGAAAACTTGCGAGATACTTTATAAAACAAAATAAAAGACCTCTACTAGTAGCATGTGATGTTTATAGACCAGCAGCAATAAAGCAATTGCAAGTTGTTGGTAAATCAGTTGATGTTCCAGTATTTACTATTGACGATTGTAAAGATGTTACTAAAATAGCAAATGAATCAATTAAATTTGCAAATTCCAATTCAAAAGATATAGTTATTTTAGACACTGCTGGTAGACTACACATAGATGATGTACTTATGGAAGAATTAAAATCTATTAAATCATCAGTTAGTCCAATAGAAATTTTATTAGTAGTAGATTCTATGACAGGACAAGATGCTGTAAATGTTGCTGAAAGTTTTAATAATGAATTAGACATTACCGGAGTGATAATGACTAAATTAGACGGAGATGCGAGAGGGGGAGCTGCTTTATCTATTAAGGCTATCACAGGAAAACCCATTAAATTTATTGGTGTAGGTGAAAAGCTTGATGATTTAGAGCAATTTTATCCTGATAGAATGGCATCTAGAATTTTAGGAATGGGAGATATTTTATCTGTAATAGATAAAGTTCAGAAGCAATTTGATTTGAAGCAGACAAAAGAACTTGAAGAAAAAATTAGAAAGCAAAGTTTTACATTGGATGATTTTTTAAGTCAAATGCAACAGGTTAGAAATATGGGACCGTTACAAGATTTACTTTCTATGATGCCCGGGGTGAATTCTAAAATGCTAAAAGATGTTAACATTGATGAAAAAGAGCTTGATAAAATTGAAGCAATGATTTTATCAATGACAAAAAAAGAAAGAGAAAATCCGGATATTATTGATAATTCTAGAAAGCAAAGAATTGTAAAAGGTTCAGGAACTAGTATTACAAATCTTAATAAATTGCTTAAGCAATTTAAAGATAGTAAAAAAATGATGAAAAAAATGCAAGACATGACTAAAGGAGCTAAGAAAAAAGGCAAATTCGGTTTACCTTTTTTTAAATAAATTTTAAGGAGGACAATATGGCAGTTAAGATTAGATTAAAGAGAATGGGTTCAAAGAAAAAACCATTTTATAGAATAGTTGTTGCCGATTCAAGAGCACCAAGAGATGGTAAATTTATCGAGGAAATTGGATATTACAATCCATTAACAGAATCAAAAGAAATTAAAGTTGATGCTGAAAAGGTAAATGCTTGGATTAAAAATGGTGCAAAACCAACTGATACGGTAAATAGATTATTTAAAAATAATAACATATATTCTGAAAATAAATAAGGACTGTATATATGAAAGAATTAGTTGAATTTATTGTGAAATCTCTAGTTGATAATCCTGAAAAATTAGTTATAACTACTGAGGAAGAAGGAGAAGTATTAAAGATTTTTATTAAGGCAGACGAAAATGATATTGGAAAAATTATAGGCAAGCAAGGTAAAATTGCTAAAGCTATAAGGACAATTGTTAGATCTGCTGCAATGAAGTTAGGTAAAAAGGTAATAATAGAAATAAATTAGTATTATGGAATTTATTGAAGTTGCAAAAATTATAAATGTTCATGGAATAAAAGGTACTGTAAAAATTTATTCATTAACTTCCAATACTGATAGATTTAATGCGGGTTGTATATTTTATATTGATAAAAAAATACCTGTTACTATTAAATCTGTCAGAGAGTTGAGTTCTGATCTTGCTTTGTTAGCTTTTAATGAGTATGACAATATAAATCAAGTGTTAGAATTTAAAAATAAAGGACTTTTCATTGAAGAAAGTAATTTATTAGAACTTCCTGAAGATGAATATTATATATATAAACTGATAGGAGTTGATGTATATGATCAAGATAATAAATTTATTGGAAAAATAAAAAATGTTTTGACAACATTGGCTAATGATGTTTATGACATTGATTATAATGGAAAAGATGTATATATACCTGCAGTAAAAGAGTTTATAAAAGATGTTGATATTGAAAAATCTATAATGAAAGTAAGTATAATAGATGGTATGTTAGATGATTAAGATTACAATTTTAACTTTATTTCCAGATTTTATCGATTCAATAAGAAGTTATGGTGTCTTGGGAAAAGCCATTGAAAAAGGCATTATTGAACTTGAAATTTTGAATATTAGAGATTTTTCTAAAGACAAGCATAATAAAGTTGATGATGAAATATATGGTGGTGGAGCAGGTATGTTGATGACAGTGCAACCTGTTTTTGATGCTATAAAATTTAGTAAAAAGGATAATTCTAAAGTTGTTTTTCTATCTCCGCAGGGAGAAGTTTTAACACAAAATAAATGTAAAGAGTTATCTAAAAAAGAACATTTAATATTTCTATGTGGACATTATGAAGGTATTGATTCCAGAATTATAAATAATTTTGTAGATGAAGAAATTTCTGTAGGTGATTATGTTGTAACAGGAGGAGAAATTCCTGCTATGTTACTTATGGATGCTGTTTGTAGAATGGTTGATGGAGTATTAGGTAATTCAGAAAGTGCTTCTACGGATTCGCACTATAATAACTTGTTACAATATGATGTTTTTACAAGACCTCGAGATTTTAATGGAATTGAAGTTCCAGAAGTTTTACTTAGTGGAAATCATAAAGAAATTGAAAAATGGAGAGAAGAGTCTTCATTAGAAAATACAAAGAAAAAAAGACCTGACTTATATGAAAAGTACATTTTAAAAAAGAAATAGGATGTTCCTCTAGTTTATATAAAATAAATTAAGAACATTGATATTAGGAGGAATTATTATGGATATAATAAAACAAATTGAAAATGAACAATTAAGACAAGAAAAATTTGATTTTAATGTTGGTGATACAGTTGTTATCGGATATAAAATCAAAGAAGGAAATAGAGAAAGAGTTCAAGCTTTTGAAGGAACTGTAATTAAAAAACAAGGAAAAGGCTCAAGAGCAACTTTTACTGTAAGAAGAGTATTACAAGGAGTTGGTGTTGAAAGAACATTCCCAATTCATTCACCAAGAATTGAAAGTTTAAAAGTAATTAGACGTGGTAAAGTAAGACGTGCAAAATTATATTACTTAAGAGACAGAGTAGGTAAGGCTTCAAAAGTTAAAGAATTAAAGAAATATTAAAAATTAAGTACCTCGAGTTTTCGAGGTACTAATTTTATAGAAAAGAGGAAAATATGGATTTATTTAAAATGAATTACAATTTATTTTCTAAATTATCAAAACCATTGGCCGAAAGAATGAGACCAAAGGATTTATCTTTTTTTATTGGTCAAGATAATATAATAAAAAATAATTCTGTGCTAAAAAACATGATAAAAAATAATAGATTTTCGTCAATGATATTATATGGTCCACCAGGATCTGGGAAAACATCACTTGCAAATATTATTTCTAGTACTACTGATAATTATTTTGTAAAAATTTCTGCAGTTACATCTGGAACAAAGGAGATTAAAGAAATAATTGAACTTGCAAAAGATAATTTATCAATGTATAATAAAAGGACTATATTATTTATAGATGAGATACATAGATTCAATAAAATGCAACAAGATTATCTACTAGAATTCGTTGAAAATGGAGATATAATATTTATTGGAGCTACTACAGAAAATCCTGCTTATGAAGTAAATAATGCATTATTATCAAGAGTTATTGTTTTTGAATTACAAGCGCTTAGTTTTGAACATTTAAAAGATATAATTGACAATGCTATTTTAAATGATGAAATTTTAAAGAATAAAAAAATAAGCTATACAGAAGATGGCATAAGCTATTTAATAAAAATGTCAAATGGAGATGCAAGAACGGCATTAAATTATCTTGAATTAATTATTGACAATTTAGAATCTGAAGATAAAGTTATATCTGAAAATAAAATCAAGAATATTCTTGACAAGGTAAAAGTATATTATGATAAAAATTCAGATAAACATTATAATTTCATTTCTGCTTTTATAAAATCTATGAGAATAGGAGATCCTGATGCTGTTGTTTATTATTTAGCGTCAATGTTAATTTCTGGTGAAGATATCAATTTTATTGCAAGAAGAATGATAATCTTTGCATCAGAAGATATTGGAAATGCAAATCCAAATGCACTGATTTTAGCAAATTCATGTGCGGAATCTGTAAAAAAAATAGGAATGCCTGAAGCAAGGATTATTTTATCACAATGTGCCATTTACCTTGCATGTAGTGAAAAAAGCAACTCATCATACTTAGCTATAAATAAGGCATTAAAATTTATAAAAGAAAATGGACTTGAAGAAGTTCCTATCTTTTTACAAACTTCAAGATCAATATCTAAAAAAAATGAGGAATATAAGTATCCTCACGACTATGAAAATATGGTTACAGGTCAGGAATATTTACCTGAAAAAATTAAAGATATAAAATTTTATAACCCAAAAAATATTGGATATGAAAAAAATTTTTTTGATAAATTAAAGGAGGAATAGAATGTTTTTACTAAAAGATATTTTTGCAAATGAAAAAAATTTTATTGACAAAGAAGTTGAAGTGGCAGGTTGGATAAAAAATAGTCGTTTTAATAATAATATTGGTTTTATAGAGCTTAATGATGGAACAACTTTCAGAAGTATTCAAATTGTAGTTGAATCAAAACTAGATAATTTTCAAACTATATCAAAATTACTATTACCTTCCGCAATTATAGTTAAAGGTAAAGTTGTTAAAAGTTTAGGTGGAAAACAAAATTTTGAAATTAATGCCTCTGAAATAGTAGTTGAAGGAGAGTCCACTGATAAGTATCCTCTTCAAAAGAAAAGACACACATTTGAATTTTTGAGAACAATCCAACATCTAAGACCAAGAGCAAATACATTTAATGCTGTTTTTAGAGTTAGATCAATTTTAAGCTATGCTCTACACAAATTCTTTTTCGAAAGAGGATTTGTTTATGCACACACACCAATTATAACTGCAAGTGATGCAGAAGGTGCTGGCGAAATGTTTAGAGTGACAAATTTAGATATAGACAATCTACCTAGAACAAATAATGGAGAAGTTGATTTCACTCAAGACTTTTTTTCTAAACCAACAAATTTAACTGTTAGTGGTCAATTAGAAGGTGAAGCATTTGCAATGGCATATAGAAATATCTATACATTTGGACCAACATTTAGAGCTGAAAATTCAAATACTACAAGACATGCTGCTGAATTTTGGATGATTGAACCAGAAATAGCTTTTGCTGATTTAAAAGATGTTATTAAATTATCAGAAGATATGGTTAAATATATTATTAAATTCGTTTTAGAAAATGCTCCTGATGAAATGAAGTTTTTTAATGATTTTATAGATAATGGATTACTCGAAAGATTAAATTCTGTTGTTAATTCAGAATTTAAGGTTATGACATATACTGAAGCAATAGAAATATTAAAATCATCCAAAGAAAATTTCAAATACCCGGTTGAATGGGGAGTTGATTTAAAAACAGAACATGAGAGATATATCTGTGAAAAAATCGTAAAGGGACCTGTTTTTTTAACAGATTATCCAAAAGAAATTAAAGCATTCTACATGAGATTAAACGATGATAATAAAACTGTTGCAGCAACTGATATGTTAGTTCCAGGTATAGGAGAACTAATAGGAGGAAGTCAAAGAGAGGAAAGACTTGAAATATTGGAACAAAAAATGAAAGATTCAAATATGAATATTGATGATTATTCTTGGTATTTAGACTTAAGGAGATTTGGCGGAACAAAACACGGAGGATATGGATTAGGATTTGAAAGAATGTTAATGTATTTAACAGGAATGCAAAATATAAGAGATGTATTACCATTCCCAAGAACAGTTGGGTTATGTGAATTTTAATTTAACTTTGATTTTTAAAATGAGGTGTATTAAACATCTCATTTTTTAATAATCGTATAATATTTGTAATAACGAAAGTTTGGAGAATTCTAAAATAAATATAATTTAAATTATACAATATATTAAATATTTTTAATATATAATCTTTTAAATATTAAAATTAGATTTTTTTGTAATAATATGATATAATTATTATGTATTTTTATTTCGTAAATGCAATAATTGAGGTGTATTATGTTAAAAAATAAAAAAGATATTATTTTAATTGGTTCAATGTTTTTAGGATTAACTCTTCTTGGTTTTGGTTATAAATTTGTATCATCTAATAATCAGAAAAAAGTCGTAGAAAACATTAATAGTGAAAATAAACAACAAAGTGAAGATGGTTCTCCGGAAAATAACAAACAAAATTCTGAAATATATGTCCATATTGATGGAGAAATAAAAAATCCTGGTGTATATAAGATGAAAATAGGGGATAGAGTTAATGACGCAATTCAAGCAGCAGGTGGATTGACTGAAGATGCTGAAAAAAGCAAAATAAATTTAGCTACAAAACTTAAAGATGAAATGAAAATACATATTT
>ERZ773083.604-NODE-604-length-28275-cov-8.357442_pt1 | contig 28275 bp, 34 predicted proteins | sample MGYA00511465_ERZ773083 | MGnify/ENA primary metagenome ERZ773083 (study PRJEB29015, sample SAMEA2738001) | human oral metagenome | biome: human oral; feature: human-associated habitat; material: dental | place: China | collected 2060 ... | reverse complement strand
CAGAGATAGGTATGCCCCTCGCTCTCCTCCGGATAGAGCGCGCGGAAAAATTCTATGGTGTCAATGACACTCACCTCGTTTCAACCCGCCCAAGGCTATAAACGCTGCAGCAGAGCCGCCGCCTCCTCGGCGGAGCGTGCCACACCGCCGATCGCACCCGCCGATTGCAGGAATGCGTGCATCTCCTTCTGTGCCTTGCTCGTGCGCCCGCCGGGTTTTTTGACCTCGAGGAAGACAAAGACGGCGATCTTTTTGCCGATCATCTCGGGCGTTACCTCGATGGTTCGGAATCCGAAGAGGTCCGGAAATCCGACGGGCAGACCGCTCTGAAACCGCCGCGCACCATCAATTACAACACGATCCGGTATCCAATTCATCCTTCGACAAATCCCCGTCCATGCCTCGCCGACGTTCGCGCGAAAGAGTGTCGCCGTCTGCTTTGCGCCGATCGCGACGCGAATCTCGTTTTGAATGTCATGCTCTGATTTCTTCATGCGTTATCCTCTCAGTCGTTTCAGGTCTGCCATGCGCGACACCCAGCGCAGCGAGTAGCCGCGCTTTAAGGCGATTGCCGTAAGGTCTGCAACGCTGCGTGCCATGCCGACCTCCTGCCGCTTCTTTCGCTTGATTTCCTCGATCTTCGTGAGTGTACCGTCCCTCTCAGTGTATTTGCGCTCCTCCGGCGCAGCAGCAAAAGCATGCCCGCAGGGACACACACGCGCCGTACTTGGAACGGCGGTATAACAGGCGGGGCATACCTTAATAGATGAACTGCGCGGCTTCTTTTTCCTCGTTTCAAGCGTCCATGCGCGCTCCTCATCCGGCATACCGTGCTGGAACACATTGCCCACATGATCGATAATGACCGCACGCTTATCGGGATTTGCAGGATCGGGACGCAGCGGCCGCATACTCTGTTGGATATAGAGCGTCAGTGATGCCGTAGGGCGAGCAAGAATCACTGCCTCCATCGCCGGAACGTCAAAGCCCTCTCCGAGGAGCTCCGCGTTGCATAGAATCCGAATCTTGCCGAGGCGAAAATCTTCGACGGTACGCGTACGGACGGTCTTGTGCGTCTCTCCGTCAATGTGTACGGCAGAAATGCCCACTGCGCGGAACGACGCTGCGACATGTTCACTATGCGCGCGGTTGATGCAGTAACAGATCGCACGCCGCCCTGCTGCGAGATTCTGATAGTTTTTCACAATGTCACCGATCACATCCGCATCATCCATCTGATGGATGAGATCGCCCTTGACGTACTCGCCGAAGCGCACGTGCGCCGCAGCGGGGTCGAACTTCGAGGGCGGTGCGTAGTAGTCGTACGGCGTCAGATTGCCGGCGGCAATGAGTTCTGCGGCGGTTGGTCCGAGCACAAGCGACTGGAAAATCTCACCGAGTCCCTGCCCGCCGATCCGCTCCGGCGTCGCCGTCACGCCGAGCACATAGGCAGCGGCGAAATGCTCCAAAATCCTGCGGTATGTATTGGCAACGATATGATGACACTCATCGCAGATCAAAAGATCGGGCGGCTGCACCTCGTGCAGACGATGAATGAGCGTCTGCACCGAGGCGATCTGCACAGGCAAATCATATTCCTTCGCTGCTCCTGCAGCAATAAGACCATGCTGAATGCCCATTGCCGTGAACGTCGCAGACGTCTGCTCGATGAGTTCCTGCCGATGCACCATGAAAATAGCGCGCCGCCCCGAAAGAGCCGTGCCGCGCGCCATCCATGCCGTCATAATCGTCTTGCCCGCGCCGCAGGGAGCCACAGCGCACACACGCCGCCGCCCCTCGGAGAACTCATACCCGATGTCATCAATCAGCTGTTGTTGGTATGGTCTGAGGCTGATATCCATAGCGTTTTAGTATGGAGCCGCTGCGTAGTTCTGCGCAGGTGCGGGCTGCGCAGGAGCACCGTATGCAAGTCTCTGCTGCGGTTGTCCCCCGTATGCGGGCGGTGCCCACGGTACCGCACCCGTCTGCATCGGCGGCGGGATCTGCGGCGCATACCCTGCAGGTACTACCTGCGCGGGAGGCACCTGCGGCGGCGGTGCCTGTGCCGGTGCCGCGCCCTGCTGACGTGCCGCCGACTCTGCCTGTGTATCTACAAAGTCAAAGCCGCTCATCGTGACCGTGATCCCTGCGTGCGGCTGACCGTCATTCTTGCCGACCCACGCATTTGCGTCGAAGATGTCGCCGTGGATCACAATGCGGCTACCCTTGCCGAAATACTTTATGATCGTATCGCCCTGCTTGCCGAACGCCGACACATCGATAAAGAGCGTCTTCGCCTTGCCGTCCTGCCCCTTTGACTGCACCTGCGTTGCGACCGTGAACGTCGTGTAGCTCGTGCCCGCCTGGTTCGTCTTGACCTCGGGTGCCTTGGTCAGTCGACCAAAAAATGATACATTCATTGGAATACTCCTTTCTTATTGGAACGGGTAGCCGTCATCAAACAGCCGCCCCGCATAGCCCGGTGTTCCCTTGCGCGACTCCGTGATGCAGAACTCGATCTGCTCCTGCAAGACCTTCTGAAAGAACGCGGGCGTCTGTGATGTATTCATATTGAGTGCCCGCGTGGCAAGATAGTTTTCGATATTCGCCGTGTCCCATCCCATGAACTGCCAGAGACGGACAAGCTCCTCACGCGCCGGTTTATTGATATCGCAGCGGAACGCGCGGCCGCTTGGTGATTCTGTCGTGGATGCGGGTACGGCGGGTGCAACGGGATCCTTGCCCGTCACCGCCTCGATCTTGTCCGACTCCACAATCTCAAACATAGCAATGTAGAGATAACGCCTGAGATACGTCTGCACTGCTCCGAGATTCTGCACCGGATGGCACGCCTTAAGCTGCGCCGTCGACATCGGCGTCGTAATCTCCACCTTCGCGTCCGGCTTTTCGCAGTCATAGACCGTGAGCGTCGCCACATCCGATGTGAACGAAATGACGGGGAAAATCTTGCATTCCTCACACAGCGCCATAATGCGCGGCAGAAAATCCCCCAGCTCATAGTAGGTATACCCCGCATACTCGTTCTTCTTCCCCTTCTTCAGACCGTCCTGCGCGAGCTTCACGCGGACGGTCTGGATCTTCTCGAAAATGTTCATCGAATACGAAGACTCCTCCCCTGCTCGAGATGCGCGCCCGGCACTTCCTCACCTGCCTTCAGCGCCGTCTTGACCGCATCCTTGTCCACCTCATAGCGCGCGGGTACGAGCGTCAGATAGCAGATTGGAATCTGCTCCGCGTCCGTCACCTTCAGCGACGGCGGGTTATTCTGAACAGCCATCGTGCCGCGCATCGTCTCCACCTTGGACTTGCCCATCGCGTCAAGGTTCCGCTGATACCACTCCTTGACGGAGCGGATGCGGTTGTCGATGACCCGCTGCCGCTCCGTGAGGCGCTGCGCCTCCGTCTTCATGCCGTCGCGCAGATTCTCGAGGCTGCGGATCAGCCCGATGCCGTTCTCGCATTTGACCGTGATATCCGCCTCGATTGCCTGCAGGCACTCCTCGAGAACCGTGAGATCCATCGTCTCGTCAAGTACCAGATCCATGACGCCGTTGAATGCGTCGCCCAGGTCATACAGTGTCCTTGCCATGTCGTCCTCCTTATGCCGGCACGATTGCCTTCAAGATCATCCGCAGCTCGCGGATCAGCTCGATCAGCTGCGGGATTGTCGTCTCAGGGTCATGGATGCGGTCAAGACACGCATCCGCCGCCTGACGGTAGGCATCCTGTTTGTAGTCGTGGATCGGGCTGTTGTCATCCTCCTCGCGATAGGGGCGCAACACCTGCACCCCGTCGACGGGATCCACATCAATGAAGCCGCGCCGCTTCAGGCGGTGCTTGTAGCGGCTCACCTGCCGGCGCTCCCAGTCAAGCGCCTCCATCACATCGTCCGCCGAGGCCTTCGGGTGCTCGATGAAGAAATTGTAAAGCTTCTCGCAATTTGTCATGTTCAAATCTCCCATTCTGTGCTACAATAAGCACGTAGAGTTTTTCGCATCGCTCGTAGTGGTTGCCGCCGCTGCGGGCATTTTTTTGCGTGTGCGCGTCCTTGAGATACCGTATTTCAGCATCGCTGTCTCCTCGCGCGTCGGTAGTATCGTGGTGCATCCGTCGCACTCCGTTCGTGTGTAGGTGAGACAGCTATACCCCGGGCGATTCATGCCCGAGCCTCCTTGTTCAGCTTCTCGGCGAGTGCCATCGCCTCAGCCTCATCGTGCAGCAGTCCACCCGCATACTCGCGGTTGCCGCTGTGATCGACAACGCGCATATCCTTGATGCGGTAGACCTGATAGACCTTCTTACCGCCGAGGTACATACTTGAGATTTTCCACTCACTCTTCACTGCGTATCTCCTTTCTTAAAAATTAACTGGTTGCCATGTCTCCACGGATGGTCGGCATTAGATTGCTGCGCATTCGCTTTTTTCAGGTTCTTCTTTACGATAGCGCAATGCCTTGCGCAGAGCTTTTTCCCCGGTACAACTGGCTCATTGCACAGGCGGCAGAGCCCGTCAGAGAAATCCGTCTTCACGCGGCGATATGCATCGAAGTACCGTTTGTCATAACGGCGTCGTCGCAGAAAACAATCCAGACAAAGCCGTTTTCCTGCAGACGTTTTTTTGCCGCAATCAGTACAGAGCCCCTCTGTCCTGCGCTTTGCATACCGATCTCTCTGCCGCCGACGCATCGCCTCTTTCCGCTCCTCTCTTTTCCGGTAGTAGGCAGTCTGATTTCGAGCCGCCTCTTTCGCAGCGCACTCTTCACATTTTACTTTTTTCGGTGCGGCGTCCTCTTGCCCGCAGCTCACACAGATCCCATGCTCTTTGTACCAATAATAGCGCTCCCGGCGCTGCGCGCAATTCTTCGCTCTCCGCTCCTCCGAGGTCACTGCGATCCCTCCTTCACTTGCTTCCTAGATCTGCATTCCTTCAGGATACTTCGTGGTGAGCGGGCGGTAATCTGGGTCAATCTCCCGCTCCGTCTTTCCGCACTGCGGGCATACCTTGTCGGGAATGACCTTCGCATGGAAATAGGCATCGTCGTATCCCGGCATTTCACACTCGTGCCCGCAATTCTCACAGATAAAAAGTGCTCGAAAATCTCGCCGGTATTGATGCAAAATTTTCTTGATGTGCATATCTCCGTCCTTTCTGTTTATGCCATCGACATAAACTTTCGCACCGGCGGCGCATCATGGATAACGATGTGCTCCTTGCCCTTCAGCATCTCCTCCCAGATCCAGAGCACCAGAGATTCCGCAGCGGCCTGTCCATCCCGCGTCCCTGGGAACTCCGCCAGAACACTGTAGTCCCGCCCATCCCCCTCCGTGTAATACGTACAGACACGATAGCCTTGGATGAACCGTCTGCCCTTCTCCTCATGCGACGACATGTGCTTTACGACCTTCGTGTAAGAGCCGATGGCAGCAATCACGCCGCTCATCGTGAAAAACTTAGTCACGTCACGCCCTCCGCGTCTTTCTGATAAACCCGCATCTCCTTGCGCTTCGCGTACTCAGCAAGGTCACGTTCCGCCTCTTCCTGCGTTTTGCGCCAAGGCAGAGCAGCGACGTTCTTCCAGCCAACATCGTCTGCCCGATTCTTCTGCCACGGCTTATCGGGCTTCCGATAACGCGCCTTCCAGCTGCCGTCAAGCCCCTGCATCACGCGATAGCGCCATCCGCGCGCGTCAATGAATTCCATTACTGACCTCCCGTCTCAAATCCCATCAACTGCACCATGTGCACGGCTTCATCATGCTGACGTTCTGCTGTTTCCCGTGTACGCGCCTCGTTCCAGATTCCCGGATTCTCATTCTCCGCATACACACAGAGATTCGTTGTCCAGCCAGCGTCGCAGGGGAGTTTGTACGTGAGGATTACGCCTTCTACTTCATCACGCCGAAAAACGGTCTTGCGGGATAACCCTTCCATACGCATCTCACGTTCCTTCCTTCACCCAGTAGGTCATTCGCAACTCGTCACCCGGACGGATCAAGCCCTTACGGTTTACAAGCCAAGGGTTGTTCTCGTAGATACTCTCTTTGTATTCAAGGATATATCTACGGCTGCCTGTGTTTTTCTTGATATACTCTTCGGCGATACCCCAAAGAGTGTCGCCATTCTTGACGGTGTAGACCTCTTCAACCAAGACCGCATCCCGTACATCGCCCTGCGCGTGATCGCTTGCCGCTCCCGCACAGATTATCGCTGCGAGAGCGATTGCCGCGCCGGTCACAGCTCTTTTGCTGTTCATGCGACCGCCTCCTTTCGTGCGCTCAGAAGCCCCGTATATTCGGGCAGATCCCGAATGTACTGATCGAGCGTACTCTTTTTCATCTTTCGTTGACCGCTGATCGGATCAATCGTCCAGATCAGCTCACCCTTCCCCATCTTGGCGGATACCGTATCTGGTGTCAGATCCAAACGTCGCGCAATCTCCTCGCGCCCGACGAGCCGGTCTTCCTCCTCCGAAACGGACTGCGGCTCCGGCTCCGGCTGTTGAGTACGGAGCGCATGCAACTCCTCGCGAACAACGATGCGGACAACACTGCGGACAACTTCCGCAAATTCGTCCTTCAATGCGTCGAATGGGTTGTTGCTCGCCATCTTTTCTTTCCTCCTCTCTGTTGTGGCAATTACGCCGCTTTGATTGCTCCTACGCTTGTAAGGATAAAGACCTCCTCGGGGGCGAGGTAGTGGATTCTACGTCGATTCGTTACGGGGTCGATCGACTCGGTGAAGTACCGGTAGTCGTCGCCGCCGCGATCAGAAAAGAGTACGATGTTCTCTCGTGGCTCGGTGAGCATGCCCGCTTCGTTATCCATGTGGAGGTACTTGATCTCGACCTCCTTCGCTCCTACAAGCTGCGCGATGCGGCGAATATCTCCCTTGAAGTTCTGCACGGACGTGATCGCATTGACCTTGAGCCAAAAGCGGCTGTTGTCAAACCTTGCGATGCAGGTGTAGGTGTTGCCCCGTGCGGCAACGACGTTGTTCATGTTCCACTTGAGCTTCATGGCTGATCCTCCTTTGTTTCGGTTGTTGCTCCCTCCCTGCCGTGATACAATCACGATAAGGAGGCGATCAAAATGTACGGAATCGATATTACGTTGACTACCGGAAAAACGATTACAGTTCACGGCTTGACGGAGATTCGAGTACTGGATGAGCAAGAACATCTTGACTCCATCAAGCCAGGACAGTTCTTTGACTTTTTCTGGCTGGCAGTACATAGGTACTCTTTTATTGGCAAGCGGCAGACGTGTATCGTCGATGGTAAGCTGATCTCCTATATCACCTTTTTCTTAGAGTGCTAAAAGCTAACCTCGGTGCAAAGAGTACGGCGAACGCCGTGCTCTTTTTTAGAGAGAATGTTTAATAGGTTAAACATTCTCTCTAAAAAAAATTTGAGGTACAGTCGCGTTTAATGCGGTAGACAACTTTAGAAGCGTATCCGTTGTTGTCGTAGCAATAGTACCGCGCTCAAGACCAATAATGATGGATCTGGAAACATTAGCTTTATCCGCAAGTTTTTGTTGTGTCAACCCCCTCTTCTTACGGTATTCCTTGAGTCTATTGACGCCCCCCATAGTTTCTCCTCCTCCCTTCTTCTTTCAAGAAAAGTTTAGCTTATTAAACAAAAAATGTCAAGTGAGATAAACAAAATCCTTGAAAAAATGTTTATCATACTATACAATAGAGACTAGCGAGGTGATACTAGTGACGCTAGGTGATGTTATAAAAGCATATCGAAAAAGTCATAAGTTAAGCATGGATGAATTTGCGAAACGAAGCGCCTTAAGTAAAGGCTACATATCCATGCTTGAGAAAAACAAAAACCCAAAAACGGGAAAAGCAATCATACCATCCATCCAAACGTTTCAAAGCCTTGCAAAAGCAATGTCTACAAGTGTTGAAGCATTGATGAGATCAGTAGATAAGGGGCAATTAGTTTCCTTGGATTATGGTTCATCTGACGATCTACCTATGCAAACACCTGTTATCAGCCCACCTTCGATGAACGTTTGCACCCCAAAAGAAGCCGATCATCTTAAAAAATACCGCGCACTGGACGAAGATGGGCGTGAGCTCGTAGATGGGCTCCTCGACACTCTGCATGAACAGCGTTCCGCAAAATCCGGCGAATCGTGGAGCGAAACTACTGGCGGCTAATTCAATCAAAAAATCCACACGAAAAAGGAGACCCGTAGCACAAGGAGTTTGACGGCGTTAAATCTCAACGAAAAATAAAGGGATTCGTCAAACACCTTTATCCAATCACGACAAACAACTATGAAAAATTTGGCTTTTTCCTAGTTAGATAATTGTGTGGGAAAAAAACCGCCCACCGTGCTACCAACACGATGAGCGGTGAAGCAGATAGTCTCCGAGGAGATATACCTACTCTCTAGCAAGACAAAGTATATCACACCTTCGGGGATTATTCCACATATGATTTCCGGAGGTGTATTACTATGGCAAAGAAGGCAACGATCCGCACCCGCAAACGAGGTAAGACTTACTCCTATTCCTTTGACGCAGGAAAGAACCCAATGACGGGCAAGCGCAAAGCAATCGAGAAAGGCGGCTATGCGACGGAGCAGGAGGCATATGATGCAGGTGTCGCCGCTTACACAGACTGGAAGTCCGGCAACATCGGCATCACCAGCGAGCGGATCAAGCTGCGCGACTACCTCGCTGCATGGCTTGAGAATGTCATGCGGACGAACGTCTCCCGTGGGACGCATTACGACTATGAGTCCGCGATCCGTGTGCGGATCAATCCGATCCTTGGCGATATTTATGTCCAAGACCTGCGTCCCCGCGATGTCGATTCTTGGATGAAGAGGCTTGCGGAAAAGGGGCTTTCAAAAAACTCATTGTCACTCTCTCGTACGGTTCTTTCAAGCGCGTTGAAATACGCCGTATATCCAGCAGAGATTATTACCTCTAACCCTTGCGCAGGTATCAGCATTCCCCGCTCGGCACCAAAGAAGCTCGTTGAGCGGCGCATCATCACGCCGGAGCAGTTCGCGGCACTCCTCAAGAAATGCCCTATCGGACATAAGTATCACATACTTCTGCGGCTCGCCTACCATACAGGTGCACGTATCGGTGAAGTGCTGGGGCTGACATGGGACGATGTGGATCTCCAAAACAGTACCATCCATATCTGCCGTCAGCTGTCGAGTGCCGGACGCAGATGCCGTATGTTCTTTTCAGTGCCCAAGAGCAGCGCGAGCACGCGCAAGATTTACATTGATGGCGGTCTGGTTAGTGCGCTCCGGCAATGGAAAACGATACAGGCACGAAATGAACTGCGGCTTGGGAATGCCTATCAGATTGTCTATGAGTGTCCCGATCGGCGCGTCTACACTGCGCCAAAAATTGAAGCCGCGCCCGAAGGCATGGTACGCCGCCCACTTGTCTGCTCTGACCGTTTCGGACTCCCCGTATGCTATGCTTCGCTGCGCCGTCTCCTATCTGCGCACGGGCTGAACTCGCACAGTTTTAGGCACACGCATGCGACACGGCTCATTGAAGCCGGAGCGAACCCCATTGATGTCGCCGCCCGTCTCGGTCATGCGGACGTATCTATCACGCAAAATCTTTATGCGCATGATACCGAGGAGATGCAGCGTGAAACTGCCGCCATCTTCGCCCGTTTCGTAGACAAGTGACATGGTAGACAAACGGTAGACAAATCGGTTCTAAATTACGGAAGAACCGCGAAAAATAAAAGGCTTGAAAATACTGTGTAAAAATATGTGAATTTTATAACTTGTCATTGACAATAATCCAATTTGAATCTATAATTTAGATGTTGGGTTATATAATTTTTGATTATACTTTTAATCAAGGAGAGTGTTCTTTTATGGCAAAGAATCCGGTCAAAATCACTGAGACTGTCCTCCGTGATGGTCACCAGTCACTGTTGGCAACCCGCATGAGAATCTCGGACATGCTTCCGCAGCTTGCTGCACTGGATGCGATTGGCTACAATTCTCTTGAGGCATGGGGCGGTGCTACGTTTGATAGCTGCCTGCGCTTCCTTGATGAGGATCCGTGGGAGCGCTTGGATATCCTGAAGAAAAACCTCAAGACGCCAATTCAGATGCTTCTCCGCGGTCAGAACTTGCTCGGCTATAACCACTACTCCAACGACGTGGTAGAGAAGTTCGTTCAGAAGGCATCCGAGCATGGTATTGGCGTATTCCGCATCTTTGATGCACTCAACGATATTCGTAACCTCAAAGTCGCGATTGATGCAGCACTCAAGTGCCCTGAGAAACCGCATGTTCAGGGGTGTCTGGTCTATACGATCAGCCCTGTTCATACGAATGAGAGCTTTGTTGAGCTGGCAGTTGAGCTTGAAAAGATGGGCTGCCATTCCGTCTGCATCAAGGATATGTCGGGACTTCTGAAGCCGTATGTGGCAGAGGATCTGGTCAAGAAGCTCAAGGCAGCTGTAAAGATTCCCATCGATCTGCACACGCACTGCACATCAGGGTTCGGTCATGCGACCTACCTGAAAGCGATCGAGGCCGGTGTTGATATTATCGATACTGCACTTGCCCCCTTCTCCAGTGATACTTCGCAGCCGTGCACGGAGACGATGGTTGCCATGCTCGAGGGTGAGGATCGCGATACAGGGCTGGATCGTCAGGCGATGACGCCGATTTCCAAGTACTTCCTTGGTGTTAAACAGGATCTCATTAAGACCTTCAACCTCAAGGGATACTTCGATGTGAACCCGAATGTTCTCGACTTCCAGATTCCCGGTGGTATGCTTTCGAACCTTGCGAACCAGCTCAAGGAAGCGGGCACCAACCGTTGGCGCGCAAGCATTTGAGCAATAAGACGGGGAAGGGCTACCTGTAATAATTTTGAAAGCTTGGCTATTGGCAGATGAGCAATACGAAATAACGGCACACAAAAAGAGGTTGGTGCAGGATGCTACCAACCTCGGAATGTGATTTTGACAATCTCAAAATCGAATTAAGTGTTCGCAAATTTAGGTCTTATAATCGAATAAACCAAACTTTTCGGATATTTTTTTCGTATTTTAACGTAATAAATCGTAAAGGCAAACGTTTGCAAAAGAATTTTCGTTTGTCTTCGGTTCGCCTCCTCACGCCCCATTCTCCACCAACATTCACCTATATTATGTCCCTCCTTCCTTGTCTATCTCGCTCTTTTTTAGTTACTTTGCACAATGCAAGCAGTACTAGCAACAACTTTAAAATACAACAGAACGATGAAGAAACAGACTTTATGCGTACAGGCAGGATGGCAACCTAAGAACGGCGAACCTCGCGTATTGCCCATTATTCAAAGCACAACTTTCAAGTACGACAACACAGAAGAGATGGCCATGCTTTTCGATTTGAAGAAAGAAGGCTACTTCTATACGCGCTTACAAAACCCAACCAACGATGCTGTTGCGAAGAAAATAGCTGCATTAGAAGGTGGCGTGGCGGCAGTTCTCACATCAAGCGGACAGGCTGCCAACTTCTATGCCGTGTTTAACATCTGCGAGGCGGGCGACCACTTCGTTTCTTCAAGCGAGATATACGGCGGAACATTCAACCTCTTTGCAGTAACGCTTAAAAAGCTTGGCATCGACTGCACGTTTGTTCATCCCGATGCCTCGGACGATGAGATACAGGCTGCTTTCCGCCCCAACACCAAGCTGCTCTTCGGCGAAACCATATCAAATCCCAGCTGTGCGGTGCTAGATATTGAGAAGTTTGCACGCATTGCCCACCGCAATGGCGTACCCTTGATTGTGGACAACACCTTTGCCACGCCCATCAATTGCAACCCCTTTGAGTGGGGATGCGACATCGTTACCCACTCTACAACGAAATATATGGACGGACATGCCACCGCTGTTGGCGGCGTTGTGGTGGATAGCGGCAACTTCGACTGGGAAACGAACGCCGAAAAATTCGCAGGATTGTGCACGCCCGACGCCTCTTATCACGGCCTTACCTACACCACGGCCTTCGGCAAGATGGCTTATATCACGAAAATGGTGGTTCAACTGATGCGCGACCTCGGTTCGATACCTACCCCACAAAACGCATTTCTGCTCAACATCGGACTTGAAACGCTGCACCTACGCATGCGGCAACACTGCGAAAACGCACAGAAAGTGGCCGAATACCTGCATAACGACCCACATGTGGCATGGGTGCATTACTGCGGTTTGGAAGACGATGCCAACTACGAAAAGGCCAAAAAGTATCTGCCCAACGGATCGTGTGGCGTGCTTTCGTTCGGTTTGAAGGGCGACAGGGCCACTGCCGTGAAGTGGATGGACGCGTTAAAGATGATTGCCATTGTTACGCACGTGGCCGATGCGCGCACCTGTGTGCTGCATCCTGCCAGTCATACGCATAGGCAATTGTCCGACGAACAACTTCGCGAGGCAGGCGTTACGCCCGATCTCATCCGCCTTTCGGTGGGCATCGAAGATGTGGAAGACATCTTAGCCGACATCAAACAGGCGTTGGAAAAGCTGTAACGCCCTTACAACGCTACGTTAAGTGTGCGTTGAAAAAAGGGAAAAGGAGCATGGAAAGCGTGGCTAACCCATATTGTGAACAGGGTTCGCGCACTTTCCCCACCTGTCAGCAAAACGAAAAAGCAGGTATAGTTGGTAATTTGTGAGCAGGTAATATTCTGTTTCCACCCACTCAGCAGACCTCCATAATAAGAAAAGAAATTGATTAGAAACCTCTCCCTATCGATTAACAAAACATTTAGGGTGAGTGTATTTCGAAGTTTTTCAAACGCCTAGACATGAACATCAAACTTGAAAAGGGAATAAACAAAGACAATGCCTCGCTTTTATGTAAGTGGTCTAATGAACAAGGAAAAGCGTTTCAGGAGCAATGGATGGGTCCCAAAATCTCTTATCCGTTGAGTTATGGTAAAATAAAGGACCTCGAAAATGTATTTTCCATATTCAATGATGGGGAATTTGTCGGAATGATACAAGAAATACAAATTGGCAAAGACAACATACACATAGGCAGATTTGTAATTAATCCTCAAAAAACAGGATTGGGTTTAGGCACAGAGGCACTAAAAAGGTTTGTAGATTTCATTTTTAAGGATGACAATATTGAAAGTATTTCTTTGACTGTCTTCGACTTCAACCAAAATGCAAAGAAACTCTATGAGAAACTTGGCTTTGAAATCAACGAGATAATTGAAGTCCCAAAGCTGAAATACATTATGAGACGGCACAGATAGGTTATGTCGGTTCGGTACAAAAGCCATAAAGAACAAACCAATAAAAAGAGGAAGTGTCAATAAAAACACTTCCTCTTTAAGCGGTGCGTACGAGATTCGAACTCGTGACCTCCTGCGTGACAGGCAGGCATTCTAACCTACTGAACTAACGCACCTTGTTAAGCTACTGTTCTTAATTGCGGTGCAAAGGTAGACATAATTATTGAAACCGCAAAATGTTTATCATATTTTTTAAGCGCACATTTAAAAATTTAGAGCGGCAGAGGTTGCGCTGTTACCGCCATAGCAGCACACTTATCGTTTCCGTTTCTTCGTTTTTCTAAGAGAAAGTATTATATTTGCAAAGGCAACGACACAAACAACTGATGTCTGCAATTGCCTCTCAATGAGGAACCAAGAGTCCCAAACATAAACACCACCATTTCAACTTATACTACCGATATAATATGCCATTAACAATAAGCAAGCGACATTTCGTTTCAATCATACTCCTGTTCGGCGTGTTTGTCCACGCCTGGTGTTTACACGCAACTCCCATCGACTTCATGGAAAGTAAGCACAGAACATCGCCGTTTGCACTAACAGACGGCGAGGAAACAATGCTGCCCTACTTCACAGGAGAAACGTCCACATGCCTATACACCGTTTATTTTCTTGGTCGCACCGCCAAGGAACGAAGTTTTTGGGACGTATATAATAAGGTGGGTTTTTGGAAAGACAAAGACAATGAACGCCCACACCTATACGCCAAAGACATAGAACGGCATATAACAACAGCAATAAAACAGTATAACATTTTCGCTGTTGCCATAGATAAGGGCATGATAAAAGACATCCAAAAGGGCGATTTCACACCTAACGACGATGCTCTATACACTACTTTCCTATTAAAAGAGGGGAAATGGACGGTGGTGGACAGCTTTAACGTGATGCAATCTCCCACAAATACGGCGGAGTATCTTATGAAGGTGCTAGACAAAACAAGCCGAAACAACGCACAATTGTTAGGAGACAGCTTGGTGTCTTCTCCAAACTTCGCCCACAATGTAAATGCCACATGCGCAGAAAATGCAAGTGGATGTATTCTCGAAAAGTTGAAATGCAATTATTATCAGCTGCATTCCAACACTCCGACTACGGCCTGCCGCTTGGATGAAAGCCATAAAATGAAATTTAAATCATACAAGACGAGAACCGACACAGAAGAACATATCAAGACCTACGCCCTGCTGTTGACGAACAAAGTGGTTTCAGACTCTATTCTTTGCTATGAATACTACAACAATGCCGGCACGCTTTCTTGTTACGAACAGCTATATTATGTCGACATCAGTAAAGGCAGAATATGGACTGTTAGCCTGACTTACGATGTTGAGAGCGTAGAGGCCGCCGATGCAGACATATACATAATAGACCAAAAACGCGGTTGTTTTAGGAGAGAAGATAACACTACAAAGCCCCTTGTACGGACACGACAAAGTGCTTGTACGGACACTACAAGACGAAACCGTCTTGACTTTTAATCTTTCTACAGATTAAGAGGAGTTTATGTCTTTGTGCTGCAAAACCAAGATAAACGCCCCGTTCATCTATGACGTGCCAAACAAAGATATGATGAAATCTGAAATTCGGCCCCATTCGCCTGTGGCAAAACATGGCTATGTGCCCCAAAAGGTAACCTGGCGGGAGTTTTTTCAATACATGCTTTACAAGCAGAAAGCATCTTTCCTGTGGCACATAATGAGGAAGAAGTAAAGCGCATTTCTTTATGTTCCATCTGTTCTTATGTAGAAATGGACGTATTTATGTTAAGACACGAGAAAAGAACGTTTTCGTTAAGCCAAATGAACAATGCCGAGCTTGCTCGAACATTGTCATGGCGAGAAAACGCACTTTTAGAGGAACGAGAAAAGAACGATTAACTCGTTAACTTGTCCATTCGCCCACTCGCCAACAGGTTAACTTGTCAACTGGTTAACTCGTCAACTTGTTAACCTATCCACGCGGTGACGCATCAACCGATGTAAACTATTCGGTATGAAATTTAACACTATGAGTACCCTTTTTGTCCACCAATCGCTCACCTTGCCGCAAAAAAACGATTCTCGCGGAGGTTTGTTTCGATGCAAAAAGGGGTTAGCCTATAAACACAACAAAATGAATTTTTATTTAAAAACGCCACCATCTACACCATATTTTGGGCAATTTGTCGCTAAATGCTAGGTAAAATGGTGCAAAACGCAGTGCGTTTTGGTGCTAAATGCAGTGCGTTTTGCCGCAAAATGCAGTGCGTTTTGATGCTAAACGCAGGGTAAAATGGTGCTAAACGCCGTTCAAAATGCGGCTAAATACAAGACGAAAAGCATAAAAATACACTGAAATGGTATAAACAAAACCTTCCTGAACCATTAGATATATGGTCGAAAAGGGCTAAATAGCTGTTAAAAAGCAGGTTTTTAGGGTTAAAAGCGAGTAATTGGGCTTGAGAAATTACGAGCATTCAGCCAAACTAGAAAGGCAAAATGGTGCAAAATGCAGGCTTTTTTCTTAAAAACGAACATATTGGAAGGCGTGAAAGACTAGAAATAGGGGCAATTTACCTACTTTATGGCCTATATTTGCGCTAGAACAGCGCGGAATTTAGAGTGATGTTGTAAAATAAAAGATAACAATTTAAGTTTTTACCTGATGTATTTGTGAATTGGGGAGCTAATGTCTTCGGGAGTTGTTGGGCTTTCGTTAGTTTATAGGCCCGTGAGTTGACTTGTCCTGCACTCCTCTCAATTTATAGAAATATTAATCAAGGAGTTAAGAAGTTATGGAGTTAAGGAGTTAAGCCAAATGCTTTATAGTGAGGAGTTAAGGAGTTAGGGAGTTAAGGAGTTAAGCCAAATGCTTTATAGCGAGAAGTTAAGGAGTTAAGCCAAATGCCTAGGTGGCGTTAGCCATTTTTTCAACTTTTCACCCTTTCACCTTTAAAAGGCGTTAGCCATCTTTTCACCCTTTCACCTTTTCACCTTTTCACTTTTATGAGTTAGGGAGTTAAGCCAGATGCCTAGGTGGCGTTAGCCATTTTTTCAACTTTTCACCTTTTCCCCTTTTCCCCCTTTCCCTTTTCCCCTTTATCAGCTTTCGCAAACAAAGTATTGATATTTATCAATATAGTATACGCTTGTTAAGCAATTAAGTTCTATCTTTGCATCGTCAGTAGAACCTACACTTAAACGTTTATTAATTGCAGAAATGAAAAGAATAAAGCTTTGGCTAGTGGCTTTTGTGCTGCTCCCTACAATGTGTTTCGCCCAGAAATGGGAAAACTTGGCACAAACTCCGCAGATGGGATGGAGTTCGTGGAACAAGTTCCAAGGCAACATTAACGAAGACATTATCAAGGGAATTGCCGATGCCATGGTGTCTAGTGGACTGCGCGATGCCGGCTATACCTATATTAATATAGACGATTGTTGGCATGGACAGCGCGATGCCGACGGTTTTATACAACCCGATGCCAAACATTTTCCTAGCGGAATGAAGGCTTTAGCCGATTATGTACACGCTCGCGGACTGAAACTTGGCATTTATAGTGATGCCGGAACGGAAACTTGTGCAGGTCGTCCAGGGTCGTTAGGGCACGAATATCAAGATGCTTTGCAATATGCCCGCTGGGAGGTAGACTATCTGAAATACGATTGGTGCAACACAACTAACGTCAATCCTCGCGGTGCTTACCAACTAATAAGCGATGCCCTTTGTGCTGCGGGCCGCCCCATTTTCCTCTCGATGTGCGAGTGGGGCGACAACCAGCCTTGGCGTTGGGCAAGAGATATTGGCCATTCGTGGCGCATTGGGCCAGACATTTGGTGTTCGTTCGACTCTACGCGCGTGTTTCCCACCTACGTGCAATATAGTGTTCTAGACTGTATCAACAAGAACGACAGTCTTCGCCGCTATGCTGGCCCTGGTCATTGGAACGACCCCGACATGCTTGAAGTGGGCAATGGGCTTACCGTTAACCAAGACCGCGCCCACTTCACGATGTGGTGCATGATGGCTAGTCCGCTTATCCTAGGCAACGATGTGCGCAACATGAGTGCCGAAACAAAGTTGATACTCACCAATCGCGACCTTATTGCCATTAATCAAGACAGGCTTGGCGTGCAAGGTTTGCGCTTTCTTAGTCGCGATGGACTGGATTATTGGTTTAAACCGCTGGCAAACGGCGATTGGGCGATGACCATTTTCAACCCTACCCGCAAGCCCATTGCCTGCAATCTTAATTGGCAAGACTTTAACTTTACCGACGATGAGGTGAGTAAACGCAGCACCGAGTTCGACAAGTATATATATAAGGTGAAGAATTTGTGGACTGGACGTATGGAAGGAAAGACTTCTACCAAGCAGAAAGTAGACCGCAAGCTGGTTGTTCCTGCACAAGATGTGATTGTTTATCGGCTTGTAAGGTAGCGAGGAGTCGGGAGTAAGTAGTAAAGTAGTAAAGGTAGTAAGCAGTAAAGAAGTAAGGGTAGTAAGGGGTAAAGTATAAAGGTAGTAAGGGGGTAATTCCCTTCAAAATAACATATAATAATGAAAAGAATAACGCTTATTTTAGGGTTTTTCCTATTGGTAAGTCTTGCTGTTGTAGCGCAAATACGGGGCAACGAAATTGTTGTGCAGGTGCAACCCAACCACGCCGATTGGAACTATCGGCTGGGCGAAGAGGCCGTTTTCAATGTGGCAGTACTGAAAAACGGCTGTCCGTTGCCGCAAGCAAGGGTAGACCTCGAGGCGGGTCCCGTGATGTATGCCGATGTTAAACGCAACGGCGTGGTGCTAAAAGACGGAACCACCACGTGGAAAGGTACGATGAAAACGGCTGGTTTCTATCGCCTTAAAGCGTGGGCGCACGTGGGCGAGAAAACTTACGAGGGCCTTTGTACCGTGGGTTACGCCCCCGAAACGCTGCAACCCACCGATAATTGCCCAGCCGACTTCGACCAGTTTTGGGCCGATGCCTATGAGAAAGCAAGTAATTACCCACTCGATGCACATCGCCGACTGCTGCCCGAACGCTGCACCGAGCGCGTGCAGGTTTACGAAGTGAGCTTTAACGGACTTAATCCCGGCAACCGAATTTACGGCATTCTCTGCATACCCACCGCCTATGAAGACAAACGTCCGGCGTTACTTCGCGTTCCGGGAGCGGGTGTCAGACCCTACCAAGGCGACGTAGAAGAGGCCAATATCGGGGCGATTACCCTCGAAATAGGTGTGCATGGCATACCCGTAACGATGCCCCAGCAGGTGTACGACGACCTGCTGCACGGCGCATTGAACGGATATTGGGAGGCAAATCTCGACAATCGCGACCAAATGGCCTACAAGCGCATCTTCATTGGCGCGCTAAGGGCGGTGGATTATCTTACCCAACTGCCCGAATGGAATGGTAGAGAACTTGGCGTAACTGGTGCTAGCCAAGGCGGAATGCTGTCGTTGGTGTGCGGCGCACTGCATCCTGCTGTTACGTTTGTGGGCGTGGTGCATCCTGCTATGTGCGACCTCACCGCCTCTCTTCATGGCAAAGCCTGTGGTTGGCCACATTATTTCTACGGTCAAAAGCAGCCCGATGCTAAGAAAGTGGCCACAAGCGGCTATTACGATGGAGTGAATTTCGCCCGCCGACTGACCATTCCCTGCTGGTTTTCGTTTGGATATAACGACGAGGTTGTGCCGCCTAACAGCGCATACGCTGCCTATAACGTTACTCAGGGACTGCGAAGTCTGAAACTATATCCCGCCACGGGCCACTTCTGGTTTCAAGAACAATGGGAAGAATGGCGAGAGTGGCTGCGTTATAAATTAGGAATTTAATAGCGGCCTAGCCCTTAAACGTCCCAACTTATAAACTCATCCTCCATCCCACTCTTTGTACATAATCACCGATATGTCCTTCTGTTCTTCTGTCAGAAGGCCCTGTGTTTCTGTCAAAAGACCTTGAGCATACATATCTTTCTAAACAAAAACAAAACGCAATGAATATAATACGATACTACACGCTGGCACTACTTCTGGTTTGTGCCACAGCCGTTAAGGCACAATCGTTTGTTACGGTAAAGGACGGAAGACTTTACCGCGACGGCAAACCCTATACTTTTATCGGGGCAAACTATTGGTATGGCGCCATTCTTGGCTCGAAAGGAAAGGGCGGAGACCGGAAAAGACTGAACCGCGAACTAGACGAAATGAAACGTTTGGGCATTACCAACCTGCGCATTCTCGTGGGCAGCGATGGCGAAGAAAGCATTAAATGGAAGGTGTCGCCCGTGCTCCAACCATCACCCAGCGTGTATAACGATGCCATATTAGATGGGCTCGACTATCTGATGCTGCAACTTCAACGTCGCGGAATGGTGGCTGTGTTATACCTAAACAACTCTTGGGAGTGGAGCGGAGGCTATGGTTTCTACCTCGAACACGCAGGAGCGGGCAAGGCATTGCAGCCTAACGAGGTGGGTTATTCGGCTTACATCAAGTACGCCTCGCAGTTCTCCACCAACAAACAGGCGCAACAGCTCTTCTTCAATCACCTCTGTTTCATCCTCAAACGCACCAACCGCTACACCAAGAAACGCTATACAGACGACCCCGCCATCATGTCGTGGCAGATTGGTAACGAGCCGCGCGCCTTCGATAAGGCCGTTCTGCCGCAGTTCGAGGCATGGCTGGCCAAGGCCGCGGCCATGATGAAGAGCATCGACAAACGGCATTTGGTAAGCGTAGGTTCGGAAGGCGCGTTCGGTTGCGAGGCCGATTACGACTCGTGGCAACGCATCTGCGCCGACCCAAACGTTGACTATTGCAACATACATATTTGGCCTTACAATTGGAGTTGGGCCAAAAAAGACTCGCTATCGCAAAACCTGCAACGCGCCAAAGACAACACCAAGGAGTATATAGACCGCCACTTGGCCATCTGCGCCAAGATAAACAAGCCCCTAGTAATGGAAGAATTTGGCTATCCGCGCGATGGTTTCGCCTTCTCAAAGCAGTCGCCCACCACAGCCCGCGATGCTTATTACGGCTATGTTTTCTCGCTTTTGGCGGCCGATGCAGCCAAGGGCGGCTACTTTGCAGGCTGTAACTTCTGGGGTTGGGGCGGACAAGCGCAGCCCAAACACGAGCAATGGGAGCCTGGCGACGACTATACGGGCGACCCAGCACAAGAGGCACAGGGGCTTAACTCGGTGTTCTCGTCAGACACATCAACCATAAACGTAATTAAGGCAGGCATCGCCAAGCTGCCCAAACATTGATAAGCAATGAAACGAATATTATCCTTAGCCCTCGCGGCACTAACACTTCAAACGATGTCAGCAAAAAAAGAACAGCCACTTTATAAAAATCCTAAGGCCAGTGTGGCGCAACGCGTAGACGATCTTTTGGCTCGTATGACCCTCGAAGAAAAGGTTGGGCAGATGAACCAGCTTGTGGGCATTGAGCATTTTAAGCAATATTCGACCTCGATGACCGCCGAAGAACTGGCCACCAACACTGCCAACGCCTTCTATCCAGGCGTTACGGTGCACGACATGGAAGCGTGGACACGCCGCGGACTGGTGTCGTCGTTCCTCCATGTGCTCACGCTCGAAGAGGCCAACTACTTGCAAAAGCTCAACATGCAGAGCCGTTTGCAGATACCTTTGCTCATTGGTATCGACGCCATTCACGGCAACGCCAAGTGCAAGGGCAACACCGTTTACCCCACAAACATAGGCTTGGCCTCATCGTTTGATGTGGATTTGGCCTACAAAATAGCCCGACAAACAGCCGAAGAGATGCGTGCCATGAACATGCACTGGAACTTTAACCCCAACGTTGAGGTGGCTCGCGATGGGCGTTGGGGCCGTTGTGGCGAGACCTTTGGCGAAGACCCCTATCTGGTTACGCTGATGGGCGTGGCCACCAACAAGGGTTATCAGCGCAATTTAGACAATGCGCAAGACGTGTTGGGCTGCGTAAAGCACTTTGTGGGCGGCTCTTATGCCATCAATGGAACAAACGGCGCACCCTGCGACGTATCTGAACGCACCCTGCGCGAAGTGTTTTTCCCACCCTTTAAGGCGGCCATTCAGCAAGGCGGAGATTGGAACGTGATGATGTCGCACAACGAATTGAACGGCATTCCCTGTCACACCAACAGCTGGCTGATGAACGACGTGTTGCGAAAAGAATGGGGATTCAAGGGATTTGTTGTGAGCGACTGGATGGATATTGAGCATTGCGTTGACCAACATCGCACTGCCGCCAACAACAAAGAGGCCTTTTACCAAAGCATCATGGCAGGAATGGACATGCACATGCACGGGCCTGAATGGCAAACGGCCGTGGTTGAGCTGGTGCGCGAGGGCAGAATACCCGAAAGCAGGATAGACGAAAGCGTCCGCCGAATACTTACCGTGAAGTTCAGAATGGGGCTTTTCGAGCATCCTTACAGCGATGTGAAGACGCGCGACCGCGTTATCAACGCCCCCGAACACAAGCGCACGGCCCTTGAAGCAGCGCGCAACAGCATCGTTTTGCTGAAAAATGCCAACAACCTATTGCCCCTAGATGCGCAAAAATATAAAAAGGTGTTGGTAACGGGCATCAATGCCAACGACCAAAACATTATGGGCGATTGGAGCGAGCCACAACCCGAAGAGCAAGTGTGGACCGTTTTGCGCGGATTGAAAAGCGTTGCGCCCACTACCGATTTTCGTTTCGTTGACCAAGGATGGGACCCGCGCAACATGTCGCAAGCCCAAGTGGATGCCGCTGTTGAGGCTGCCAAGGAGTGCGACCTTAACATCGTGTGTTGTGGAGAGTATATGATGCGGTTCCGTTGGAACGAACGCACGTCGGGCGAAGATACCGATCGCGACAACTTAGACCTCGTTGGACTGCAAGAACAGCTGATACGCCGACTGAACGAAACGGGCAAACCCACGGTCGTTATTATCATCAGTGGCCGTCCGCTCAGCGTTCGTTATGCGGCCGAACACGTGCCTGCCATCGTCAACGCATGGGAACCAGGGCAGTATGGCGGACAAGCCATTGCCGAAATACTATACGGCAAGGTGAACCCATCGGCCAAGTTGGCCATGACCATGCCGCGACATGTGGGTCAAATATCCACATGGTACAACCACAAACGTTCGGCTTTCTTCCATCCTGCCGTGTGTACCGACAACACGCCGCTATATCCCTTCGGCCACGGCCTGAGCTATACCACCTTCCGTTACTCCAACTTACAGCTTAATAAGGCCAGCATCCCCAACGACGGCAAGACGCCCGTAACGGCTAGCGTAACGATTGAAAACACGGGCAATCGCGATGGCGTGGAGATTTGTCAGCTGTATATCAACGATGTTGTGGCCTCTGTGACCCGACCCGTGAAAGAGCTGAAAGACTTCCGTCGGGTGGCGTTGAAAGCGGGAGAGAAGAGAACCATCGAGTTCACCATCATGCCCGACAAACTGGCTTTCTACGACATCAACCTCAAACCCATTGTAGAACCAGGCACGTTTGAAGTGATGGTGGGCGGAAGTAGCCGCGACGAAGACCTGCAAAAAGCAACTTTCAATGTTCAATGATATGAAAAAAATAATCCTAGCAATGGCCATAGCAATGCTCGCCTTGGGCGCAAACGCAAAGCAAAAGGTGCAGAAAACGCCTGCACAACAACTCATCGAACGACTGAAAACGCTGCAAAAGCGCGGCGTAATGTTCGGTCATCAAGATGCCCTTTTCTACGGAACGACGTGGAAATGGGAGTTTGGGCGCAGCGATGTTAACGATGTTTGCGGCGATTATCCCGCCGTTCTTGGTTGCGAATTGGGCGGACTAGAACTGGGAAACGACAAAAATCTGGATGGCGTTCCCTTTGATAAGATGCGCCAACAGATTATTGCCCACCATCAAAAAGGCGGCATCGTAACCATCAGTTGGCATCCTTACAATCCCGTTACGGGTAAAGATGCTTGGAATACCGAGGGCGATGCCGTTACGGCCGTGCTCCCTGGCGGTAAAGAAGAGGCCAGAATGCAACTTTGGCACACGCGTTTGGCTCAATTCTTGGGCTCGCTTAAAGACGATAAAGGCCATGCCGTGCCCGTTATTTTCCGTCCGTGGCACGAGATGAGCGGTGCTTGGTTTTGGTGGGGAAGTAAGCAATGCACGCCCGAACAATACAAGGCGCTGTTCCGTCTTACGTTCGATGCCATGATGCAAGCAGGCTTGCGCAACCCGGTTTGGAGCTATTCGCCCAACGCTCAGGCCAACGACACGCCCGAACATTACTTTCTCTTTTACCCCGGAGATAGCTATGTGGATGTGCTGGGCGTGGATTTGTACCAGTATAACGGCAGTGCGGCTTTCATTGAGCAATGCCAAAACGAGATGCGCATCATGTCGGAGTACGCCAAAAGCCACAACAAGCTGTACGCTTTAACCGAGGCAGGCTACCGAAACACGCCCGATGCCCAATGGTATAGCTCTACCTTGCTGCCTGCCATCAAGGGATTTGCCCCCAGTTACGTGCTGCTTTGGCGCAACGCATGGGATAAAGCCGAAGAAAACTTCGGTCCAGCGCCTGAGAAAACCTGCGCCAACGATTTAAGGAAGATACACAAGGAGGGCGCGTTCCTTTTTCGTAGCCAGTTGCAATGCGCACCAACAAAAGGCTGTTGGATGGTATCAAAGAAAGGTAAAAGTAAGAAAGGATAGTTATTTTGAAACTCGCTTGCCAACAAACTGCTAGCAACGTATCAGTGCAATGCCGTGTTTAGTGATGCTACAAGTACCTTGTAGTCGCAGTACAAGTTTCTTGTAGCGATAGTACAAAGCACCTTGTAGCGGCAGTACAAGCACCTTGTAGTGATAGTACAAGCATCTTGTAGTGACAGTACAAGCGTCTTGTAGCGACAGTACAAAGCATCTTGTAGCGACAGTACAGACCATTTACATCGTTGCCCTGCGTGCGTTGCTTAAAGAGTTGTTAGTTACAGAATAAAAGAAATAAGTGAGGTATTGAACCTTTTCAAACAGCTAATATAAGAAGATATGTCAACATTCAATTCAAAACTCAATGCACTTCGCCAACGCCACGAGGCATTGCTCACCACGCCTAACCACATATTGGAAAACGGCAACGGCATTTACGAACGCTATGCGAACCCTATACTCACAGCCGAACACACGCCTTTGGAGTGGCGTTACGACATGGACGAACGCACCAACCCCCACTTGATGCAACGCATCATGATGAATGCCACGCTCAATGCGGGCGCAATGAAGTGGGGCGACAAGTATCTGCTAGTGGTTCGTGTTGAAGGGGCCGACCGAAAAAGTTTCTTCGCCGTGGCCGAAAGTCCTAATGGCGTAGACAATTTCCGCTTTTGGGACGAGCCGATAACCATGCCCGAAACCGACAATCCCGCAACAAACATCTACGATATGCGCCTTACCCAGCACGAGGATGGCTACATCTACGGTGTGTTTTGTGCCGAACGCCACGACGACAGCAAGCCCGCCGACCTATCGGCAGCCACGGCCACGGCCGGAATAGCACGCACACGCGACCTGAAAACGTGGGAACGACTGCCCGATCTTAAAGCGCGGAGTCAGCAACGCAACGTTGTTTTGCACCCCGAGTTCGTTGATGGCAAGTACGCTTTCTACACCCGTCCGCAAGATGGCTTTATCGATACGGGTTCGGGAGGTGGCATTGGCTGGGCATTGGTGGACGATATAACCCACGCCGAGGTGCACGAAGAAACCATTATCAACCCGCGCCACTACCATACCATCATGGAAATGAAGAACGGCGAAGGGCCACATCCCATCAAAACGCCGCAAGGTTGGCTGCATTTGGCACACGGCGTGAGGGGTTGCGCCAGCGGATTGCGCTACGTTCTTTATATGTATATGACCGCACTTGACGACCCCACGCGGATGATTGCTCAGCCTGGCGGCTACCTTTTAGTGCCACAAGGCGGCGAATATGTGGGCGACGTGATGAACGTGACGTTCTCTAACGGGTGGATTGCCGACGAAGACGGGCGCGTGTTTATCTATTACGCCTCCTCGGACACACGCATGCACGTGGCCACGTCGACCATTGAGCGGCTGGTAGACTATTGCCTACACACGCCGCAAGACGGGCTAACCACCGCTGCCAGCGTTGAAACCATTAAGAAACTCATTGCCAAAAACCGCGCATTATGAAGATTGGGCTTAGCGAAAAGATAGGTTACGGACTGGGCGACATGTCGTCGTCGATGTTTTGGAAACTCTTCGGAGCCTATCTCATGATATTCTACACCGACGTGTTCGGCATTTCGGCCGCCATTGTCGGCACCATGTTCGCCATCACTCGCGTATGGGACTCGTTCTTCGACCCCATTGTTGGAGCCGTTGCCGACCGCACCTCGTCGCGTTGGGGGCGCTTTCGCCCGTACCTGCTCTATCTGGCCGTGCCCTTCGGAGCTATCGGCGTGCTAACATTCCTCACCCCACCGATGCACGAGACGGGGAAAATCGTCTACGCCTTTATCACCTACGGACTGATGATGATGGTTTATTCGGCCATCAATGTGCCCTACGCCTCGTTGCTGGGCGTGATGAGTCCCGACCCAGCGCACCGCAACACGCTGGCCACTTACCGCATGACCTTCGCCTATCTTGGCTCGTTCGTAGCCTTGTTGCTCTTTATGCCGTTGGTAAACGCTTTCGGCGGCGGCGATGCTAACGGCCCCATGCGCGGCTGGCTCACTGCTCCGCAGTTTGGTTGGCTCATGGCTGTGGTAGTTATTGCCGTGGTGTGCATCGTGCTTTTCCTTGGCTGTTTCGCCCTCACGAAAGAGCGCGTGCAACCCGTAAAACAAGAAAAGAACTCGCTGAAAACCGACTTGGCCGACCTGCTGCACAATCGCCCGTGGTGGATTTTGCTGGGCGCAGGCGTGGCATCGCTCGTGTTCAACTCCATTCGCGACGGCGCAACGGTGTACTATTTTAAGTATTACGTAGACGAAACCGCCGTGGGCAACATCTCTTTCCTTGGTCTGCCCTTCGTGCTTAGTGGTCTGTACCTCGCCGTTGGGCAGGCCGCCAACATCGTTGGCGTAATACTTGCCGCCCCAATAAGCAACCGCATTGGCAAGCGGCGCACCTTTATAGCGGCTATGGCCGTGGCGACAGTGCTTAGCGTTGGTTTCTTTTGGCTCGACAAAAGTCAGCTTGCGCTCATCTTTATCTTGCAAGCACTCATCAGTGTTTGCGCAGGCAGCATCTTCCCCTTGCTGTGGAGCATGTACGCCGACTGTGCCGATTACAGCGAATTGCAAACAGGCAACCGCGCAACAGGCCTTATCTTCTCGTCGTCTTCAATGAGTCAGAAGTTCGGTTGGGCCTTCGGCACGGCCGTAACAGGTTGGATGCTCGCCCAATTTGGTTTCCAAGCCAATGCCGTTCAGTCGGCCGAAACCATCCAAGGCATCAAGATGTTCCTCTCGTTCTTACCCGCCGCAGGAGCCTTCCTCTCGCTAGCATTCATCTATTTCTATCCGCTTTCGGAAACGAAGATGAAGGAAATAACCGCCGAACTACAAGAAAAAAGGAAATGATTATGGAGAAGTTGAAGAACGAATTGCGCGACGAACTCACCCAAAACATCTTGCCATTTTGGCTTAATAAGATGGTAGGCCATCGTTGTGGCGGTTTTCTGGGGCGCATTGATGGGCACGGCAACCCCGTACCCGATGCCGAAAAGGGGGCGGTGCTCAATGCGCGCATACTGTGGGCCTTTGCTGCGGCCTACCGCGTTTTGGGCAAACCCGAATACTTGGAGGCTGCAACTAGGGCTAAAGATTATTTCATGGCCCACTTTATCGACCCGCAAGAGGGTGGCGTTTTTTGGAGTTTGGATGCCCAAGGGCGTCCGCTCGACACCAAAAAGCAAACCTACGCCCTCGGTTTTGCCATCTACGGATTGAGCGAATATGCACGAGCCACGGGCGATGAAGTGGCCTTGCAGCAAGCAAAAGACCTTTGCTACTGCATCGAACGCTACGCCTTCGACAGCCTGAACAATGGCTATGTTGAGGCCCTAACGCGCAACTGGCAGCCCATTGCCGACATGCGACTGAGCGATAAGGACGAGAATGGGTCGCGAACGATGAACACGCACCTGCACATTCTCGAACCATACACCAATCTTTACCGCGTGTGGCGCACGCCCCAGTTGGCCGAACGCATCGCCAACCTTATCGACATCTTCCTTACGCGCTTGCTTAATCCGCAGACAAACCACCTCGATCTCTTCTTCGACGACCGTTGGCAGGGCCGTCGCAACATACAAAGCTTTGGTCACGACATCGAGGCGGTGTGGCTGTTACACGAGGCTGCGTTGGAATTGAACGATCCCAACGTGCTACAAAGGGTTGAGCATGCCATCAAAGCCATTGCCAAAGCGGCCGACGAGGGTTTGCAAGCGGATGGCTCGATGGTGTACGAACGATGGACGGACACGGGTAAAGTGGACACCCAACGCCAATGGTGGGTGATGTGCGAGTGTGTTATTGGTCATATAGACCTATATCAACACTTCGGCGACACCGCAGCTCTCGACATCGCGCGCCGCTGTTGGCACTACACGCGCGAACATATCGTAGACCGCGAACAAGGCGAATGGTTTTGGGGATGCGACGAAAATGCACGCCCTAACCTTACAGACGATAAGGCCGGCTTTTGGAAATGCCCCTATCATAATGCAAGGATGTGTTTGGAAGTGATGGAAAGAAAAGCCTCACCCCCAGCCCCTCTCCAAGGGGAGAGGGGAGTGAATAGCCTTGTTTAGACATTGCAAGCAAAGAATAATATTCTAAAATAGCATTAGTAACAACCAAAGCAGCCAAGCCGTCTACTCCCCTCTCCCCTTGGAGAGGGGTTGGGGGTGAG
>ERZ773083.602-NODE-602-length-28286-cov-4.948709_pt1 | contig 28286 bp, 26 predicted proteins | sample MGYA00511465_ERZ773083 | MGnify/ENA primary metagenome ERZ773083 (study PRJEB29015, sample SAMEA2738001) | human oral metagenome | biome: human oral; feature: human-associated habitat; material: dental | place: China | collected 2060 ... | reverse complement strand
GATGAGCATGTATCTTCGCTTTCCGGACATGTCGCTCATTATGAAATCCTATGGACCACGTAAAGTCTATGTTATGGGGGAAGTCGGTTCGCCCGGAATACAGGAGCTCTCTGCCGATAACCTCAACGCATACGCAGCACTTTCCTCTGCCGGTGGCATCAAGCGCCGTGGACGGAGCACACAGGTACAGGTGTTGCGTGTTGTTGGCGATACCATGTACTATAAGACTCTGAATATCAAAAACTACATCAAGAAGCACGATCTTACACAGAACGTCGTTCTGCAGGATGGCGACATCGTCTATGTTCCGCGCTCCAATGGGATCAAGATCGATGAGGATGTTCTGCCATACGTCAGCGTGTGGGCAATGTATAAGGCTTTGACGAAGTAAGTCGGGAGGAGATTGAATAATGGAACGTAACGAAGATTCGATCGACCTCGGACGCTTGTTTCAAGTGATGATGGAGCGACGGTTGACCATAGTAGGGATTATTGTAGCCTGTACACTGTTTGCGTTATTCCTTTCCTTTGTTTTGCCCAAGAAGTATGAATCTACGACATTGGTGCAGACTAGAGCTACCAGTTCAAGCTCTGCAGGAGCACTTGCTGCACTTGCGGCCCTTGGCGGAGGTTCGACTGTTTCGCCTATGACCAATTATGCCGAGTTGATGAAATCTCGGACTGTATTGGATCCGATTATTGACTCCTTGGATTTTGATGGCGATGAAAAAAAACCGATAGCAAAGAAATTCGCAAAAAAGTATCTTGATATCACAAATGCCAAGGGGACTAATTTGATTGAGGTGACGGCTACTTGGGAGACACCGGAGGAGGCTCAACGGATCTCGCAGACCGTTGTTGATAACTTTCTTGCTATGCAAACGGATATGAATCACCAGACACAGTCATTGCTTGTGAAATTCCTTGATGAACGCATCAACGAGAGCAAGGAGGAGTCGGAGGAAGCAGAGGAAAAACTGGTAATTTATAGTAAGAATCATAAGATTTACAGTCCGGATGAACAAGTGAAGCATGTGGTTGCACAGATGCTTGCATTTGATAAAGCTATGGCAGATTTTGAAGTACAGATTAAGTCGGGGCAGGCATCTCTTGATGCGGCAAATGCAGCTCTCAAAGAGCAGAAAATGAACAGCAGGGCATATAATGTTTCGGACAACGGAATTGTCCAGGAGCTTCGCTCCCAGATTGTTGCCAAGCAGGTTGAACTCGTCGGGTTACGCCAAAATTATACGGATAAACATCCAAGCATACAAAGAGCTGAGGAAGAACTACAAAAACTACAGGAAAATCTTCGTTCGGAAGTGATTGCGTCCGTAGATTCTAATACGGTGACACTGAATGCAACACAGTCCGAGCTGCTCAAGCAATATTCATTGACAGCTATAGGTCTTGCTGTTGCAAAAGCAAGTAAGAATGCAGTTCAAGAGGAGTGGAACAAGCGGGAGGGGCAGCTTGATCAACTTCCGGATGAACTCCTTGAGTATGCCCGACTTCAGCGAAATGTGACGATACGTAACGAGGTATATCTCAATCTTGTCAAGCAGGGTGAGCAGAGCAAGATTCAGGCAGCTATGGAAAGTATGGATATCCAGATTGTAGATCCGGCCAATCTTCCAGACGTTGACGAACCGGCAGCTCCCAGAAAAAAGCTGATTACAGCGATTGGTTTTGTTGTGGGCGTTCTTCTTGCGATGGGGTACAGTCTACTCGCCTATCGACGTGAAGCATAATACAGAATAAGGAGAGGAGTGTATCTATGCCTATGAGAATCCAAATATCCCCCTCGATTCGTAGGATATGTGCCCCTCTTTTTTTTATTATTTTTGATTATATCGCTATTCTTCTTGCAGAAAAAATGGCGTTCGGACTGCATGATCTCTATGAGCTTTTTATGGGGACATCCTATCACCTTTCCGATGCCTATCTCTTTTTTTGGATTCCTCTCGTATTCATCGCCTTTCTTGGAATTGCACAGACTTATACAAGGATGCAGCCGATCCTAGAGACCGTGCGTCAGATCTTCTATGCTGTTCTCTATGCTCTAATCACCTGTATTATAGCGCTTTACTTTATGGAGGCGAGTATGCTTGCCTCGCGCCTCTATGTCGTTCTTTTTGGTGTATTGGCGCTGTTCAATATCTATGTTGGACGATACGTCCTGCTGAAACTCCTTAAGACGTCGAATATGCTCATGAAGCCTGTTATCCTGATTGGAGCAGGAAAGACCGCAGAGATTGTTCTTCAGTTCTTTGAAGGTGATTTGGGTTATCGTTATCGGATTGTCGGATTGTTAGATGATGATCCAATTTCAGAAGAACTTCCACAAAAGTTTCTGATGTTGGGTAAGGTGAGCGATGCGGAGGAGATTATTCGTGATTCCGGTGTCAAGACGGTGATTATCACTGCACCGGGCATGGACAGTGCACGATTGGAGAAACTCGTTGCAAAGATTCAGCCTCTCGTCCGCGATATTCTCTTTGTTCCTGACCTCATGATGTTGCCTTTGGGGCACGTCGGTGTTGAACCTTTCCATACTGAAAAAGTTTTTATGCTTAGCATCCGCAATAATCTTGCACGGAGAAGGAATCGTCTGGCAAAGCGTGTTTTCGATCTCATTGCGACTATTTGTGGAGGCTTTTTGATCCTACCGATTCTCCTTGTGCTGGCGGTGCTCGTTGGGATTGACAATAAGGGGCATATCATCTTTGCTCATCGACGCGTGGGGCAGAATGGGAAACTCTTCCCCTGCTATAAATTTCAGTCCATGGTACCGGACGCGCAGAAACGTTTGGAAGAATACCTTGCCAAGAACCCAGAGGCTCGAAAGGAATGGGAGGAGTCTTTCAAACTTACAAATGATCCTCGCGTGACGAAATTAGGGGCATTCCTGCGCAAGACCAGCCTCGATGAACTTCCGCAGCTCTGGAATGTACTAATGGGCGATATGAGCCTTGTTGGTCCCCGTCCAATTGTGACGAAAGAGATTGAGCGCTATGGTGACTATATTCGTGAATATTATATGGTACCTCCAGGTATCACGGGGATGTGGCAGGTGAATGGTCGCAGCGATACAACATACGAAGAGCGTGTTGCCATGGACACATGGTATGTGCGGAACTGGTCTGTTTGGATTGATCTTGTATATTTGTTTAAGACCGTGAAGACTGTGTTTACGGGAAAAGGAGCATATTGATGCGTGTTGCGGTTGTATGTGACTGGCTTGTCGTTTATGCGGGTGCGGAACGGGTGTTGGAGCAGATTCTGAAGATCTATCCAAATGCCGATTTATTTTGCCTCGTTGATTTCCTGCCGGAAGATCAACGTGACTTTATCATGTATAAAAAAACACATACCAGTTTTATCCAGAACCTTCCCTGTGCCAAGAAGAATTATCGCTCATACTTACCTCTGATGCCGCTTGCCATAGAGCAGCTCGATGTTAGTGCTTATGACTTGGTTATCTCCAGCTCTCATGCGGTAGCAAAGGGGATACTCACGGGACCGGATCAAGTTCATATCTCATACGTCCATTCGCCGATTCGTTACGCGTGGGATTTGCAGCATCAGTATTTGCAGGAAGCGAATTTAACGCATGGGATAAAGGGGTGGATGGCAAAGGCGATTCTTCACTATATCCGCCTCTGGGATTATCGTACGGCGCATGGGGTAGATCACTTTATTGCGAACTCCGAATTCATTGCAAGACGTATTAAGAAAGTCTATGGCAGGGATGCTATGGTCGTCTATCCTCCCGTCGATGTTGATGCCTATGAGTTATGTGAGAAAAAAGAGGACTTTTATCTGACGGCATCGCGTATGGTTCCCTATAAAAAAGTGAAACTTGTTGTTGAGGCATTTAATGAGATGCCGGACAAGAAGCTTGTAGTCATTGGAGATGGTCCTGAGTATGGAAAAATAAAAGAAATCGCAAAAAAAAATATTACATTGATGGGGTATCAGCCTTTTTCGGTATTGAAAGAAAAAATGCAGAAGGCGAAAGCGTTTGTTTTTGCTGCCGAAGAGGATTTTGGTATTGCTCCTGTTGAGGCGCAGGCGTGTGGAACGCCAGTCATTGCCTATGGTAAAGGCGGAGCATTGGAGACAGTTCGAGGACAGTATGAAGAAAAACCGACTGGGATTTTTTTCCAAAAGCAGACGACTGACGCGATCATCAAGGCAGTTCGGTGCTTTGAGGCGAACCCTACATGCGTTTTGCCCTCATTCTGCCGTGAAAATGCGGAACTGTTCTCGGTGGAGACCTTTCTTCGCAATATGAAGATGTACATGGACAGCAAGATGGGGCAAAGCCTTTCGTGAGGGAGAAAAGCTTATGAAACGTGCGTTAATTACAGGAGTCACCGGGCAGGATGGCTCCTATCTTGCTGAGTTTTTGCTCGCGCATGGATACGAGGTCTATGGCACGGTGCGAGAGGAAGGCTCTGGTGATCCATCGAAACTGTCGAATATAGAGATGATCAAAGATAGGATTCATCTCATTCCACTTTCTTTGAATCGTTTTTCGAGGATGGCATCCATATTAAGAGACATCCAACCAGATGAATGCTACCATTTTGCGGCGTATACATTTGTGGATGATCCGCTTGACACTGATATGAGGATCATGCAGGATAATCTTGTGGCGACGCATCATCTCATTTTAGCGATTTTGAAAGCCTGTCCAAAATGTAAATTGTATTTTGCGGGGTCAAGCGAAATGTTTGGAATACCGGAACATGCACCGCAGGATGAAGAGACCGTCTTCCGTCCGCGTTCCGTATACGGAATTTCGAAAATGTCATGCGGACAGTTGATCCGGTATTACAGACAAAAGCATGATCTTTTTGCCTGTACGGGTATCCTGTATAATCACGAATCATCAAGACGCGGAAAGCGTTTTGTCTCGCGAAAGATTACAGCCGGTGCGGCAGCGATCTATCGTGGGAAGCAGACCCATATTGAATTGGGAACTTTGTCCGCGTGTCGGGACTGGGGCTATGCCCCCGACTATGTGCGTGCCGCTCATACAATGCTCCAAGGTCCCACGCCGCAGGATTATGTGATTGCAACGGGAGTTTTGCACACGGTACAGGAGATGGTCGATTACGCTTTTTCCTATGTGGGGCTGAAAGCGTCGGACTATATTCGGGTCAATCCCGATTTTGTGCGCGCGGATGAAAAAACACCTCTGCAGGGGGATTTTTCAAAAATTCGTAACGAACTTGGATGGAAACCGCAGAAGTCCTTTCAGGAAATGATTGAGGAAATGGTTGAGAATGACCTTCGACTGTTGGAGCAGGAATAGGAGCGATTGCGATGAAAAAGGCGTTGATTACAGGAATTACCGGACAGGACGGATCGTATCTGTCGGAGCTTCTCTTGGAGAAAGGCTATGAGGTACATGGGATTGTTCAGCGTCACAGTACACTTGGGAGAGATCGGATCGAGCATCTCTGTGACGCAGAGGAATATCATGGACGGTTTTTTCTCCACTATGGAGATTTAGCGGATTTCTCCGGTCTGATGTCGCTGGTCTCGAAGACAGAACCGGATGAGGTCTATAACCTTGCGGCACAATCGCATGTTGGGGTCTCGTTTGAGGTTCCTGAGTTCACGGCAGATGTGACCGGTGTCGGGACGCTGCGTCTCTTGGAGGCGATCCGTCAAAACGGTGCAAAGGCGAAATTCTATCAGGCATCCACTTCCGAACTCTTTGGTGGTATGCCCGGGACAGCACCCCAGAGTGAGGCTACGCCGTTTTACCCGAGGTCGCCATACGGGGTGGCAAAGCTCTACTCCTATTGGATCACTGTCAACTATCGTGAGTCCTATGATATGTTTGCGTGCAACGGGATTCTGTTCAATCATGAATCACCGCGCAGGGGCGAAACATTTGTGACACGTAAGATCACGATTGCCGTTGCCCGCATCATGGCAGGCAAGCAGGAGAAGCTGTCGCTAGGCAATCTGAACGCAAAGCGTGACTGGGGCTTTGCCGGAGATTATGTCGAAGGAATGTGGCGCATTCTTCAGCAGGAACAGCCGAAGGACTATGTGCTTGCCTCCAACGAGACACATACCGTGCGGGAGTTCGTGGAGCTTGCATTCCGTGAGGTAGGTATCGAAATCGACTGGAGTGGAGAGGGCGTTGAGGAAAAGGGATACTGCCGCAAGACAGGAAAACTTCTGGTCGATGTCGATCCCCGGTGCTTCCGTCCCGCCGAGGTGGAACTCCTCTGGGGGAACTCGGAAAAGGCGGAGAAGGAGCTTTTGTGGAAGCGCAAAGTTTCCTTTGATGCTCTCGTCAGTATGATGATTCGGGCAGACATGAAGCTTTACTCAAGATAAGAGGGCGTGTGACAAGAACGAGAATACGGGCAAGGAAATAGTAATGGAGATTTATTTTGTACTGTTGACTCTTGTTTTTATATTAAAACCTCTCCCCATGAAATATTATTTTGTAATCATCTCAGCATTGTTGGGACTGGTTGCTGCATTTCGGGGAGAGTATGTTGGGACAGATACGCAGATGTATAACGGCATTTACCAAGGAGTGAATGCCGCTATATTTCAATGGTCGTATTACGATGTAACCCTTACAGAAATTGGGAATCGATTCTTGATGGTGTTCGCGAAAGAGCTTTTTGATATGTCACAGGGGTATATTATTATATCATCTCTGTTGACCTTTTTCTTTTTTGGACTTTTTATGTACAAGGTCTGTGACCAACGAAATTATTGGATTATCCCATTTGCATTTGTCTCTTTGACCTATTACGCATTTTCTCTAAATGGATTGCGTCAGGTTTTGGCGCTATCAATCGCTATTTTTTTCTACTATTTCCTCCGAAAAAAATCCTATGTAAAGGCTACTGCGGTTATACTTATCAGCGCTCTCTTTCATCTGAGTACATTACTTTTTTTGGCAATTCTTCCTGTTGTGTGGATTGCTGAAAAGTGGCGGAGCAAGCTTGGGAATCCATCCGCATTTTTTTTGATTATGTCGAGTATAGAGCTCCTTGCTGTATATCTTGCCTATCGTGCTTTTTTGGCATCAACGGGACTGTTTGGTGAAAAATATGCGCTGTATGCAATGAATGAATTTTCCGATGCGAGTGAACCTGGAATTTCCATTATTGTAATCGGAGCAGGGGCGTTGGCGTTCATTGTGATGAAAATGGCTGGTACACAGGAGGAAAAGAAGGACAGCTTTCTTCTGGGGCTTTTAGTCATGCAGTTTGTTTTGTTTTCTATAGCGACATCCCTGTGGATGGCAATTATCTATCGTATTGCTATTTTGTTTTATCCATTTTTATTTATACTTATCCAGAGGTTTTTTATATATTGCAGAAATCCCATATACAGACTTGCCTGTATGGTGCTGTTTTTGATCTTCGGTTTTTTTAATCTGTACTATCATATGCCGAAAGACGTTGTTCCGTATGAGATGTTTTTCTGAGCTACAGGGGGACACATGAAAAGATTGAGCAAGAATTATATCAGAAAAATGATGTTTTCGTTCCTTGAGTTCCTCCCGAGTTTTTTTGCAAAATCTTTGGCACGTCTTCTTGTTTACTCGCAGCATCGTGTTTTCATTGAAGAGCTGCAAGCAATCAGCAAAGACTTTCCCTGTATACAAGAGAATGATGCCAAGATGTGGAAACGTATTCTTGTTATTCGTTTGGATTCCATTGGTGATATTACGTGGACGACGGCATTTTTTCGCGAATTAAGAGCAGATTTCCCGGAAGCTGGAATTGATGCAGTCCTGCGTCCCGTTGCAAAAGTTATGATGGAAAATTGTCCCTATATTAACAAGGTCTATCCTTATGATTGTGCGATTGGTCAGGATGATGACCCAAAAGATTTTCCTCAGTTGCGGGAGAAAGCACGGAGCTTCATGGAGACGATCACAAAAGGTCAGGGCAATACCTACGATGTAGTGTTTCTGCCGCGTGAAGTGTTTTTGGGTGATGGGATTGAGTCGTTATACCTTGCAGCATATAGCAGGGCAGTGGTTCGTATTGGTCGGCACTATGCAACTAATCCCATAGAAAAAGCACGTTGTGCCTATATAGAACCTTTTTTTTCCTTCTTTGCCAGGATGGAGCAGCCCAAGCATCAGGTATTACAGATTTTGGATGAGCTTAAAATATTGTCCGGAAGAATCTATCCTGACAATATGGAGCTATGGCTGTCTCATGAGGAGCATCAATATTTTGAACGCTGGCTCGAAGAACATGAGAACCATAAGAATGCACACCTGGTGATGGTGGGGCTTGAGGGGAGTACACAGAATCGATCTTGGCTGATTGATAATTATATCAAAGTTTTTGAACAGGAAATGGAATTGTTCCCCAAGGAACTATGTTTCGTTTTGTTGGCGGATAGGGAAATAAGGAATGCCGAAAAAAATTCACTTGAACATCTCGACAATGTGATTGATATGTCCGGACGGACAACATTGCGGGAAGTGGTGGCTCTGATTGCACATTCGACTGTCTATCTCGGTTCAGATACCGGGTTGATGCACATTGCGGCTGCGTTTGGAAAGCCGGTTGTTGAGTTGTCAGCCCATTTTAAGGATGGACGCGTTATGGATAGCGGTTCCCCCATTTTGGTCGGCCCTTTTGGGGTGGAGAATATAGTGTTGGAGCCGGAAACAGGGCTAGATGATTGTGTGGGGTGGTGTACAAAATCTTATCCGCATTGCATCCGTCAGATTCGTCCGGTGGAAGTCGGCAATGCTTTACGTAAAATATTGAACAACATGGAGAAAAAGAATGGCTGAACTGATTAGCATTATCGTACCCGTATACAATGTCGAACCTTTTCTGCCTGCCACGTTGGAATCTCTGAAACAGCAGGATTATCCAACGTATGAGGTCATATTGGTGGATGATGGGTCTCGTGATATGTCGGGGGAGATATGTGATCATTTTGCAGAGTCGTCGGATCGTTTTCGTGTAATTCATCAGGAGAATCATGGGGTCAGCGCTGCCAGAAACACAGGACTTTCTCATGCAAAAGGAACCTATATCACCTTTGTGGATGCGGATGATCGCATCCTGCCGGGGTATGTGACGTCGTTATATCGCGAAATCACGGACAGTCACGCAGATATGGCGGTGCAAATGTATGAATCCATTTATTCCGGCAATGAACGCGTGAGAAGTGTGGCAGATGATGTAGACACTGTGATGGACTCATTGGAATATATTGAGTATCAAATTTTAGAGAGCAGGGATACTTCAAGTTGCGCAAAACTCTATCGGCGGGATTTGATCGAAGAAAACGGCGTTCGCTTTGCAGAAACGATTTACAATCTGGAAGATATGTTGTTTCTATTTCAGTATGCAAAACTATGTAATCGAATCCGATATACTTCCACTGTAAATTATCACCGTATTGCCAGATATGGTGGAGCGGTATTTTCTTCATTCAATACAAAAAAGCTTACTGCATTTCGTGCTTTTGATATTGTGACGGAGCAGCTTCAGCAGATGGGAGTACCGCCCGTTCTTGTTAAGAAAAATAAGGTGAATAAGTTTCATCATGTCATCCTTCTCTGGTTGGATGCCGTGGGGACGGTTCGAGATCAAAAGCTACTCAAATCCATGCAGGAAGAAGCACGTGTTTTGTTATTGGAATGTTGTGAAGCAACATCCATAAAGGATCGTATAAAATATCATGGATTGGTATATATTCCTTGGCTTACGAATGCCATTTACCGTCTGCAGTGTTTTATTCAACAGCATCTGGGAAGGAAACCCTTGTCCGAATCAACATAATTGATGTGTACGAGCCTGTATAATGGAGGGTCGGAAGATAGAGATATGAGAATCGGAAAAATAACATTGGATGGTTTTTATAACTATGGAAATATTTTGCAAAGCTATGCACTGCAGGAAGTTTTACTGCGATATGCTGATCGTGTCGAAACGCTGTGGCATGAGCCGGACAATTTTCTCCCGCGTACATGGTGGAAATGGTCATGGAAAGAGTTCGTTAAATTTTTGATCGACTGGAAGGGAATCCGTCGGGATTTTTTGAATGGACATATCGGGCGCGAGATGGTTCGTCAATCCAGGATCAAGATGTTTTGTGACCGATACATCCATATACGTTACTCCATTGCTGAATTGAAAGACTTGGATGCAGAGTATGACTGCTTTGTTGTGGGCAGTGACCAAGTTTGGAACTATCATTTTACGAACCTCAAAGACAGCTTTTTGACCTTTGCGGAAAAAGAGAAACGTCTCTCTTATGCAGCCAGCATATGCACCCCGGATATCCCTCCGGAATTTGAGAAGGTACTTTGCGAAGGATTCCGTGGGATGCGTACAATTTCTGTACGGGAAGAAGAGGGGGCTGAATTTGTTCAAAGGATTTCCGGATGTCATGCAGAAGTTCATGTAGATCCCACAATGCTCCTTACAACAGAAGAATGGCGTGTTGTTGCGCGTAAGCCGCAATGGTGTTCAGAGGATGACTATGTGTTGACCTATTTTTTAGGGAAAAGACCGGATGTCATTGATCAAATTGCAGAAGAGTATTCCTTATCCGTTGTCAACCTGTTGGATGATTGTGTATTTGATCATTATGTAACCGATGTAGCAGAGTTCCTTTGGCTGATTGATCACGCAAAGCTTTTCTATACGGACTCATTTCATGGAACAGTATTTTCGATTCTGTTTCGAACTCCTTTTGTTGTCTGCAATCGTATGGGGGATAGCACTTCGGAAAAAATGTCTTCCCGTATTGATACGCTCCTGCAGCGATTTGATTTGAAGGAGCGGCGAGGAACAAAGAAAAACAAATTTTGTATCTCGGATCCCTTGAAAATTCTCTTTTCTCCTCGGACGGATGATATTCTCGCGGAGGAAAGAGTACGCTCAAATGATTTTTTGCGGACGTGTCTCCAAGCAGGATAACCGCGATAGGATCAAATCGGGAATTCGTTTCAGTGAGGTGTCTTTGCATGGAATTTTGTAAAAAAAATTTATCAACCGGTGTCCGTGTTCCGGCAATCGGCTTTGGAACAGGTGTAGTACGGCGATATACACGCAATCCCTATTTGTTTTCAAAAGTTTATCTAAGATATGTCCTTAGTTCGGTAAAGCATATGAAGATACATAAGGGGCTATATAGCGATCTGCATATGCCGAATATTGTTGCCGAAGCCGCACGGAAAGGGTATCGACTGTTTGATTCCGGCAGAATATATGCGTATTCGGAACCGTCGATTGGAAAAGGCCTTGCAAAAACGAATATAGCAAGAGAGAATTTTTTCCTGACTACAAAAATATCGGATATGGATATTACAAGAAACTCCAGCCCAGAAACAGTTGAAGGAAATCTGGAGGATTCTTTGCGTTATCTGAACGCAGAATATATTGATGCCTACCTGTTGCATTGGCCGCATGGAAAATGGCTTGATATATACCATCAGATGGAATCCGTTTATCAAAAGAGGCGTGCGCGCGCGATCGGTGTTTGTAATTTCCAGTTGGAACACTTTAGACGATTGGAATCGGAGGGTGGTATTCGTCCGATGCTCTGTCAGCTGGAACTGCACCCGCTGCACTCCCGTCGAGCGATTCGGGAATATTGTGATGAGCACAATATTGTCATTATGGCACATACACCAACGGGCAGGATGTGCGAGAAGATACGTATGAACCCTGCTTTGCAGGAACTCGCAAAAAAATATGGAAAGTCGATCACACAAATTATTTTGCGTTGGCATTATCAAAATGGGATCATCCCTATTGTTGCGACGACATCACTGACACACATGGAAGAAAACATGGATATTTTTAACTTTGACATTTCTCAGGAGGATGTGGGAAAAATAGAGGACTTGGATGAGCAATATGTCATGCTCCCCGGCAATGGGATTGATGATCCAAACTATATTTATAATCTTTGATGAATGAGGGCATATATGGGAGTTCGATCAAAAATCAAGACATTATGGTCGCTATCATGGGTGAAATTTGTCTACTATAATTTCTTTTGCCCCAAAATTGTGCGTAAGGGCAAAGGATATGTTCTGCCCTATCCCAATGCCGTTATTGACCTCGGGAAAGGCGCGCAGATCATTTTGGAAGATGGCAATTTCCATATCAATGGGAATAAACCGTCTGGGTCTCAGGCAGAGGCGTTTCTGAAGCTAAAGGAAGATGCTTCTTTACTTATTCATCATGATTTGATATTGAACTATAATGCGACGATTGAGATTCATAAAGGAGCAACGATTGAGATCGGCTCTGCCTATATTAATTCGAATGCTGTCGTGTTGGCAGCGGAACGGATTACGATGGGCGATGGGATCTTAATTTCGCGTGATGTGCTCATTTATGATGCGGATCATCACCCCATTCTCAACGAGAAAGGTGAACAGATCAATCTGCCGCGTCCCGTTGTCATTGGGAATCATGTTTGGATTGGATTGAAGTGTACGCTTCTCCGTGGCTCGAGAATCGGTGATGGTGCGGTAATTGCTGCAAACTCCTTGGTCGGTGGGAAAATAAAAGCAGGTACGATGGCATCGGGAAATCCCGCCCGCTCCTACTCGGAGATCATTTGGAAGGGGTGAGCTGATGAAGCCTTTTTTGACCCATGATGAGTGTATGGGCTGCAAGGCATGCGGTGATATATGTCCTGTTGGAGCGATTTCTTTTCCTCTCGATGAGGAAGGATTTTGGGAGATGACGATTGACGAGGAAAAATGTATCGACTGTCATCGCTGTGAGAAGGTCTGCCCTGTCAAGAACTATCCGGAGAATCGTGCAGAAACGAATCGCAGTGAGCCTTTGGTCTACAAGACGTGGCACAAAGATCCCTCCATTCGCTATAATAGCACTTCTGGAGGGATGTACTATGCTGCGGCAGAGGCTTTCCTTGAGCGGGGCGGTGTTCTGGTTGGCTCCGTCTATACCGAGGGGTTTGAGCGTGCCGTTCACGTTGCTGTCAAGGATCGTGAAGGGCTTCAGCGTGTCATGCGCTCGAAATATTTTCAGAGTGATACCGAGGGCATTTACAAGGTCGTACAAGATCTCCTGAAAAGAGGAGAAAAGATTCTTTTTTGTGGTGCGCCGTGTCAGTCGGCTGCTCTGCATAAATTTATCGGGAAGAAGGACGAGAATCTTTTTACGATGGATTTTGTCTGTCGTGGGATCAACTCACCACTTGCGTACAGCAGTTATATGGAGGAATTAAAAGCAAAATACAAGTCTGAGCTGAAAGAAGTGCGCTTCAAGGATAAAAGTCGTGGATGGACGAATCTTGGCACTCGGGTTTTCTTTCAAAACGGAAAGGAATACTATCGGAATCGCTTTAACGATCCATGGGTCAATGGTTTTGTCGCAGGAAACCTCTATATGCGTCCAGCGTGTTTTCAATGCGCGTTCAAAAAACTCCCCCGTGTGAGCGACATGTCGGTCGGGGACTTTTGGGGCTTGAAATTCACGGAGGAAGAGAGCAGTCAGGGGGTTTCACTGGTGTTCTCCAACAATGAAAAAGGCGACTGGCTGCTTGACATCAGCCGTCCTCGCATGTTTGTTGAGCGGAGAACGTTGGAAGAAGCTTTGCAGGGAAATCCTGCGATTTTGCATTCAGCCGAATACAGTGAGAAGCGCAAACAGTTCTTCTCACTCCTAAGAATGGTTGGATTCAGCGAGGCAGTCTGGCGTACGATGGGAAGTACGGCGCGAGAACGCTGGATCAAAGAGAAGAAACATAAGATCAATACATTTCTATCCAGATTTCCGCTTCTGTATCGTATAAAAAATATGATCAAAGGAGAAGTTCGATGAAAGACTTTGCTCAAACGGTCAAAATGGCTCGCCGCTATATCAAGTCGTGGAATAAAGCAGAGCATCCCGAAGTTCTTCGGATTGCTGTCCTTGGCAGTGCCTCTATTCAACATTATGTTATGATTCTTCGCTATCTGCTTCATGAAGAAGGGATAGAGGCAGAAGTATATGAGGGCGAATACAACGGAATCGCGATGGATGTCTTTGATGCGGACTCCGCACTTTACCAATTCAATCCCGAGATTGTCATTATCCTCCCGCATGATGCAGATATTCGTAGGTATCCATTGCCAATGGATGGCGAACAAGAAATCGCTGAACTGGTGCAGGAATATGTGGGTTTTTATACAAATGCGTGGAAAACAATCGCCGAAAAATGTGACTGTCGTATTCTCCAAGCGAATTTCATTATTCCTCCTGAGCATGTATTGGGAAATTTGGAGCGAGGAGTTTCATCCTCCAAGACCAGCTTTCTGCAGCAAGTGAATGAAGAACTATATCATACTGCGCCTGAAAATGTCACCATCGCAGATGTTGAATTGCTTGCCCAATATATCGGGAAATATCAGTACTTTGATTACGCCTCTTACTTCTTGAGCAAGATACCGTGCAGATTGGATTTCCTTCCGGAGGTGTGCGGCTTATTTGTGCGCTTAATAGCGGCGATGAAAGGACATGTTCGGAAATGTCTGGTGTTGGATTTGGATAATACGCTCTGGGGCGGTGTCGTTGGTGATGACGGCTGGGACGGTATTCAACTGGATCCCAATGAGGGATCAGGGGAGGCATATCGTTATTTCCAACAATATGTTCTCTCGCTCAAGCAGCGTGGGGTCATTTTAGCGGTATGCAGCAAGAACGATGAGGACAAGGCAAAAGAACCGTTTGAAAAACATCCTCATATGTTGCTCCGGCTCGAGGATATTTCCTGTTTTGTGGCAAATTGGGAGGACAAGGCGTCGAATTTGCAGACGATTGCCGACCGCTTGAATATTGGTGTCGACAGCTTGGTTTTCTTCGACGATAATCCGGCAGAGCGTGAAATCGTTCGTCTCCATTTGCCGCAGGTTCATGTAGTAGATGTTCCCGAAGACCCTGCGCTCTATGTGGTCACGTTGGATCGTGAGGCTCCCTTTGAATGGCTTCAGCTGACAAAGGAGGATCTCCTGCGCAGTGAAAGCTATGTACGTAATCAGCAGCGTGAGAGTATGCAGCGTCAATTTGTGGACTACAACGAATATCTGCAGGCACTCGAAATGCGTGGTTCGGCTCATCGTGTTGGAGATAAGGAAATACCGCGATTCTCTCAGTTGCTCAATAAGTCCAATCAGTTTAATCTGCGCACGCAGCGCTATACGGAAGATGAGATCTGCACGATGCAGAAGGGTAAAAATGTATGCTGTCTGTGTGGTGAACTCGCAGATAAATTTAGCACGTATGGGATTATCTCCTGTGTCATTCTAAAAAAGACCGAGGAACAAGCCTTCATTGACTCGTGGGTCATGAGCTGCCGTGTTCTGAAGCGCGGTGTTGAGTATATGATGTTCCATCAGATCATAGCGGAGAGTAAGGCTGTCGGTTGTCGTGAGATCGTGGCGGAATACATTTCAACGCCCAAGAATGGCATGGTAAAAAATTTTTATGAGGGACTGGGCTTTGATCTGATTTCAGAGCAGGATGGTGTCAAGCGCTACAGCTATGAGCTATCGAAGCCCTTTAACAAGGAGTTTTTTATACAATCGGTTTAACCGCTTGTACCAAGAAAGGAAATGAGTGTTATGACAAGGAACGAAGTGCAAGAGCAGCTGCAGGAAATCTTTCGGGATGTATTCGATGATGAATCCATCGAAATCACCGATGCAATGACCGCAGATGATGTCGAGGATTGGGATTCGCTCTCGCATATCACGCTGATTCATGAGATCGAAGCAGCATTCAACATCCGCTTCACAACGAAGGAGATTATTGCGTCAAAGAATGTTGGCGAATTTATTGACATGATTGAGCGCAAACTTTCGTGAGGTGTATGATGAATCATTACAGATTTGAAGATTTATATGTTGGGCTGAAGGAATCGTTCACTGTTGAAATTACAGAGACTATGCACCGACTTTTTACCGATATGAGTGGAGACATCAACCCTATGCACCTAGATAAGAACGAATGTTTGCGGGGGGTACAAGGAATGTCTAGTTTACGGGATGTGTACCGCATCACTCTATTCGACACTGGTTGGTGTTTATCTGCCAGGAGAAAAATGTCTCTTTCATCGGTGTGAGGTCGAATGGCCGGCTCCCGTCTATATTGGCGATACATTGACTATCTCGGGAACTGTAAAGGAAGTTGATGTGTCGTTTCGTCGTATTATTATCAAGGCAGATATGCGGAATCAGAACAATGTCAAGATCTCCAGAGCAAAGCTGATCGTTGGGGTTCGGGAGTGATATGGTGGAACGTATTTATCTGATTACAGGTGCATCCTCGGACATCGGTGTTCATTTTTTGAAGCGTTTGGTTCAAAAATCCTGCCAGACAGATGAAAGATGCCATGTTCTTGCGCAATATCGAACTTCTCATGAGCAGCTGCATGCTGCGCTGGAGGGGCAGGGACATGTGACGCTCGACTGTCGTCGCTGTGATCTTTCCAATATTGACGATCTCCAAGCGTGGATCGGGAACCTTCACGAGCAGAATATCGTTCCTTCCCATATTCTGCATCTTGCGGCGCCGCAATTTGCATATATGCGATTGAAAGAACTGAATTGGGAGCGATTTCAGCAAGGAATGGATATTGCGGTACGAGCCTTTGCATTTCTTTTGCAGGAGTTTTTACCAAAGATGGCAAAGACTCGCTATGGGCGTATTGCAGCGATGCTGACCGCTTATACGATGGGTACTCCGCCAAAGTATATGTGTGACTATGTGACGGCGAAATATGCCCTGCTTGGACTTGTGCGTGCGGCAGCCAGTGAATATGCAGGGAAAGGCGTAACGATCAATGCGCTGTCTCCGAATATGATGGAAACGAAGTTTTTGTCAAACATCGATGCGCGCAGTATCGAGATGGCGGCGCAAACTTCAGCGATGAAGCGAAATATATCTCTCGATGAGACATGTGCGGCATTGGAGTATTTACTAGCGGATGAGGCTTCTTATCTGCAAGGCGTGAATTTGAATTTGAGTGGCGGAGACCGAATGTAAGAGTGTGAGGTGTATGATGGCAGAGGTCATAATGTGGTGCTTGACAGGGCTTGTCCTAATTGGACTTGTTCTTTTTATGCTGAATGCCATCTACATCCGAACGCAGTATTACCAGAACCAGATTCGTTACATCAAAAAATTTCAGGATGGTGTTCCTTATAATCTTGACATCATGAACACTGGGAGCAACCATGCGCTCTTTTCGATTGACTGGTCTCTCGTTAATGTGAATGGTTTCAGTTTGGCATCAGGACCACAATCCATATCGTGGGACTACCGTTTGGTGAAAAAATATGGATCGCACATCAAGAGAAAAGGTGTACTGCTAATTGCGCTCTCTGATTTGGTATTTGGTTTTCTGGATTATCCGCACGATTCCGCTAACCGAAGATATTATTACTTCATGGATCGCGATTCTATACCGAACTACAGTGCATGGAAGAGCATCAAATATCGGTACCTCCCCATCATGGAGTCTTGGCGTAATTTTATTCGATGTATTTATCGCCGCGGAAATCTGATAAAAGACCATGTTGCAACACTTGAATATGCCGAGGAGCAGTCTGATTTGCGAATAAAAGGCTGGAAAATGGATTTTGAATTATCCGATCTGCAGCGCAGAGAATCAGCCGCACATCTGCAAACGCAAATCCAGGAAGCCGTTCAGATCCTGCGGAAGATCATTGTATGTGCAGCGGAGAATAATCTTCGTCCAATGATTGTCATTCCTCCATTATCTTCCATCATTAACAAGAAAATCTCTGATGAATTCCTGAAAGCCGTTCTGTATGAGCCTTTGTATACCATAGCAGAGGATATACCCGTTTTAGACTATATGCGCGATGCTCGTTTTCAAGATTATCGTCTCTATCAAAATGGTGATTTTATGAACTCTGTCGGAAGAAAATCGTTTATGCCGATACTGATACAGGATATTCGCAAACACTTGGGAGATACTGTGATATGACGCAAAAAAAAGCGGGGGTACTTCTTGCTTATGGAGGCATTCTTGTTACGATGCTTACCAATTTGCTGTATGTGCCGATCATGCTTCGTCTGCTTGGACAGAGTGAATACGGTGTATATAGTTTAAGTACTTCTGTGATCGGCTATATGTCCTTGTTTTACTTAGGAATGACAAGCACCTATTTACGCTACTATTCCAGATACCACAGGCGTAACGACCAGAAATCAATCGCAAAGTTAAATGCGCTCTTTTTGGTCTTGTTCTCCATTCTGGGGGCGCTTTCTCTCATCATAGGATTGACCTTGTCCTGTAATCTACATTGGATACTAGGCAGCGGGCTAACTTCAGAGGAATATGATCTGGCAAAGACCTTATTTATCATTATGTCCTTCAATATGGCAATTTTGATGCCGAAGACCGTGTTTGCCACATTGGTGATGGCGCAGGAACACTTTATCTTTATAAAAGGTTTGGATGTTGTTCGCTCTTTATCTGTTCCCTGCATTACGCTTCCGATACTCTACTATGGTTTTGGTTCCGTTGGTATGGGGCTTATCGTGCTGGCAGTTACGTTTGTAGACTTGGTTTGTAATATATGGTATTGTTTTCACAGATTGGTTTGCCCTTTTTCTTTTCGTCAGCTTCCTTTGCATTTACTTCCCGGGATGGCTACATTCTCCCTTTTCATTTTTTTACAGGGGATTATGGATCAGTTGAATTGGCATCTGGGGAAACTGCTCTTAGCTAATTTTGCAGATAGTTCTGCGATTGCGGTTTATACCATTGGTTTGCAAATAGACCTTCTCTTTATCAATTTTTCGACGGCATTTTCCGGCGTGGTTATGCCGCAAGTTTATGCACTCGTCCAAGCAAAAGAAAAAAAAGAACTCTCTGCGCTTTGGATTCAGGTGGGAAGATATCAATTTTATGTTATTTGTTTTATCTGGTTGGGGTTTTTACTGTACGGGCAGCCTTTTATTCATTTGTGGGCCGGTGATGGATATGAAGATGCGTATATTGTTGCATTGCTGCTTATGACTCCGATTGTCATTCACCTATCGCAAGGTACAGCGCAGGAGATTTTGCGCGCCTATAACCGGCACGGGCAGTATGTTATTGTGCATTTTCTGTTTGCTGTTGTCGGATTCATACTGTGTATTCCTTTGACCAAGAGTTATGGCGTTTTAGGGGTTGCTGTCGGCACCTCAATCACATCTTTTTTGGTTACAATGATTTATGACAACTGGTATTATGCAAAGGCGGCTCATCTTGATGTTATAGCTTTTTTTCGCGGAATGTTAAAATTTATGCCGGCAGTTTTTCTGTGTGCTTTTGCCGGAGTGGGGATTAATGAGATGATTTTCATGGATTCATGGCGTGATTTTCTGCGTGTGGGAGCGTTGTACACAGTATCATATGGTGTCATTATGTACTTTATCGGTATGAATGAGCATGAAAAAAAGTTGGTAAAAAAGGTGATTGTGCGTTGTCGGGAGTGAGGCTCACAAAGGGCTATAGTACATTACAAAAGAGTAAAAGATGATTTCATGAGCGTATAATGAACAGGGGGATGATGATGAACCACTTTGAAAATAAGACGGTGCTTGTGGTGAACGGAGATTTTGTCTATCCGCCGGATCATGGCGGGCGGGTGCATGTATGGAATCGAATCAAGGTCATGAAACAAATGGGTTTCGTCATTGATCTGATTTGCACCATAAAAGAGATGCCTACACAGGAATATGTAGATGAAGTGAACAAATATGTACGAAAATTGTTTTTTTGTGAGAGAAAAAATCGAATCATAGATATGTTCTCATTCTTGCCATTGCAGATAAAATCGAGAGAAAAGTTAAAAAATGTACATTTGAAGGACAGATATGATTATCTGATCCTTGATGATGTTGGTGCAATGCCAATTTTTCAGAACCCAACGTTGTCTTATAACAAAGTTATGCTGCATTTACAAAATGATAATTATGTCTATTTCAAAGGGTTGGCGAGCAGTGAGAGAACTCTCTGGAAGAAGCTGTATTACCTTCTGGACGCATTTAAGTTCAAGTGGATTGATGCAGAGGTCGTTCACTCACTGCGCAATATAGCTTTTGTTTCATATGATGAAATGATCCGTTACAAAAAATTATATCCGGAAATTCATGAAGTATTTTTGCCCGTAGCTATTGAGACCGATTATAAGGAGCGTGGACTTAATACAAAAACTGCCCTGCTAATTGGCTCATTCTTCATGATTAACAATCAGGATGCCATTCGTTTTTACCTGAGTGAAATACATCCGCAACTGACCGCAGATGTAGAAGATTATCGTTTGATTGTTGCGGGAAACAGCAGAAAAAAGGGAATTGCATGGATCAAAGAACTTGCATCCGGCTATGAGAATGTTGAAATCTATGATACTCCCGAGGATTTGGATGGACTGTATGCACAGGCCTCCGTTTTTGTTAATCCCATGCGGTATGGTGCCGGCGTGAAGTTAAAAACTGTGAATGCGATTGTGAATGGGCTTCCCGTTGTTGCCACTACCATTGGAAATGAAGGAACGGGTCTCGCTCACGGCAAACAAATTCTTGTGAGTGATAATCCGAGGATCCTTTCTGGATATATCAAAGAACTCTTTGAGGATTCTTCCATGCGGAGAAACTTTGTAAAGAGCGCCCAGCAATACCTAAAGGAAAATTATGATCAACAGGAAAAACTGGCTGCTTATTTGATGACTCTATGACAGGGGGCTATGGAAGTGAATAAGAACGGCAGCTTTATGACTCGCATCAATAAAGCTTCCTTTGTGAAGAAGGTTTTATTAGCGTTCAATGACTTTTTTCGTGGATATATTGCAAATCATATCATTGCCCATCTTCCATGTGAGATAGTTCGTTGGATTTATTATCGCTATATTATCCGAATGAAAATGGATCGTTCGGTTTACATTTATATGGGATTTCATCTATATCCTCCAACATTTCATGGCATATTGATCGGTCAAAATACGGCAATCAATCGTAATGTAATTATTGATTGGCGTGATGATGTATACATTGGAAGCAATGTCAACATATCAGCAGAAGCGGCAATCTATACTGGCGGGCACAAAATAAACTCAGCGGATTTTGAATATTATTCTGCTCCTGTTCGAATTGAAGATCGTGTGTGGATTGGGACACGGGCAATGATTATGCCGGGGGTTACCATCGGGGAGGGGGCTGTCATCCTTCCGGGAGCCGTTATAACGCAGTCAATTCCATCATATAGTATTGCAGGCGGCGTACCGGGAAAAGTGATTGGGACACGCCAGAAAAATTTGACCTATGATCTGACTTATCGTGGTTGGTTCTTGTAAAGTTCGAGTTTTTGAAAGTTGATTACGTATGGGGAGTCATGACTTGTTTAAGGGGGCAAAATTATATGCAAATTGTATTGCTTTCGGGCGGCGCAGGGAAGCGGCTGTGGCCACTCTCCAACGATCTTTACTCGAAACAATTTCTGCGCCTTTTAGCGCAGCAAGACGGAACGCGTGAGTCGATGATCCAACGTGTCTGCCGTCAGGTGCAGAGTGTTGCTCCCCATGTTCCTGTTACGGTTGCGACGGGACGGGAGCAGGTTTCGCTCATTCGGCGGCAGCTTGGATCTGAGGTGAATATCTCCATTGAACCGTGCAGGCGCGACACGTTCCCTGCGATTGCATTGGTTTCGGCATATTTGCACGAGGTGCGCGGTGTTTCTCTCGATGAAGCAATCGCGATCTGTCCTGCCGATCCTTATGTCGATGAGGATTATTTTCGTGCGGTTCTTCAGCTTCTTCAAGAGGCAGAGAGAGCAGATACCGCAAATCTCGTACTGATGGGAATTGAGCCGACCTATCCGAGTGAGAAATATGGCTATATTATTCCTGTGTCCCAAGAACCTCAGAGTATGGTGCAGTCGTTCAAGGAAAAACCGGATAAGGAAACAGCCGCGCAGTACATTGCGCGGGGGGCACTGTGGAACAGTGGTGTTTTTGCGTTCAAGCTTGGCTATGCGCTCGGCAAGGCGCGTGAATTGTTGGACTATACGGATTATGAGGATCTCTTCAATCGCTATGAGGAGCTTACCAAAATCAGCTTTGATTATGCCGTGGTCGAGAAAGAGACACATATTGTGGTTCAGCGATACAGCGGCACATGGCTCGATATTGGTACATGGAATACGTTCGCCGAGGTGATGCCTGAGCATACCATCGGTCGTGTCACGATGGACGAGATGTGCAAAAATGTCCATGTTGTGAATACATTGCCGATGCCGATCCTCTGCATGGGATTGAAGGATGTTGTGGTCGCTGCAAGTCCGGAGGGCATTCTCATTTCGGATAAGGAACGCTCCAGTGCGATGAAGCCGTATGCAGAGCGGCTGCATACGCCAGTGATGTATGCAGAAAAGTCATGGGGCGAGTTCCGCATCATCGACGCCGAGACAGAGAGCCTCACAATCAAGATTACGCTCAGTCCGGGACGTTCTCTGACCTACCACCTGCATGAGCGACGTGATGAGACATGGACGGTGATCGAGGGACGTGGCTGGGTAAAACTCGATGGCAACGAGTTTGCTGTTGCCGAGGGGCAGACGGTACGCATTCCGCGTGGGTCATTTCATACGATACGAGCAGAGACCTTGCTGAAGGTAATGGAGATCCAGACGGGGGAGGATATTGATGTGGAGGATAAGATTGTGTGGGCATAGTATAATATGGATTGTATATATTGCAATATCTTCTCTATTGCTGGGCAAGGGACTTATCGGTATTTGAGTGGATATTGCAATGCTGGGGAGTTTAGGAATCACTGATAAATTATTTTATTGCGCAACTTATCCTCGAAATATTACAATAGAGGAAAGTAACCTGCTGAGGGAGAGAAACAACATGTTGTAACAAATATATACGTAGATGGAATACGCAAACCACAAAAGAACAACACGGCGTGAAGCCTTCCTAGATACCTTGGAACCCATCGTTCCATGGAAAGAATGGATGGAACTTATTACACCGTTCTACGTCCAAAGATGATAGGAGTGAAAATTGTGAGAGTGTTTTTGTCACATTCTAGCATGGATAAACCATTGGTGAGTAAGGTATACGACAATCTAAATGAAAATATAGCTTGGATTGATAAAGTCAATATCGAAAATGGAGACAATATTCCAGATAAAATTGGAGAAGGCATTCAATTAGCTACACATTTTGTGTTGTTTTGGAGTAAAAGTGCAAGCAAGTCAAATTGGGTGAAAGCAGAGCTTAATGCGGCATTTGTTCAAATGATGTCTTCGAAATGTAAATTTATGATATTTTTAATTGATGATATAAAATTACCCGTGCTTCTTCAGCCGTATAAGTATGAAATAGTAAACAGTTATGATTTAGACATATCTGCAAAAAATATTGCAGATAAAATTCTTGCCCAAGAAGGCGCGCCAACAAATCTTTCGAAATTTGTAAATCGCACACTTGAATTAGGTGAAATAGAAGAGGCGGCAAGAGAAAAAAACAAACTGATTATCCTATATGGAATGCTAGGTATAGGGAAGTCCTCTTTAGCTCTTAGAGCGATTGATTGGATTTATAATCAAAATAGAGGGATGATAAAGAAAACATTGGATTTTCAAGATATCCCAGGAATACCTGAGTTAGCAATAAAATTATCTGAGATAACAAGGCACCCATTACAAAATGAAAATAAAACAATTATAGAACAACAAACAAACATTCGTTATTTCTTTGAATATATTTCCGCATCTAATATATTGATTGTACTGAAAGATGTAAAATCATGGCTGGAGGATGATGGAAAACCAAACTCTGGATTATTGTTTCTCATACAGATTATTGTCGATACGGATATATTCAGTTATGTTCCAATAATTACCTCTTCGCGATATATAACGCTGAGTATTGATTTTGAAAGAAGAATTAAACAGATAAACATTAGAGGCATGCAAGACAAGCATATTGATGAAATCATAAAAAATAATTTGCCTAATACTTTTCCTGTAGACGAAAAGAAAAATATCTCCTTTGCTGAGAGAATGTATGGATATCCTCTGGGGGCAAAGCTTGCAGCAAATCGAATAGCAATTCATGGGTATGACTACTATTTGGATCAAGAGCATAAGATAAATGAACTAAAAGTCAGTCTAGCCAAAGAAATGATATCATATGCGGATCTTTCTCTTGGATGCTTGAAATACATAAAAATTGTTGCGATTAGTAAATCGTCATTGAGAAATGAAGAGTATATGAGAGTTTTTCCTGAGTTGCAAAATAAGATCTCTGAACATGCAGACGAAGCTTTTTTTGCAGGAATTTTAAAATTTGATGATGGCTGTTATAAAATGGAAGGAGTGGTCGCAGACTATTTTTATAATCTGGCATTTAATGATAGCGAACGAAAAGAAATTACGGAAAAACTAGAAAAATTCCTAGTTGAGGAAATACAAAATTCTGAAAGAGAAAAAATTGATAAGTATATGAGGCTTCTACCGCTAGCTGTACATATCTTGACTTTAAACAATAAATATTCTCAGGCAAGAGAGCTTCGCAGTGAACTCGTTGCCACGATATCCAGAACAATGTGGGATCAATATAATCATAGAGAATATGAGGCTGCATACAACACGGCAGATGGACTGCTATTGAGTAATGAAAATGATAGGGAAGCTCTTTATGTAAAAGCATTGTGTTTGACTCGGTTTGATGAATACGAAAAGGCAAATAAAATACTACTTGCTTTGTTAAATAGCTCTGAACAGCATAGTTTAAAGGATAAGGCTAAATATTATTATGCTTTAGGAAGAGTGAAGAAAAGGCAAGGAGATTATGAAGATGCTATCGAATATTTTCATTTAGCTGTAAGGAGAGATAATAAATATCTCTCTCCATATAGAGAACTGGGGGACTGTTACATTCACATCGGCAAAATTAAAGAGGCGGAGAGTGCAATAAATCAAGCTAAAAAGATTGATTCTAGTAATCTTTTTTTAGTTTTACAAGAGGCTCGCTTGTTACAAAAAATGGATCAGCCAGATAAGGCCATAGCTCTGCTTTCCTTGCAATCTATTCTTAATCAAGACCCTGCGCAGATGTTTTTCCGTAAAGGTCGTGCATATGATCAATTAGGGAATAAACTCCAGGCACAAGAATGCTATGAAAAAGCATTAGAATATGATTCTAGATTGTATGATGCGGAATTGTGTTTACTAAATCAAAAGTTGGAGGAGTGTTCTGCAGAAGAAATAAAGAAAAAGATAAAAAAACTAAAAAATGTTTTAAAAGGAAAACGATTACATATATTAACCAATATAGAAGCGCGCTTTCTTGGTTACTATGGTGAGAACAATAGAGAAGCACTAGTTTTGTTGGATGGTGTTCCTGTGAAATATAGGGATAAGCAATGGTATGCAGTAAGAATGCAGCTTTTGGAGCGTTTAATCAATGAAAATAAATCTTGTGGGCGTAACCTTATAGCCAATGAATATGAGGCAGAACAGAGGTGCTTACAGGAAGATGTCTCTAAGAGATTTGGTGACAGAAAAATAAACTTTGAAGTCGATTTAATTCCTGATACTTAACTAAAATGTATTGCGATTAGCTAGGTATATTTGTTTGGATTAGATGGAAATGAACGTACGGCGTGTAGAGAAATCTGACACAAAGCAAAGGCGTGGTTCTATGAATTGTTGTTCAATTTTATTTCCTCGGAATAGTGTATTCCTCATCACTGGTGGCGCGGGTTTTATCGGCTCGAATCTTGTCGAGACAATCTTGTCAATGGGATACAGGGTGTGTGTGCTGGATAATCTGTCGACGGGATATGCGAAGAATATCGCGGGATTTCGGGAGAATCCGAACTTCGAGTTTATTGAGGGGGATATCCGAGATGCGGCGCTCTGCATGCGCGTGTGCGAGGGAGTGGACTATGTGCTGCATCAGGCGGCAGCGGTGAGTGTGCCTGAGAGCATTGAGCAGCCGGTGGAGTATACGCTGACGAATATTGTCGGAACCGTGAACATGATGGAGGCGGCAGCGAAAAATGGAGTAAAGAAGTTCACATACGCGTCGAGTGCTGCGGTCTACGGCGACGATGAGACGATGCCGAAGCGGGAGGAGATTGTCGGCAATCGTCTCTCGACCTATGCGGTGACGAAGTTTGCTGCGGAAGAATATGCGTACCAGTATACGATGCACTACGGGCTGGACTGCTACGGCATGCGCTATTTCAACGTCTATGGGCGGCGGCAGGATCCAAACGGTGCGTATGCGGCGGTGATTCCAAAGTTTATCGAGTGCATCCTGCGCGATGAGCCGCCGACGATCAATGGAGATGGAGAGCAGTCGCGTGACTTCGTCTATGTGGAGGACGTTGTGCAGGCGAATCTTCTCGCGTGTGTCGCGCCGCATGAGGCGGCGGGGCAGGCGTACAACGTCGCAGCGGGCAAGCGCTCAAGTCTCAATGAGATGTATGCTGTGCTCAGTGAACTGTTCGAGAAGGATCTGAAGCCGATCTATGGGCCGGAGCGTAAGGGCGATATTCGTCACAGTGGGGCGGACATCTCGAAGATTCGCGAGAAGCTCGGCTATGCGCCGGAATATGATTTCGAGAAGGGAATCAAAGAGGCAATCCGGTGGTATAAGGAAAACTTGTAAGAAGAAATAAACGTATCAACATTTATCGTAAGGGATGTTGATACGCTTTTATAATGGGGATAGTTGTGATAGAGGTAGAACATATACGACATATCTGGTAGAATGAGTATAGTGGTACAAAGAGCGCTGTTTTTACATGATTGGACCTGCGTGAACGGGGAATGAGATTTGATGGATCTTAATGGGATTATTTCAGAGTCAACTATTCAAATGGGGGCGTTAGTGCTCTCGATTCTAAAGATATTGATAGGGGGAATTAGGAGTTCTTCTGCTACCACGAAAAAAATAAATGCCGAATATGGTTGTATGATAGTATACTATATCGTTCGAGGTGTAGTTCTGTCATCAACAAAAATAAAACAGTTAAAATTCTTGTTGGCGAAAAAGCATGGAATAGATCCAAAACGTATTGATGATATTTATACAGTACTGATGAATATGTATAGTACATATATGTCTAGTGATGCTTATACGGAGAGCCAGAAGGAACGTTTTGAGGATAATTTTAAAAAATACGCAAAACAATATAGAGAGCCTTGGCAATCTAACGCTGTATTGCTGCGCACGTTCCTAAAAGATGCAGGAACTGTAACAGTTGTCATGTTTACCATAGTATACACATACATTTTCTTTGTGGATTTGGAGTTGACATTTCATGAGGAAATGATGATTGCTTTTGCTTTGTGGAGTTATTCAATAACGATTAACTTGTTGATACAGCCGATATCTTATTATTTTGAAAAACGACGAAGGGTGAAAAAGCTAAGGTGTGCGAGACGTTTTATAAAACAACTATGCCGTGAACCAAGGTGCGTAGTATAGATTGGATTGAATCGCTATGTATGGATTAACCAGTAGACATTTATGTGGAAAGTGGGAGAGCTGTTATGACAATCGAACGTATACGGCTCAAATGGGAGGACTATCATCACGCATTCGCCCGACTGGAGGCTGCACTCGAAAAAGATGCGGATTCGGATGATATGTATCTGGACGCAACGATTCAGCGCTTTAAGTTTTGTTTTGAACTTTCGTGGAAGTTGATGAAGGCTGTTCTGGAATATGAGGGAGGAGAAGCAAACAGCCCGCGCGGCTGCATCCGTGAAGGAGGGGAACAGAGGCTGATATCAAACGCTGAGCTGTGGCTGGATATGATGGAGAAACGAAATTCTGTCCTCGCACACGTATGAGGAAAATATGGCGCGGGTGATTTATCATGAAGTGAAAGAGCGGCATACTGCTTTGTTTGAGCCTTTCGATCAAACGATGAATGATTGGCTGAGAGATACGGAGCGAAAAAACACCTAAAGGATTCTTGACAATAAAGCCCGTCAGTTCTGGTTGCTGACGGGCTTTGTATTGGAAAAAATTCTATTGTTTGCGCGTAAGACCGTGCGAAAAGTCTGTGATCACACCATTCTCCGTCACAATCGCCGTAATCAGCTCGTGATCGGTAACGTCAAACGCTGGGTTATACACGTTCACACCCTCGGGAGCCATGCGCTCGCTGTACCACATTTCGGTGACTTCCTCTGCGGGGCGCTGTTCGATGTGGATGTCGGCGCCGGTGGGGGTGTTCATGTCGATGGTG